>Ga0172382_10011201_pt1 | contig 11897 bp, 11 predicted proteins | sample Leawel138RmetaG_FD_122245 | JGI IMG/M metagenome (GOLD analysis project Ga0172382, IMG submission 122245) | Leachate microbial communities from a municipal landfill in Southern Ontario, Canada - Leachate well 138R metaG | ecosystem: Engineered > Solid waste > Landfill > Unclassified | place...
GAGTCGATCACCGACCGTGAAGCAGTCGAGGCGTTCTACGGCCTTTCAAGGATGGAGGGGATTATCCCTGCCCTTGAATCGAGTCACGCCGTCGCCTATGCGATTAAGCTCGCTCGGACGATGGATTCAGATGACGTAATCTTAGTGAACCTCTCGGGGCGTGGGGATAAGGATATCGACTTTGTGATGGAGCACTACCCCCTTGAGGAGTATGAGCCCGAAGCCCAAAACGGACAGGATGGATATAAGGAGTTCCTCGCCCACATTCAGAGCAAGTAATTCTCTTAATAGGAGATGTGCACCCCCGTATGTTCGCCAACAAGTACGTGGGGTGCATTTTTATTCCCCTTCTGTAGCTGCTTAGTAATAAAGGGGCCAAGAAAGCCAATGCCCGATCCAATCGCCGCCCCAACAAGAACGTCCTCGACGTGGTGTTCTCCCCCAACAACACGGAGGGTCGCAGTCGTTGCAGCGAGGGCCCAGTTAGCGATTGTCATCGCCTTAAGTAACTCAGAATCAGGATACCAAAGGCTCACCGCGGTTTGAAGGTACGCCGCACTGGCAAAGGTAAAGAGAGCGTGGCCACTGGGAAAACTTTTTTGATCATCACTACTTGGTGGGGGTGCATCGGGAAAGCCAACGTACGGGCGATCACGATCAATCATTTCTTTTAAGATTGTTCGCACTCCGAAGCTCGTGCCGATCGTAGCGGCGTAGCTGAGGCCAATTGTAAGATACTCAGAGCGATCAGCTTCAAATAGGAGCGTCGCTGGAAGCCCAACGCTTATGTATTGCGTCACATCGCTAATCGTATCAAGGCTTTTGTTGTACTCAAAGCGGAAGGCGAAGAGCGAGGGGATAAGGACGACGAAGATAATGAATGTGAGAAAGATCTTTTTAATCACACTCGTACGGTAATACAAGAGCATCAAGCTCTTCAAGTCCTCGCTGAATCTCAGAGTAGGAAAACCCCCACGAGCGAAGGACATCTGTTACCTTTTGATCAGGATATGTACGCTGGGCGCGCTCAATTGCGGTAGCAATGTACGTTGGAATCAACTCATCAGTGAAGAGCTCATCAAGGGCTTGCTGACTCGCTGTTCGCTCGACCCCTTTTTGGGCGAGGCGTTGAGCGAGGCGGACTCGCCCTTCGGGGTTCTTCTGTTGGCGCTTTTCAATAAAGAGGCGGGCGTAGCGGAGATCACTGAGTGATCCTTCTTTGGCGAGTACCTCAAGCGTTGTTTCAACCAACTCTTTTGCATACCCCTTTTGCAGGAGCTTCTGCCTTAGGCGGAGGGTGGTGTGTTCACTGCGGGCGAGGTAAGAAAGACCCTGAAGGTAACACCCCTCTTTTTGACTCGCTTCATACAGCGCGTGGGCGGTTTGTTCATCGACTTCTTCATCAACGTGCAACTTGAAGTGCAAGAAGAGCGTCGTTGAGATAAAAAAAGGGGAACCCTCATGAGGGAGGAGTTGATATCCTCCCTTTCTGGGCTCCCGGATAATCCGCGCGTAAGACACCTTAACGCTTGGAGAACTGGAACTTTCGGCGAGCACCAGGCTGACCGTACTTTTTCCGTTCAACCATGCGCGAGTCACGGGTCATGAACCCAGCGGCTCGAAGTGCCGGCTTGAAGTTCTCATCGTGAATGACGAGGGCGCGGGCAATTCCATGGCGGCAAGCACCAGCTTGGCCAGAGGGTCCACCACCCTTCACGTTGATGAGGATATCGTACTTACCGTCCGTCTCCGTTGTGGTCAACGGTTGCTTGACGATAAAGGTGAGCATCGGGTTACCGAAATACGTATCGACGTCCCGACCATTAATCATAATTTTCCCTTCGCCTTCGCGGAGGTACACACGAGCGACCGCAGTCTTACGGCGACCAACACCATGACCAAGGTCCACTGCTGTATTGACTTCTTTCTTTGCCATTCTTCGCTCCTACCTTAGATTTCGACCTGAATCGGTTGCTGGCCTGCTTGCTTGTGCTCACTACCAGCGTAGACTCGCATGTTGGTGAACAACTTTCGCCCAAGCGGGCCCTTGGGAAGCATTCCCTTAACGGCACGCTCCATGGGGAACGTAGGCTTGCGCTTAATCATCTCAGCGTAACTGGTCTTTCGCAGTCCACCGGGGTAGCCGGAGTGGCTGTAGTACATCTTATCGGTGTACTTATTTCCCGTAAGAATTGCTTTCTCAGCGTTGATGATGATCACAAAGTCACCGAGGTCGTGGAGGGGGGCATACTCACTCTTGTTCTTCCCGCGGAGGATGCGCGCTGCAGCAACTGCTACTCTGCCAAGCTCCTTTCCCTCTGCATCAATCAGATACCACTTCTTCTGAATCGTCAGCGGTTTCACAAAAATAGTTTTCATCTATTCATCCTGCTCTGCAAGGTTTCCCCTGCCTGTAATAATTGACGTAGCTTTTCTGGAAGGAGGAGACCAAATCCTAACGAGCAAATTAGGTGCTAGTCGTCACTCGCTGATCACTACGCTCAATCAAGGTCTTGGTCTTGGAAACTCCCTGGGAAAGGTAGGTGAGGAAGGAGCGCACTATCGTGGTCCAACAAGAGCCATATGTATCCTTGAAGAAGAGGACGGGTGATCACGTTCTTCACAGCGATAAAGCCATATCGTTCATAAAAATCTCTGCCCAAAAAGGCAGACAACGTCCCGCATTGTATAACCTTGGGCGCCATCGTGTCTAGTCTTAATCACTACCAAGGCGATCTAGCTCAGCAAAGCGACTTAAAAATGTTGCCTTCCGCCCAAAGCCGAAGGAAACGTCAATCGCTTCCCGATCTCCTTCACCGCGAATGGCGATCACTTCGCCCTCCCCGTACGCATCACTGTAGACGCGCTCGCCAACGGCGAAGATCGGCTCATCGCCCTCTTGTTCGTGGTGAACCTTCATTTCAAAGGTCTTCGCTTTCGGGCCAAAGCCTTGTTGAATGATATTCGATCCGCTACTACCCCACGAGGAAACTTCTCTTCGCTCTTGGGTATACCGAGAAGGCTTCCCTTCAACGGTTATGAGGCTTGGATCGATTTCACCGATGAAGCGACTTGGGGTCTGGAAGCTCGTTTTTCCCCAAATTCTTCGCACCTTCGCTGAAAAGAGGTAGAGCTCCTTGCGCGCCCTGGTAACCGCGACGTAGAAGATTCGTCGCTCCTCTTGGATATCTTCATCACTTTCACTTTGTCGACCAGGGAAGAGCTGCTCTTCTAAGCCAACAACAAAGACTCGGTCAAACTCAAGACCTTTGGTGTTGTGCATCGTGATAAGGGTCACCCCTTCTTTATCCCGAGGGTCGTCGCTACCGAGGGTCGTTCGATCAAGGGTAAGTTGTTCAAGAAACATCAAAAGTCCATCGAAGGAGGAGTCGTACGTACTTAGGGCGTTGACTAACGCCTCAAGGTTCCCAATCTTCGCCGTGGTGTTCAGGTAATCTTGTTCTTGGTAGTAATCGTAGAGGCCTGACTCCCGAATCAGAAACGTTGCCCCATCAACGAGGTTTCCATCGATGATGAAGCGCCGCCCCTCTTCAATGAAGCGAACGACATTCGCCGCCCCTTGGGCTGCTTTCGCTGAAAGGCTTTTCTCATCAACGGCGAGCTTCACCGCTTCGAGAAGATCACCACCGCTTTGGACAGCGTAGGTGAGGATCTTCTCAACACTTCCCGGTCCAATCCCTCGGGCGGGTTTATTAATAATCCTTCGAAAGGATACTTCATCTTTTGGGTTTGTTAAGAGGTAGAGGAGCGCAAGGACGTCTTTGACCTCCTCTCGCTCATAGAACTGCAGCGCCCCGACGACTTTGTAGGGAATACCGTAGCGCTTAAAGACCGTTTCAAAGGCGATACTTTGGGCGTTCGTTCGATAGAGAACAGCACTGTTGTTGTAGCCATGATCCTCTCTAAGCAGAGTCACGATCCGCCGCGCCTCATCCTCTTCATCTTGGACGTAGTAGAGGCGGGGCTTAGGTCCATCTTCATTATCCGTCCAGAGGTTCTTCTCATGCCGGTTGGTGTTCTTCGAGATTACACTGTTCGCTACTGCAAGAATATGGGTTGTTGAGCGGTAGTTTTGTTCAAGCATAATCGTCCGAGTCTTTGGAAATGATGAGCCAAAGGTGAGGATGTTCTTTACCTCAGCACCCCGGAAGCGGTAAATCGATTGATCATCATCACCGACAACACCGACAAAGGAAGAAGGACCAACTAAGAGTTTTAATAGGAGAAACTGGGCGGTGTTGGAGTCTTGGTACTCATCGACCATCACCATTGAGAAGCGTGAATGGACCCACTCTTGAACGTGGGGGGCATTTTGGAGAAGTTCAATCGAGCGGCCGATGAGATCGGCAAAGTCGAGATTTCCAACGTCGCGGAGTTTCGCTTCATAGCGCTCGTACATCTGCTTAAAGAGAAGGTCGGTGTGAAACGCCTTCATCGCAGCACTGGGGCTGAGCATCCGATCTTTTGCCGCACTGATTCGCTTCATCACCGGTTCAAGCTCCCGCTTCTTATACGCTGGGTAGAGGGTGGCAAGAAGGGAGAGCGAATCAGCGTCATCGTAGATGGTGAAGTTTGTTCCCAGACCTATCTCGCTGCCGAATCGGCGCAGTAGCCACGCCCCAAAGGAGTGGAAGGTTCGGATGTTACAATCTCGCGCTTCGGGGTTATCCCCAAGCATCGCTTCAACGCGCTCTTTCATCTCACTTGCTGCTTTGTTGGTGAAGGTGACGGCAAGAATCTTGTACGGGGGGATTTTAAGTACTTCAATTGCATAGGCGATCTTTGTAGTAATCACCCGCGTCTTCCCACTACCCGCTCCAGCGAGCATCAAAAGCGGCCGGCTGTTCTCTAAGACAGCCTCCCGCTGTGGTTCGTTGAGCTGCTTTAGTAAGTGGTCAATATTAGCCATCAAATCCTCCTTGAAGCGGAATCGCTTCAAAGTCTAACCCATTGACGGCAGTTATCCCACAGCGAACAACTGTTCCGGGAATCAGAACGCGCCCGAGGACAACAGTCAGCCCATCGACCTCCGGTGCTTGGGCCCAGGTGCGTCCGATAAAAAGCTCTTCACCTTCGATGGACTCTTCAATAAGGACATCGACTTCTTTGCCGATGTAGCTCTTCAATCGCTCAGTAGTGATGCCAAGCTGGAGGGCTTCTAACTCAGTTTGGAACTTCGCAGCTTTCTTTACAACCTTACTATTGGTTCGCTCATTGGTCAGGCTCGCTGCTTTCGTCCCCTCCTCGAGGGAGTAGACAAATGAGCCTACCCAATCGAGTTGGGCGTTTTGAAGAAATTCTTTTACCCTATGAAATGACTCTTCATCTTCGCCGGGATACCCAAGAAGGATTGTTGAGCGAATGATTGCCGCTGGGAGGATTGAGCGGATCGTCTTAATGAGCTCAAGGTGGCTTTCGCTCGTTCCCCTTCGGCCCATCGAGCGAAGGATCGCCTCATCGGCGTGCTGGAAGGGAATATCGAAGTAGGGAAGAATCTTTGGATTCATCTGGATAAAATGGGGAAGTTCAGCAGGGAAGGTATCGGGGTGGATGTACAGAAGGCGGATGGAGAACTCCCCTTCGATGTGAACGAGCTCGTTAAGGAGGTTCATAAATGTCGCTGAGGAATCCTTAGAGTCCTTTCCCCAAGAGGCGAGGTCTTGGCCGATGAGGTTAATCTCTTTTACCCCATTAGCGATGAGGGTTTTCGCCTCATCGAGGATAATCTCAAGGGGCTTGGAGCGCAGCGGACCTCGGATGATTGGAATCGCGCAGTACGAACAGCGGTGGTTGCACCCTTCGCTGATCTTCAAATATGCACTACCGGGGAATGTTAACAGAAGGTTCCGCTCGTAGACGTCTTCATTCTTTTTCGCTGGATAGTGCGGCGTTACGACAACGCGCTCATCACGAAAGACGTGCTCTACTACTTCAGGAAGTTTAGAGAGGTCGTGGTTCCCAAAGATCGCCGAGGCTTCAGGAAGTTCATTGGTAAGCTCATCGGCGTAGCGCTGGGCCATACACCCGCTGAAAATTATCTTCGCATCTGGGTTGCTTTGGTGAAGATCGAAGAAGGAATTAATTGCTTCTTCCCGCGCTGAGGCGATAAAGCCGCAGGTGTTTACGATAATTAAATCGGCCCCTTGGGGGTCTTCGACTTGGCTAAACTCATCTTCAAGAAGGGTAAGCATTACTTCGGCGTCCACTTGATTTTTGGAACACCCTAAATTTTCAAGATATACGTGTTTCATCGCTGTTGAGAACTCTACCTAAGCCTCGAATCATTGTCCAGTCACCGAGGATGGAGCAATGCCCTACTATTGACTCTGAAATCTTTTGATAATCTACACTCAAAACAACCCCCCATATTCATCGACACTCCTACCCTTAAGGGGAATGTATCGATGATTCGCTTCAAATCACCCACTTGGTGATCGTTCTTCCCTTTGGAGGGCGATTATTATCAATTCTTGCCAAAGCGTGCTTCTTAGTATAGTATCAACCATACCGTTCATGGACGTCAGAGCGATGGACGGCTCTACTTGCACACGAGGCATTGCATGACGAAATATATAGTTAACCGGCTCTTAGGGATGATCCCAACTCTCTTTATTATCATCACCCTAAGCTTCTTTATAGTACGAATCGCCCCCGGCGGCCCCCTTTCGGCGGAGCGCAACCTCACTGATGTTGTTCGTCGAAATATCGAGGCGAAGTATCACCTTGATGAACCGCTGATCAAGCAGTATGGGCGCTATATGTTTGACATGCTCCGTGGTGACTTAGGTCCTTCCTTTAAGTATAAGGACTACGATGTTAACTACTACATCTTCACCAGCCTCCCTAAATCCATCGTCTTAGGACTCTGGGCGATGCTCATCAGTGTGATCATCGGGATGGGGATTGGCATCATCGCAGCGGTGCGCCAAAACTCCTGGGTCGATTACCTCTCGATGGGCTTAGCGGTCATTGGGATTTCTGTTCCCCTCTTTGTAATTGCCCCAGTCTTCCAGCTCCTTTTTGCGGTGAAGCTGAAGTGGCTCCCCACCAGTGGGTGGTACACCACCGGTGAAGGATATTTAACGATTATCCTTCCCGCTGTTTCTTTAAGCTTTGAATACTTTGCTAATATCGCTCGCCTTACCCGCTCTTCGATGCTTGAGACACTGCGCAGTGACTACATCCGAACAGCAAAAGCAAAGGGTATGACGCGAACTGCAATCGTCTTTAAGCACGCAATGAAAGGAGCGTTGCTACCCGTAGTTAGTTACCTTGGCCCCGCCTTTGCGGGAATCATCACCGGAAGTGTTGTCGTTGAGCAGATCTTTCGCGTCCCTGGCCTCGGTAAATTCTTCGTCCAATCCTCGTTTAACCGGGACTACACCCTCATCGTTGGCGTAGTTATCGTCTATTCGGTCATCTTGATTGTCATGAACTTCCTCGTTGATATTTTGTATGCTCAGCTTGACCCGCGCATCACGTATAAGTAGAGGAAGTTGAGATGAAGAAAGTTGTAACAACCAATGAATTTAACCAAGTAGTAGAGGGCAACAGCCTCGGTAAAGATGCGTGGCGCCGTTTAAAAAAGAATAAAATGGCGATCATCGGGATGATTATCGTCATCCTCTACACAATCCTCGCCGCCAGCGCCTCAATCCTTCCGATGTATCCGTATGATCAAATCATCCTCGATCACCAACACCTTCGCCCATCCTTCCGAATGAACGCTGGGCAGATTATGATGGAAAATCGCCTTAAAGATATCTACTTCAAAGCGTGGCGCAGTGGGGAGCTTGAGGTAACCGAAGCCGAGAGTGCCCAGATTAAGAAGTGGATTGCCGCCAACGACACGAACAAAGTGTGGAACTTCGTCCTCAAGGAAGGCGAGAAGCAACGAGAAGCGGGAACGTTTGAATTCAACGCCACCGATCAACGAACGATCGAGCGGCTCCAAGAGAAAATCGATACTGAATTCCTCATCAGTGTAACGAAGATTACCTTCAGTGAAGCAAAGGGGGAGAAGCGGCAGAACCTTGATAAAATGAGCTATGAGGAAATCACCCAAATCTACGCTGACTTAACCAACACCTCCATTGAATCGATTGAAGCGCAAACCCTCACTGAAGTTTCTAGTCAGCTCTTAAATACGATTAAGGCTGAAACACCTGGGTTGACCAACGAAGAGTATGCGGTGAACCTTGAGCTTGAACTTCAAACGATTGGTGAAAATGGTATTGCAAAATTAGGAAAAACGAACCTTCTTGGAAAAGTCTCCACCACGATCACCCGCCAAGCGGACCGCGAATTAAAAGCTGAGATTAAAGATGGCCTAGCGACCTTCCCCGTTGAACGAATCGTTGATGTGAATGACCACCTCCAAGCGAAGGTTGAAGCGACGAAGAAGCACGAACGGCGCTACTACCTCGGAACGGACTACAGTGGTCGCGATATGATGAGCCGCATTATCTACGGTGGCCAAGTCTCGATCGCCATCGGCTTAGTAGGAACGCTCACCAGTGTCTTAATTGGAATCATCCTCGGCGCCGTCGCTGGCTACGTCGGTGGAAAAGTTGACTACTTCCTGATGCGCCTCGTTGATATTATGTACGGCCTGCCGTACATGCTACTTGTCATCATCTTCATGGCAATCTTTGGCCGAAATATTCTAAACCTCTTCGGTGCGCTCGCCCTCGTCTCGTGGCTGACGATTGCTCGAATGGTTCGAGGCCAAGTGATGAGTCTTAAAAATAGTGAATACGTTGAAGCAGCCCGCAGTATGGGTGGCTCAACAGCGCGTATTATTCTTAGGCACATGATTCCCAACTCCTTAAGTGTCATCATCGTCTACTCCACCCTCCGAGTGCCCGCCTTCATCATGCAGGAGTCGTTCCTCTCCTTCCTCGGTCTTGGTGTCCAAGCCCCCTTTGCCTCGTGGGGCTCGTTAGTAGGCGATGCGGTCGATGGAATGACGTTGTATCCGTGGCGCTTAATCTTCCCCGCAATTGCGATGACCCTCTTCTTGTTTGCAATGAACTTCTTTGGTGATGGGCTTCGTGATGCGTTTGACCCGCAATCAAAGAATGAGCTGTAGGAGTATGATGGCATGAGTCCAATCAATAATAATCAAGAGGTCGTCCTCGATGTTCGCGACCTTCAAACATATTTTAAAACTGACGCTGGAATCGTAAAAGCGGTCGATGGAGTCTCCTTTACCCTCCGTAAAGGTCAGACGCTGGGAATCGTTGGCGAAAGTGGCAGTGGCAAGAGCGTAACGAACCTTTCGATCATGCGCTTAATCCCCTCCCCTCCGGGAAAAGTAGTCGGTGGCCAAGCACTCTTTGAGGGGGAGGATATCCTCGCCCTCGACGAAAAAGAGATGCGGAAGATTCGCGGAAATAAAATCTCGATGATTTTCCAAGACCCGATGACGAGTTTAAACCCCTTTTTGAGAATCTCAACGCAGATGATTGAGACGATCCGCCTCCACAATAAAGGATTGACGAGGAAGGAAGCCCTTGAGCGCTCGATTGAGATGCTCCGCCTCGTTGGTATCCCCTCGGCAGAGAAGCGGGTGACGAACTACCCCCACCAATTCTCTGGGGGAATGCGCCAGCGGGTTATGATCGCGATGGCTCTTTCGTGTAACGCCGAGATCCTCATCGCTGATGAACCGACAACCGCCTTAGATGTAACGATTCAAGCGCAGATTCTTGAACTGATTAACAAACTCAGCGTTCAGATGGGCACCAGCGTCATCCTCATCACCCACGACCTAGGGGTTGTGGCGGGAATGTGTGATGAAGTGTGTGTCATGTACGCTGGCAAGATTGTTGAAAAAGCTGAGACGGAGAAGCTCTACGCCTTCCCTGCCCACCCGTACACTGAAGGACTCATCCGCAGTGTTCCTCGGATGGATACGACGAAGAAGGGCGAGCGCCTTTACTCGATCGAAGGCCAACCGCCAAACGTGATCGACCTCCCCCCGTGCTGTCCCTTCCACCCCCGCTGTCCAAAAGTGATGGACGTCTGTCGCGTCGCCTACCCCCCGATCACCGACCTCGGTGGTGGTCATGAAGTTGCGTGCTGGCTCTATAACAGCGAAGAAGAAAAAGCCGCTGCCTTGAAGGAGGCCCAGGCATGAAGCAACCAATTTTACAAGTCCGTGACTTAAAGCAACACTTCCCGATTACCACCGGAATGTTCTTCCAACGCCAAGTTGGCTCAATTCGCGCCGTTGATGGAATCTCCTTTGATGTGTATGAAGGTGAGACGCTGGGTATTGTTGGTGAATCAGGGTGTGGAAAATCCACCGCTGTTCGCTCGATCAGCCAGCTTTATAAGCCCACCAGTGGTTCAGTAATCTTTAACGGTCTTGAATTAACCACCGCTGATCCGAAGACGATGCTCCTTGCCCGGCGAGACATTCAAATGATCTTCCAAGATCCGTACGCCTCCCTCAACCCACGGATGACAGTACGCTCGATCATCGCCGAGCCGCTGGTGATCTACAACCGCCGTCACCTCCTCGATCCAGCGCTCACAACGCTACAGATTGAACACCGAGTTGAAGAGTTGATGGAACGGGTAGGCCTTTCAAAGGCGTTTAAGAACCGCTACCCCCACGAATTCAGTGGTGGTCAGCGTCAACGTATTGGAATTGCCCGAGCCCTCGCGCTTAATCCGAAGATTATTCTCGCTGATGAGCCCGTCTCCGCCCTCGACGTTTCAATTCAATCGCAGATTCTTAACCTCCTCGGTGATCTTCAGAAGGAGTTTGGGCTGACCTACCTCTTCATCGCCCACGACTTAGCGGTCATCCAACACATCTCAACCCGCGTTGCAGTGATGTACCTCGGTAAGATTGTTGAGATCAGCGAAGCGGTAAACCTCTACGATAATCCACTTCATCCATACACCGTCGCCCTCTTAAGTGCTGCCCCGATTCCCGATCCTGTTGTTGAGCGCGACCGGCAACGCATCATCCTCACCGGGGATGTGCCGTCGCCAGATCAGGAGCGCTTTGGGTGTTACTTCTACGACCGCTGTCCGAAGCGGATGCCGTGGTGTTCCAACCACATTCCCCCGATGTTTAAGAGAGCAGAGAACCACGAAGTTGCGTGTTGGCTCTACGATGATGAGCGTGATTACCACGACGTTTCAATGGAAGAAGCGGAAGCGGATGCCAAGCTCCACGCTTAAGAATCCAGGCCACTCTCGGGTGGCCTTTTTTTATAAATCCTTCATCTTAAGCGGAAGGTCGACTTCCCGAGGGCGGTCAATGCGTGCTGGAAGATTGGTGTAGTGGGCGATGCGGTTAAACGCCGCTTCAACGCGGCCACTTGAAGTGCGCTCAGCGATGACTTGAACAGTTCGAGTTCGCTCCTCGGTGAGGGTAAGCTCAAAGAGAACCATTGCTTTTTGCCGGCGCTTTGGAAGATTCGTTCCCGCCTCAGCCGAGCCTTTGATAAAGTGATTCAGTTCAAGGCGAATAATTTCACTGTAAGCAAACGACTCTTTTTTCAGCCAGGGGCCAAACCCCCACCAGCTACTCACGGTTTGGGTGGTACTATCAAATGTCCACCCGTCACGGTAGAGAATCCCAACAATCGAGAGAAAAAGCAACACGACGATGTGAATCATCGAGAAAAAGGAAACGCCTTCGCTGAGGTAGAGGAGTAACCCCCACCCCAAGAAAAGGGCGATGATAAGAAAGATTATCTTATAGAAGCGCTTAAGCTCATAGCGGAGAGCTGAAGGACTTTGGTAAATCGTATAGTGAAGCATACCTTAAGTATACTAATATTGAGGGGTTTAGGAAGGTTCACTCAGCGGCGATTTATCGATTCTTCTAGGCAAGATCATCCGATGCGAGAATC
>Ga0172382_10011206_pt1 | contig 11893 bp, 10 predicted proteins | sample Leawel138RmetaG_FD_122245 | JGI IMG/M metagenome (GOLD analysis project Ga0172382, IMG submission 122245) | Leachate microbial communities from a municipal landfill in Southern Ontario, Canada - Leachate well 138R metaG | ecosystem: Engineered > Solid waste > Landfill > Unclassified | place...
ATGACTTTCCTACAACCAAAGATGTTCAGCTTGGTTAAGTCTACGGAATTAACCATAATAGTAATCTTTGGCGGCCTTGGAAGTATTTCCGGCAGTGTAGTAGGTGCTTTAGTTTTGACTGCTTTACCGGAAGTATTGAGAGTAATAAGAGACTGGAGGCTTGTGCTATATGGCCTTTCTGTAATAATAATAATGGTAACAAGACCGGAAGGCTTAATGGGAGGATATGAGCTCACTCCTTCAAGCATGAAAAAGCTTATTGCGGATATTAAAACTAAAAAAAGTGCAAAAGCTGTCAATGGGGGAGGGGAAAAAATATGAGTGTACTTCGACTGGTAGATCTTACAAAAAAATTTGGCGGACTTACTGCAGTGGGAAATGTAGACTTTTCAGTGGAAAAAGGCAGCATTACAGGTCTTATCGGACCTAATGGAGCCGGTAAAACCACAATATTCAATTTGATTACCGGAGTTTATAAAGTTACAAATGGAGAAATATTGTTTGAAGATGAAGAAATAACAAACAAACAACCTTATATGGTGGCTGAAAAAGGCATCACCAGAACCTTCCAAAACATAAGATTGTTCAAAAAATTATCTGTATATGATAATGTTTTGACAGCTTGTCATGAAAATGCCGACTACAACTTATTGGAATCCCTTATTAGAACTCCTAAATGCAGGAATCAAGAAAAACTCCTAAAAGAAAAAGCTGAGAACCTTTTAGATATAATGGGGTTATTGGATAGGAAAAAAATAATTGCAAATAATCTTCCCTACGGATTACAAAGAAGATTGGAAATTGCGAGAGCCCTGGCACTTAATCCAAAATTGCTTTTGCTGGACGAGCCGGCAGCAGGGATGAACCCCGATGAGGAAGTTCAGCTAATGCATCTTATTGCAGAAATCAGAGATAAATTTGATTTGACGGTTTTTATCATCGATCACCATATGGATTTAATCATGGGTGTATGTGAAAGAATGATGGTTTTAAACTTTGGGTGCAAATTAGCCGAAGGAACCCCACAGGAAGTTCAAGGCAATCCAAAAGTAGTAGAAGCGTATTTGGGGGTGGAGGCATAATGTTAAAAGTAGAAAATCTTAATGTATATTATGGCGGTATCCATGCACTAAAAGGCATATCTCTGGAAATAAATGCGGGAGAAATAGTTACCATAATTGGTTCCAACGGTGCAGGAAAATCAACATTATTAAATTCCATATCCGGGTTTTTGAAGTATAAGGATGGAACAATAACATATAAAGGTGAAAAGGTACCAATAAGCCCCAGTAAGGTTGTAAAAATGGGTATATCTCAAGTACCGGAAGGCAGGTTGGTCTTTGCAAATCTTACGGTAGAGGACAATCTGGGACTTGGCGCTTATTTAAGGAATGATACAAAAAAGATAAAGGAAGATCTGAAAAAGGTCTATGATTTGTTCCCCAGGCTAAAAGAAAGAGAAAAACAAGTTGCCGGAACATTAAGCGGCGGTGAGCAGCAAATGCTGGCTATGGGCAGGGGTCTTATGAGCGATCCGGAAATAATGCTGCTGGATGAACCTTCTTTAGGATTGGCACCTTTATTAGTTCAAACAGTATTGGATATAATATTGGATATAAGGGAAATGGATAAAACTATACTCTTGGTTGAACAAAATGCATATAAAGCTCTTTCAATAGCTGATAGGGCTTATGTATTGGAACAAGGGAGAATTACCATGGACGGCCCTGCAAATGAAATAGCCGCAAACCCTAGAATCAAGGAGGCCTACCTGGGAGTGAAAAAATAAAAAACTTTTAGGAAGATATGAAATGTGAGAGGCGGGAAATTATTCAGAGCCGGCGAAAGTCGGCTCTTTTATATTATTTGTTAAAATCCCTCGAAAAAACACAATATTTGGTTTATACTTAAAAGAAATACATTTATGTTGAAAGGCCGAATTCTATGAGAATAAACAGTTATATTGCCGAATGCGGTATATGCTCAAGGCGTAAAGCAGATAAATTAATAGATGAAAAAAGAGTGACTATAAACGGTGTTCTATGTGAAAAAGGCAGAATAGTCGAAAAAGGTGATATTGTTTGTGTTGACGGCACACCTATCGTTTATGAGAAAAAGAATGTGTATATAGCATTGAATAAGCCTGTGGGAATTGAGTGCACGACTAATACAAAAGTTGAAGGAAATATAATAGATTTCGTAAATTATCCCATAAGGATATTCCCCATCGGTCGTTTGGATAAGGATTCGGAAGGACTGATATTATTAACTAATGACGGTGATATCTCAAATAAGATTTTAAAAGCAAGAAATTATAACGAAAAAGAATATATAGTAACAGTAAATAAAGAAATCAGCTTGGGTTTCCTCACAGGTATGTCCGAAGGTGTAAATATTTTAGGTGTAAAAACCAGGCCATGCAGTGTTTATCCCATAAATGATAAAACTTTCGGCATTATTCTTACTCAAGGCTTGAATCGCCAAATTCGTCGTATGTGTGAGGCATTTGGTTATAAAGTGATAAAATTAAAACGCATACGAATCATGAATATCAGGTTGGACAATTTAAAAACAGGTCATTGGAGAAAAGTCACAAAAAAAGAAATGATTGAATTAAGGAATCTTTTAGTGTAGCTATTAATAAAAAAACCTTCAATATTTCTACAACTATTTACATCTATTGCTGAATTATGTATGATATTATATAAATATAAGTATTATTTTGAAAATATTAGATAAAACTTGCCGAAATATAGTATTAAAAAGGTTTTATCGGGTATTTAATAGAAATAATAACTATTCATATATATTTATACACAAAAAAAAGCGTGAGGATGATGTATTTGAGATTTTTGACTTATTTAATAATACTGTCCGCTGCCATTATATTTTTTATGAGAGTGTTATTAAAATTGATTAATACAAATCTAAAGAAGATTAGTTATAAGCTAACAAAGCAGTTTGCTTGTTATTTTGCTTACATAATAATAATTTTACTGGCAATAATAATCGGTAAAAAATTTTTATATAATATTTTTTAGTAAGATTTTTAAATAATGAAAAGCCATAAAAAATAATAGATAGTATAAGGGGAGAAGATTTATATGTCAAAGTTTATGTCCATTTTAGAAAAAATGCGAGTTGTAGAAAAAGTAAACGGTGAGAATCCCGGATATGAAGAAATGACTCATAATAATGCTATGGATGAAATTATGCCTGAAGAAGCTAATGAGACAAAAAAAGAGCCAAATTTCAAATCTTTTAAAAAACCTGATAGGAGCGAAAATAGGGTTATGCAAGACAAACAGACATATGAAAAGAATAAATCTATTGACGAAATTTATGCCTCGTATGATTTAGACAACAGCAGCATAAATACCGTTTTTATGTTAGGTAATTTTATCAATGCTTTACCGGAGAATTTACCTTATGTTGTTAAAAGATCATCAGTTGCAAGCATCATAAACGCATCGGATGCAAATTTAAATGCTTTATTAAACGATGGGGAAAGACGACTTAAAATTTTAGAACAATTTTCAAATGATTATGCCGCTGCAGTTAATAACATTATTATGAAAAACAGAGAAGAAATAAAGAAGTTAAAAAACATGATTGAGTATTATGAAGCAGAAATCAGTATTAAAGAAACCATGCTGGAAGAACAAACTAATATTATTAAATACGAGAACCAGAAAATTAAATCAATAATTAATTTCTTTAACAAGGATGAATGAACTAAAATCTTAGTGTAAAACTTTATAAGATTTGAGGGATTGTATGAGAAGAGTTAAGTATCGTTTTACTAAAGTCGCAAAAATTATAATCATGCAATTATTAATATGTTCTATAGGTATTATATGCGGCTTTACTTGGGAAGCATATAGTGAGAATGCCAGATGGGAAAAGCTATTTTATCCGGGTGTTAGAATTGCAAGCATTGATTTAAGCGGAATGACAAAAGATGAAGGTAAAAAGCAACTAAAGACCGAATTGATTGGTGAGCTAAATGATTATAAGCTGAGTATTGAAATAGACGGTAAGAGCTTTTTACTTGATTGTTCCAAGCTTATCAAGAGCTTCGATATTGATGCTATTGTAGATGAAGCATTCAATACAGGCAAAAACGGAGACTTCCGTGACAAGTATAATATTATTAAGCAAGGTATTATAAATGATATAAGTCTATACTTTGAGTACGATCAGGATTATTTAAACGGCTTTATTTCTAATATCGAGGACAGTATTAACAAAGACCCTGTTAATGCAATAATGAAAATAGATTCTGAAGGATTCGTTAAAATCACCGATGAAATAAGCGGTGTTAAGTTAAATACAAAAGAATTGGATTTTCGTATTAAAAACACAATTAATAATAGATGTTTTGAGAACATTAATATAACTGTACCTATAGAAGAAGTTAAGGCACCTATTACAAAGGACATACTGTCTTCTATTAATACTACAATTGCTTCGGCGGAAACTAGTTTTTCTTCATCTCGCTCAGAGAGAGAAAAAAACATAGATATAGCTGCAAAAGCTATTGACGGAACTTTGTTGATGCCGGGTGAGATCTTTAGCTTTAATGAAAAAGTGGGGGAGATTACCAAAGAAAACGGTTATGAATCCGCTCCGGTATTACAAAGCGTTGATTATAAGTCCGGTATTGGCGGCGGAATATGCCAAGTTTCAACAACTTTATATAATACAGTTCTGCGCAGCGGGCTTAGCGCTAAAGAGAGGACAAACCATAGTTTGCCTTTATCGTATATTGAAATGGGTTTGGATGCCACGGTTTATTGGGACAGTATAGATTTTAAATTTGAAAATACATTAGATTATCCAATTTACATCGAAAGTTATATTAAAGATAAAAAAGTACATATTGATTTTCATTCTAACAAGGAGTTATTAAAAAAAGAGTACGTAATAAAAAGTGATATATACGATACGATACCTGCTAAGATACAAATAATAGAGGATGAAAATCTGGCTGCCGGTGAAAAAGTGGTTGTAAGAAAGGGATCCAAAGGTTATTGGGTCATGGTAACGAGAAATACATATGAAGATGGAGAATTAATTGATTCAGAAATTATATCCGATGATTTTTATGAGCCGGTGGATGAGATAATAAGAAAAGGCATAGAAGAATAGAATTAATCATTTTAGTTAATGAAGCAGCTGTCTAACTTAAGTTAGACAGCTGCTTTTTTGTTTTAACGAAAATGCCGGATATTAAGTGAATTGCAAGGATAGGCAGTGCATAGATATTTCATTCAAGTCCGTGAATATATTTTATTCTTTTATCAAATTATAATAATATCCAAGTTATATTAAATAAGTTAAAGCTGTAACGAGGTAATCGGCTTTAACACATTTTGTAAATGGGTTATGTTATTTTTGCGGTTATTATTGAACTATGAAGGAGGAAAATTATTATGGCAAAAAGGATCAAAGATACTACACCAAAACAGGATGGCTATAGAATGCCCGGAGAATTTGAAAAACATAAACAATGCTGGATTATTTGGCCGGAAAGACCTGATAATTGGAGGTTTGGGGCAAAACCGGCTCAAGCCGCCTTTGTGGAAGTAGCAAAAGCTATTTCAAGGTTTGAACCGGTAACTATGGTGGTTTCCAAATCACAGTATGATAATGCCAGATACATGCTGCCGGATCATATAAGGGTTATAGAAATGTCAAACGATGATGCTTGGATGAGAGATGTGGGGCCTACGTTTCTGGTTAACGATCAAGGTGGAGTCAGAGCCGTAGACTGGGCTTTTAATGCATGGGGAGGGCTACACGACGGATTATATTTCCCATGGGATCAAGATGATAAAATGGCACAAAAAATATGTGAAATCGAGGAAATAGATTCATATAGAACGCCGGATTTCGTTATGGAAGGCGGAGCGATTCACGTTGATGGCGACGGAACTTTGGTAGTTGTAGAAGAATGCCTGCTAAGCGGCGGGAGAAATGCTCATATGTCTAAGGATGACATGACAGAGTTTTTAAAAGAGTATTTAAATGTAGATAAAGTTATTTGGTTACCAAGGGGTATTTACAATGATGAAACAAACGGGCATGTAGATAATATATTTTGTTTCGTTAAACCCGGTGAAGTTATAATAGCTTGGTCTGACAATGAGAATGACCCACAGTATGAAATTTCTAAAGAGGTATATGATCATTTATGTAATGAAACAGATGCAAAAGGAAGAAAGTTTAAGATTCATAAACTTCCCGTACCAAGCCCTCCTGTTACCATAACAGCTGAGGAAAGCCAAGGGATAGACGTGATTGAAGGGACATTGCCCAGAGAAGAGGGAGACCGTCAGGCGGCTTCCTATGTAAACTTTTATATTGCTAACGGGGGAATCGTGTTTCCGTACTTTGGCAACGAAAAATACGACAAAATAGCTGAAGATATGTTAAAAGAGATATTTCCCGATAGAGAAGTGGTAGGCGTATTTGCCAGAGAGGTTATTCTAGGCGGAGGTAATATACATTGCATAACTCAACAGCAGCCCTTAGGATAGACAAATGCATAACTTTGTTATGAAAAATTTTTAATGAACAGGAGGGACTACATGGAAGAGAATATGCCGGCAAAGGTTAATCTAAATGAAATTATCCTGTTTACCGTATGTAGTATATTGGTAATCGATACCTTTGTTGCACCGGCAATAATTGGAGTATCATCGATTACAATATGGTTTTTCACAGCTGTTCTCTTTTTTATTCCTTATGGATTGATTAATGCCGAGCTGGGTTCCGCCTATCCGGAAGACGGCGGTATCTTTGCTTGGGTAAATCGTGCCTACGGAGAATTCAGCGCAACCCTTGTGGGCTGGTTCTATTGGGTCAATGTAGCCATGTGGATGCCTGCAGTATATGTGGCTTTTGCATACTGGTTTGCATATGCTTTTTATCCGGAAATGTCCAATTGGACAATGGCTATAATAGCAGTTGCTCTTGGTTGGATTACAATCCTTATTAATATAAGAGGTGTGAATGTAAGCGTCAAATTTACAAATCTGGGTGCAATCCTAAAAGTAGCCATACTTCTGGCATTTGGTATATTTGGCGTCATCTATGGTATGAAATTTGGTTTCAAAAACGATTTCAGTTTTTCGTCTTTTATACCGTCCTTGGATAACACGCTTATATATTCAACAACTATTGTGTATAACTTAATGGGATTTGAATTGATAAGTACTGTTGGAAGTCAGATAGATAATCCGGAAAAAAATATCCCCAAAATGACTATTCTTGCCGGGGTGCTTATTGCCGCAATGTACATTATCGGCACATTTGGTATATTGGCAGCAATGCCTGCTAATCAAATAGACCCGGTGGACGGATTTTTGTTTTCTTTGGAGGAATTAACCACAATATTTGGCAGTGCCGCTCCTTTTGTATTTAAACTTATTACTGCTGCCGCTTTGTATACATTGTTAACAAATATGATTTCTTGGACTATGGGCGGAACTGAAGTTTTGGCGGCGGCAAATTTAGATACAAAGTCCGGTTTATTGGGGCATAAACATCCTAAATACGGTACCGCTGATTATTCATATTATATCTATGGTCTTATTTCAAGTCTGCTTGTGGTGGTAAATTTCTCCTTGAGCGAGGATGCCAATGAAATATTTTGGACTATATTGGCTTTTAGTTTTGTTGTGTTTTTATTACCCTATCTTTGGCTTTTTCCTACTGCTGTCAAACTTAGAAAAAAAGATACTGAAACGGAGAGACCGTACAAGGTTCCGGGAGGTGATGGAGGGCTAATTGTTTCCGCTGCGATTGGAGAAATATTTATGGCGGCATCCATAGCATTTTTGTTCTTACCGAATGAAAGCTACAATCCAATCGTTTATTATCCTACATTAATTGTAGGTACCATTATTACAGCTATCATTGGTATAGCTCTATATAACAAAGGAAGAAATCATTAAAGGAGGCGAAAAAATGGCCCACGGTATTGAGATTACAATAATACTGTTATTTCTAATTGGTATGATAGCGGTGGGTTTTGTAATAAACAGAAAAGTAGAGGATTTGGATGATTATCTTGTAGGCGGAAGAAGTGTACCGACCTGGGCTATTGTAGGCTCTTTATTTGCAACGTTTTGGGGAGGGGGAACGGTCTTAGGCTCTGCGGGAGCGGCATATCACGGAGGTATATTGGAAACAATTGCTGATCCCTTTGCTGCAGGTTTAGCATTGGTACTTATAGGCTTGTTCTTCGTCTCCCCTATAAGAAAGCTGAAACTTAATTCAGTAAGCGAATTGTATCTAATAAAATACAGTGACGGTGTTTCTATTTTTGCCTCCTTTCTCATGCTGCCTACATTTACTCTTTGGACTGCTGTTCAGATAATCGCAATAGGTAAGGTGCTGAATGTTCTTCTCGGATTGTCTTATTCATTATCTGTAATCATAGGTACTGCTGTAATAATCTTATATACCTACTTAGGCGGCCTGTTGGCAGTGGTTTGGACTGAGACAATTCAAATGTTCATTATCCTTTTGGGTTTGTTTATCCTTCTTCCTATAAGTATTAAACATGCCGGCGGATTTAATGAAATGAGTAAATATACTCCGGAAGGTTTCTGGTCCTTTTTTCCCGGAAGGGTGGGGCTGATAGGTTGGCTGACATATATCTCCGCATGGGCCGGGATGGCTTTAGGGAATATACCTTCACCGGATATTGCACAAAGGGCTTTTAGTTCCAAAGATGAAAAGACTGCCAGAGACGGTTCCATATATGCAGGATTATTATATTGGATAGTTGGCTTTGTCCCAATATTATTTAGCTTAGTAGCTATTACTATGGTAAGTAAGGGCATGATACCTGCAGGTATTTTTCAGGAAGATAGTGAAATGGTAATACCTTATTTGGCAAAAATGCTGCTAAATCCTGTAGGACTTGGTATTTTTGTTGGTTCCTTAATGGCTACGGTAATGTCTTCCGCCAGTTCATCAATATTTGCATCTGCAGTGATACTTTCAAATGACATATATAAATACAGCATGGAGTTAAAAGGCAATGATATCGGGGAGAGACAGGCATTAAAAGTTACTAAAGCCTGTGTATTGATAATCGGGCTCCTATCATTAGTTGTCAGCTTTTACGCAGAATCTTTATATGATCTCATGGTTTTTAGTTTTACTATTTTGTTTAATTGTTTGTTTTTTCCTTTTATATTTGCATTCATCTGGAAAAAAGCCAATGCAAATGGCGCACTTGCAGGTATGAGTATTGGTTTTGGGATAACTTTGATAGGTTGTATAATTCAAAGGACTTTTGTACCCGAACCTGAATGGTTCTTTACTTTGGTTCCTTCTTTGGCGAATTTTCTGGTCATGGTTATTATTAGTTTATTAACTCAAAAAAGTAATCCGCCAAAGGCTCTGATAAGCAAGGATGGTGAAATAATCAAATGGCCTGAGTTAGCGGATAATAAATAACATATTTAAAGGTCTTATCTTGATAAGGTGAAAAAAGATTACAATACTAAATTTATAAAGGGAGTGTATAATTTGAGACTGAGACATTTCATTGATACAAATGATTTTACAAAGCAAGAGCTTGTGGATATTATTGATTTGTCCATAACTATTAAAGAGTGTATAAAGACGGGATTTCACCCTCCTTTGATGAAAGGCAAAACCTTGGGCATGATATTTCAGCAGTCATCTACAAGGACTAGGGTTTCTTTTGAAACTGCTATGGAGCAATTAGGCGGGCATGCACAGTATTTAGGACCCGGCATGATACAATTGGGAGGCCATGAAACAATTGATGATACGGGGAGAGTTTTATCCCAATTAATTGATATTGTAATGGCTAGAGTTATTGACCACAAGACAGTTGTAGAACTGGCAAATGCTTCAAGTATCCCCGTAATAAATGCGATGAGCGACTACAATCACCCTACTCAAGAAATCGGCGATATGATTACCATAGTAGAGAATTTACCAAAGGATAAATGTTTGGAGGATTGCAAAGTAGTTTTTGTAGGAGACGGAACTCAGGTATGTGCCTCTTTAGGGTTTATTACAACAAAATTGGGAATGGATTTTGTACATTTTGGCCCTGAAGGTTTTCAATTAAAGGAAAAACATAAGGAGATAATGAGAGCAAACTGTGAGGAGTCAGGCGGTTCATGGATTGTTACCGATGATTTGGATGAGGCAATGGATGATGCCGATTTCCTATATACCGATGTTTGGTATGGACTTTATGAAAGTGAATTATCAGAAGAGGAAAGGCATCGTATTTTTATGCCCAAATATCAGATTGACAGAAAGATGATGCAAAAAGCCAATCTAGGGGCAAAGTTTATGCACTGCTTGCCTGCTACAAGAGGTGAAGAAGTGACGGATGAGGTCATAGATAGCAATATATCCATTGCATTTGAACAGGCAGGTAACCGTTTGACAGCTATGAGAGGACTTTTGGTTTACTTTACCAGATACCAAAACGAAGGCACATTACTTCAAAAAGAAGTAGCAAAAGAGATGTTAAGCAATTTCATGGAACGAAGGCTGTCAATTTGCTGTTGTTGTGAGTAACACAAAGAAAATAGTAGCTTTTAATTTATAAATAACATAGTTTTATTGAAGGAAATAAGACATCTTTGTAGAAATAGAGATATACTAATTAAAATATATAAAAATTTTTAAAGGGGGAATCATTTTGGACAAATCTGACATGTGTAACATGGGTTTTGCAACGCGAGCTATTCACGGAGGCTGGAAAAAGAATGATGCAGGTGCATTAGCTACACCGATTTATCAAACGTCTACATTTATTTTTGATTCTGCAGAACAAGGCGGGAGAAGATTTGCATTGGAAGAGGAAGGTTATATCTATTCCCGTCTTGGTAATCCAACTACTTCAGTATTGGAAGAAAAAATTGCAATGCTTGAAGGCGGGGATTCTGCAGTTGCTTTTTCTTCAGGGATGGGTGCTATAACATCAGTTTTATGGACTGCACTAAAAGCAGGAGATCACGTTATAGCTTCTAAAACATTGTATGGCTGTACCTTTGCCTTTTTAAGCCATGGACTTACCAGATATGGGGTAGAAGTCAGCTTTGTTGATACATCTGATCCGACAAATGTTGAAAAGGCAATGAAGAGCAATACTAAAGTTGTATACTTGGAGACCCCTGCTAATCCAAATATGAATATTACGGATCTGGAAGGCATTAGTAAGATAGCACATAAAAATGAGGGCTGTTTAGTTGTAGTGGATAACACATATTGTTCTCCATATATCCAAAGGCCTTTAGAGCTGGGGGTAGATGTGGTGGTTCATTCCGCAACGAAGTATTTAAACGGACATGGTGATGTTGTGGCCGGTCTTGCTGTAGGATCCAAAGAGTTTATGACTGACCTTAAACTATTTGGCTTAAAAGATATGACAGGTGCTGTTATTAGTCCTTTTGATGCTTTCTTAATTATCAGAGGTATGAAAACATTAAGTATAAGAATGGAAAAGCATAGTGAAAATGCAATTAAGGTTGCAGAGTTCTTAGAAAACCATCCTGCTGTTGATAAGGTATATTATCCCGGGCTAAAAAGTTTTCCCCAATATGAGTTAGCCAAGAGACAGATGAGATTACCCGGAGCAATGATAGCTTTTGAGCTTAAGGGTGGTATAGACGAAGGTAGAAAATTGATGAATAATGTAAAGCTTTGCAGTCTTGCAGTAAGCTTAGGAGATACGGAAACTTTAATTCAGCATCCCGCATCCATGACTCATTCGCCTTATACTCCCGAAGAAAGAGCGGAAAGCGGCATAAGCGATACTTTAGTCAGGTTATCCATAGGTCTTGAAGATGTTGAGGATATAATTAATGATTTAAAATCAGTTTTA
>Ga0172382_10011207_pt1 | contig 11892 bp, 9 predicted proteins | sample Leawel138RmetaG_FD_122245 | JGI IMG/M metagenome (GOLD analysis project Ga0172382, IMG submission 122245) | Leachate microbial communities from a municipal landfill in Southern Ontario, Canada - Leachate well 138R metaG | ecosystem: Engineered > Solid waste > Landfill > Unclassified | place...
AAATCCTTGGATGGAGGTATATTAATATGATTATATGTATGAGTATTATCTGGTTCTACTAATGATATCTGTTCTATACCAAAAGTAGAAGCTATATATACAATATTAGATTTTAATGTAGTATTACTAAAAATTCCATGAAAGTGCTTATGTCTCAAATCATAAGCTATATCATCCAATAACTGTAGTACGATTGGTAATCTTGTAGAATGCTGATATTCGTATTCAGTATCGCCATCTTTAGCTTTTAATTGATGCATATGGAATTTAATAGCTAAATCTTCTGTATTTTTAATAATGGCTTTAAATTGATATACTTTTGGTTTTTGTATATATACATTTTCATAAGTAATAGGATCTACATATACCATCTTTAATGCTACTCTGAGATCCTGATGATTATTAACTAATGTAATATATTCAGCAGGTGATATATCAAACGTAAGTTCTATATCATCCATATAATTAACAGTAAATGCTTGAGTAATCTTCATACTATTTACAAACATAGGAGTAATATCTACTTCACTATTTGAAGAGGAGTATATCTTACAACTAAGTTTAAATATCTGACTATTTTGATTTTCAAGAATTTCATCTACTTTAGATTTTAATTGTTTACTTATTTGTATTAGCATAACGATATCTCTCTGCTATTGTATCAGCCAAATTCTTCTTAGTGATCATACGATCAAATTTGGTCTTCTTCTGCTGTTCTGCTTTCAATACAGGATCACTCAATATCAATTTTTTAAGATTCTGAGTTAACTCATATTGAAATGTAGAAGTCATACTTAAGAAATCATCTACTTCTTTATTTCCTTTATGTTCATATATTTGTTCAAGATACATATCTAGATAAATCTTTATTTCAATCATATCTAATTTATTACATATAAAGAAAGGAATATTATCTTTTCTCATATGGATCATCTTTGCTATTGTAGCTTTTGAATGACCCATAGCTCTGTCCTCTGGTTCATAGATAGGTAGAAATGTACCATCTTCAATTTCTATTGGTACTTCTGTATCATACATAGGACTAACTATATTAAAAGGTCTCTTATTTATATAGTCTGTAATCGTAAGATATACATGTGGTGATGGATTTAAGAAGTCTATATTAGATAAATTAGATACCATAGCTTCTCTCCATTTATACTATACTTTTAATGATTTTATCTATCATGTATATGTATACACATATTTCATAAAATTGAACTAATTCTTCTCTAGCCCTAAAATCTTTTATGTAATCAATAAAGGTATGGACATTACTATTAGTCAATTTACCATTTTGAATTACATCATAGACCATTCTTTCAAAAACTGTCATACTGTTTATATTTTCAGTATAAAAAGCCTTACTAAAGACATAAGTAATCTCTTCTTCTTCCTCTTCGTCGTCTACAATGATCAGATCTTTTTTTGCATTTATAAGAGCTCTATCATCTAGATGTATAAATGGCTTATTGATAAGTGCTGTAATAGTAGCATCCCAAATCTGATCTTCATTCTTAATTGTAAAACATCTATGTACTACACTTGATAGATCTATAGTTTTAGATCCCGTAAATAGATGCCATATAGAAGAAAATGCATCAGTCATCTCAGTATATAACTGTTGAGGACGCTGTCCTGTTTCTATGATAGATGTCTTCTTTTGAATATAGTCTACTACATATGGATCATATACGCCATCGGGTCTAATGATGGTTTGTAACTCAATTGACCAGAATCTCTGAAATAAATATTGAACAAATATCTCTCTATATCTCCTCAAAGCTCTTAGATCTAAATAATCTGAACCTTTTAATAAAGAAGCATTATTACTAAGATATTTTTGTTTATCAAAGTAAACTTCTTCATTAACAGATGTATTCAGTTTAGTAAGATCATATGTGTTAACAAACTGCTGTAATGAAAAATTAATTCTATGATAAGTACCATGTTGAATGGATAATCTAGCAAGGCCAGTAATAACAAACTTACCTATCTGTCCATCAGGTAGATCATACAAAAATACATCACCTATAGATGGAGAGAATCCAGGATAAGTTACACCTACACCAGATATCACTGTCTCAGTAGTCTCTTCGTTATATGACGATTCAAACGGGCCTTCAAGTCTAATCTCAAAATCATGAATCAATAGATAATCTGTATGTACACTATGCCGCGTAGATGAATGATCTATCTCTGTTGTTTGTTTATTAACTAAAGCGTTTTGTTTACTATAGTACTCTACTATTATAGGAGAACCATCACCAAATCCTAATAGCGTGCCATATACATCATGGTACCTATCTGGTGATATAGCTGTTCTATTAGTAAATGTATCTTTAGCATCACCTATTCCATCTTCTACGATTTTATTCCGTGATGGGTCGGATGATGTATTGACCAATTCTCCAGGGACAATTAAAGCCATTTGGACCTCCCTGTTCGCCTAATATAGGCTGTCCTTTTTTCGTATATATACATTGTTTCTGATATTGCTCATAGTCTTCGACTAAATCATATCTTGGTGCATATGGGTTGTCATATGTATAGGCTTCTTGATTAGCGCTATCATATCCAGCCATAAGACCAGGGATATTTACATACCTATTTTTATTTGTAAATATCTTACCATCGATTACAACTAATTCCCCTACTTTAATCAAATATTGTAGATTTCGAATTAGTGTAGATACAAAGAAATTATGATATTTTAAAACTATAGGAAGATATAGAGGATTAAGATATTTAATATCTGATAGCTCACTTACTACTATGTGATATCTTTTATATGGAATAGTAGCATTTATAGTTAATACTAAATTTTCATCTAATGATAAAAATTCAGGATCTAATCTTTCATCATTAGCATATACTGAAATATTAAATAATACATTTGGTCCAAAGGAAGAATCTCCTTGGATTTTTAAGCTATCAATAATAATAGGATGAAATTTATATCCATCAGGAAAATCATTAATCAAATCTATTTTAGATGGTATAACATTATTATCATCATCCTTATCTAAAGTAAATGCCCCTGTAAAAAAGAATTTATATCCATATTTAACAAGAGGATTATTCTTTTGTGGAACTCTCCAATCATCATACATTGGAAAGTGTACAGGAGTATAAGGATAATCTGAACTTAATTCACTATAAACATAAGCTTGTGCTACTCTATCAGTTCTAATTAATTCTAGATTAGTAGGATGTTCTCTATCTACTGCAGGTACTAAGACCTGATGAATTAAAGAATTATCTACTACTACTGGATATTTAAGATGAATCATGTTGGGTCTAGGTAGTTGTAATGAATATATACAATCTACACTAAAGAAGTTTGGAAATTGATCTATTAGTTCAGCATCAGGTTTCTCTTTATTAAATTCTACCTGAGCTAAAACTAATGCATTATTTTTTTGTACTATTATTTCTAAATCGGTGCCATATCTATTTGAGATATAACTTATATCTTTTTTACTTCCAGCAATTAGATAATCTTTAAAAGATATCTCCGGTTCAAACTTTCTCATTTTAAATAACATATACATAATTTTAAATACATCAGTAGGAAACGGATAATCATAAATAATAGTATTATTTTCCATAACACCACTAGTAAAGTGCTTATTATAAATAGCATCTACTAGTCGATATGCATGTTCTTTACTTTTAAATTTAAAATTCATTTCTAATTGAATAGATAATGGAACAAGTTGTTCATGTAGTGATATGTCAGCTCTTTTATCTACAAAGATAGGATTATCTTCGTACCTATGTAAGTTGAATATATTATAAGCAGCATTACTTTTAAAATTTAAAGCATCCCACTTTACTTCTGCAGGATTAAGCATAGGTACGATATTTATATCACATCTATCGGTAGTAATTTTAGCATTATGTCTTTTATCTTTTGTATTCGAAGCTTTAGAATCATCAGTAGTAAAGTAAATATTATTATCAAATAATTCTTTAAATCCCAATCTTTCAATTAATCTACCACCCATTTGTTCAGATACTGGATGAATTATATGAGTCATAACTTCGTCTATTATTCTTGTAAATATAGGCATATATGACTACCTCCTATACGATGTTGCTAGAGGATAATGATTTAATTAAGGGAAGCTGTACCTCCTCCTAGGGTACTTCCACCATAGAGGACCTCCAGGATTTTCCTGGAGGTCCTCCTTTTAACCATTATATAACAGTTTGGAATGTGAATAACAGTATTTATGTATAAACGACAAAATTACAAAGGAGTTATTTCAGATGTCACAGAAAAGTATTAATGCTACCATTCAACTGAATCATGGTACTGAAAATGAATGGAATAATATTACGATACCGATTCCTGAAGGTATGTTAGCTTATGCTGTAGATACTAAAGTATTTAAACTTGGTGATGGTACTAATACCTTTGATGATCTGCCAGTATTCTTTAATGCTTCTGATGCATCATTAATGCAAAATTTCTATGATACATTTCCAGAAATATCAGCAGAATTAGCTAATAGAATATTAGTTGTAAATTCTACTGGTGACGGATTTGATGTCTTAGAAGTAACACTAGCAGACTTAATTACTAGTGAACAACTTACTACTGCTTTGGGTAATAAATCTAATATCAACCATACTCATAGTACTGGTGATATCTTGGGTGTCAAGTCCGCTGCTATTAGAGATACTGGTACTTCTGCCGGGAACGTACCACTAATTGGCGTAGATGGTAAATTACCTTCTAGTATTGTACCTGCAGTAGTAGCTGGTGGTATTATTCCTGAAGATACTATTAGTTATCTTCTATTAAGTCAATTAGCTACTGATGCTGCTGTAGCTATTGAGACTCCTGATGGATATGCCGACGAATTTAATACTCTTGATAAATTTGATACCGATAACTCTATTGGATATCTCCATTCTAATGGTGCACTTTCTGTTGCTGCTGGTGGATGGGATCTTGATACTGTAAGCTCTCTTAATATTCGTGGTTATGCTTGTGCTGAACACGAAGGTATTATTTATATAGTCGGCGGTATTAATAATACTACAAGCGTATATAGTAATAAATTATATAAATATAATACAAATACTAGAGTACTTACTGAGCACGATGCTCCTTATACAGCATGTGCCTCCATGACATTTACTAAACATACTGGTACTGGTTTATATGCTAATAGATTATATCTATATGGTGGATATGATGGTTCTGTCGCTTTAGCTCAAATGTGGGAGTATGATCCCGCTACAGATACATGGCGCCAATTAAGTAATGGTCCATTAACACGACATTCACATTGTGCTGTATTCGATGGCGAAACCAATCAGTTATTTATTTATGGCGGCACTAACGGATCAACTGCACAAACTAATATTTTCTCATTTAGTTTTAATGCTGATGCTTGGGATACCTCTCGTACTTCTGGTGGTATTCTTATAGCAAGATATCAGCATAGTGCTGTAATATATGATAGAAAAATATATGTACTAGGTGGCTTGAGTGGTGGTACTCTTAATCATGTCCGTATCTATGATATCGCTACCGATACATGGGATAGTGGACAAGATATGCCTGTAGCTAATAGGCTATTTAGCTGTGATTTACTTGGGTCTACTATTTATGTATATGGTGGTTTTGATGGTACTAATGTATACAATAAAATTTGGGCATATGATATCATCACAAATACTTGGTCTGAAGTTACAACTACGACTAGTTCTCGTAGAGCACATAATGGTTGTATTGTAAATGGTGTATTTTATAGCTTCTGGGGTGTCGGAGTTGGTTTTGATACTCAAATAAATAATGTAGGTATCTATACTCTACTTGATAATTATGATTTTAGATCTTCTACATTAGAAGCAGATACTAATATTTCTACTATTAATCTATTCGTAAGATGTCAATATGAAGGTACACTTGAAAATATGACTTTCCAAGTATCCCGCGATAATGGTAATACTTGGATTACTATGAATATGCTATTATCAAAATTCTCATCTGATACCATGAAGATCCTTACTGGATCTACTGAGTTTAGTTCAGGCTCTGGTACGCAAGCTAAATGGCGTATATTTGGTAATAATAATTTAGTATTACATGGTGTAAGAATGCAATGGGGATAAATAAAAAATAAATCAAAAGAGATAGAGAGTACCCTCGGGTACTCTCTATCTTACTTATAGTTGATTTTCTAAATTAGTAACTCTAGTCTTCAAAGTAATTACTTCATCTTCTAATACTACAACTCTATCTTGTAGAGTAGCTAAAGCTGCAGCACTAGCATCATCTACCATAGTTTGAATATTAGTCTCATGATTAGCAAGTTCATTTTTGATTAGATTTTTCATAGATACAAAAAACGGTCTACATAAAGCTTCTACATATTTCTTAACTCTGGGTTTTACATATTCAGCCATATCATCATACTCCTCTTGTTAGAAAATATTGATTTCTATAAGATGGGTATATACTATTTCATATCCTTAATAATTTTAAGAATATCATAGATTGACATATACTTTCTTGGATCCTTTTTATCGATAGTCCAGTGAGAGCGGCTATTTAAGATATCTGCCATAGCTGCACCACCCTTTAATACTTTATCTACAAAAACAGATGGTCTAATATTAAAATCTACTGCATCTCGCATACTATATGAAGACCAGTAATTCTTAATATAACACAATTGTCCTAAGATTTCTAATGCTCTTTCTAATTCATACGATTTAGTAATCTCATCTCTAACAGTCTTTCTTTCTAATTTTACATTAGGATATAGTTTACAAGTTTGCGATAGATTACTTCCATCTAATCCAAAGTTATTATGCTTTCTTAGGAAATGATAATTACTAAGACCAGATAATATCCCTTGATACTGAGAAATAACAGAATCAATTTGTGTACCAGATACATTATTCTTGCATCTACATACTACAGAAGTAACTTGGTTTAATTCTGTAGCTGTACTAAATGATGTAGGATATTGACATTCTTTATTACTATCTTGAAGTACCTTTACTGCTCTAGATTCTAATAGAATAGATGTCAAAAATGTAAACTGTGATCCTGTACCCTTGATAGAATCTGAACCTTTCATATATTGTAAATCTTTAGGAGTAGGAGCGTATGGATCTAGATTAAACTTATCACCAATATGAGCAGTGATAACAAAATATATACCTGCTTTTGCTGCTAATGTGGGAATCTGTCTAATAAACTGGGTCTTAGCGTTACCATCTTGCATATACACCATGTTCAATTGACTATCACCCAAATCATGTTTATCATATAGTTCAGATTCTTTAGCTAAACCTAATTTAGAAATAGAATCAATAACTACTATTGTGGGGATAAAAATCTTTAAAGGTTTTAAAGTCTTTGGATCTAGAAATGGAGTATCTACAATATAATCTTTTTTATTTTCAATTTTATGTTTAACCAAGTCTCTAATTAGTCTATTAAAAGAACTCATATCATAATTAGAGATATCAATAAGTTTTACTCTATCTGATACTTTATGTCCATTTCCTGTAAGATCATCAAATCTGGTTGGGCTAGGTATAGCAAACTCTGTATCTAATACTATAGCTTCGACTTCTTTATATCTATCTAAAATCTTAGATGTTATACTTAAAGCTTTAGTAGATTTATACATCTGAGGACGACCGACTATACCCATAGTCAATCCTAATCCGCCATTTAAAAGCATCTCTCCATTTATACCAGGTACATATACTCCAGTAGCTAAATCTAAGTGAGTACCTGTATTCAAATATGGAACAAATACGTTATCGATTAAGCCTAAGCTATCTAAAATACTCATAATAAACAACTCTCCTATTTTGATCGATGATTAAAAGTAATATACATAAAATAGGGTATAGACATACAAAAAAATAAGAGGAGGGATTATCCCCTCCTCTTATAAAGAATATTTATTTTACTTCTTCAGATAGATCAATCATTTCAATACATCCAGCAGCAACTAATTGATCAGTAAGAGGAGAATTATAATTATTAAGGTAGTATACCGTTTTAATTCCTGAGTTGATAATATTTTTACAACAAGACAAACATGGTTTTGTGGTACAATATAGACTCGCTCCATTAACACTGACACCATGCTTAGCAGCTTGGCAAATAGCATTCATCTCAGCGTGACTTGCCCAACATACATCAAGTCGAGTACCTGATGGAATATTTCTTCTAAGACAAGTCTCTTTTGTACAATGTACAAATCCAGAAGGTGCACCATTATAACCAGTACTAATAATTTGTTTATCTCTAATAATAACAGTACCTACCTGTCGACTTACACAAGTCGATCTTTCGGCTACTTGTTTAGCTATATCCATAAAATAAATATTCCAGGGTTTACGTTTAGTAATAGACTTATTTTGATTATTAATAATATCATCAATATCTTTACCAAATCCAGTATAGACTTTTGACATCTTTCGCTCCTATTAAAAAATTAAAGAATTGAAGAATTGAAAAGGGTACACCGAAGCATATCATTATGCTTCGGTGTACCCTATTACATGATCAGTTGCAGGGCAGGACCATGCTCGTGCAGGTCCGCGACTTGACGATGTCCCTGTTGGTCGAGAATTCCAGGAAACCCGTGTTGTCCTGCTCCTTAATACGGATCAGCGGGTTCTTGTTGAAGACGGCCATGTCCCCAACGTAGATGATCCGCGGGCTGGTGACGAACATGAGGCCCTTGTAGTACGAGGAGCAGAAGAGGAAGCCCTCGGACATCGGGAAAACCTGGGAGCTGACCGGGCAGGCGTGACGGAGAGCGTTCAGCTCCTGGGAATCCAGGGGCGTGTCGAACGTGTAGCTCACCATCGCGTCTCTGTTCTTGTCGGAATCCTTCTGGATCTTGTCGTAGAAGGACACGACGCGCATGTCCTCCAGCGGAGAGGTGAGCTCCGCGAGCTCGCCATCGATGCTGAAGTTCAGCTCAATCACCGGCTTGGCCGAGATCGGATCGAAGGCGAGCTTCTTCAGGATGCTGCCCACGAGGTAGTTCTGAAGGAACTCCACTTCGCCGATGAAGTGGAAGCCGTAGTCATCCAGGACGACCACGTTCTGGCCACTTTCGTCGACCATGATCGCACCAGACGAGATGCCCTTATCCGACGTGCGGATAACGGACTGAAACACGCTGGCAACCATGTCTTTGGAAGCACAGAGGCTGTCGGCGAACTGGTCCGCGAACTTGAACCAGTTCACGGTGTCTCGGTCCACGAAGGAAGCGTGGATCGCACGCTTGTTCGAGATGCTGTAGCCGCTGTGAACAGGATTCTTCTTTCTGATGGGGGGCATGTTCGTCTCCTTTGGTTTTGGTATCCGACATTACTTATCACGATCAATTATCTAAATCCAAAATCAGTATAGTAATATATATCTAAAAATCTAAAGAAATGCATTCGGATCATTTTATAATGCAGGAAATACGACAACTTTAATACTTGGGAGATATCAAATAATGAGTAAGTATACTGGAAATATTACTGGATTTCAAGTAATAGCTACAATTGATGATGAACCCCTTTCCCACATCATAGCTAATGATGTTTATAAAATCCTTAAAAATCTTACTGATATCTATGATATCGAAAAATTGTATTATATTCAAAATACGTTAGCTCAACATAGTGGCGATATTAATAATCCACATAATATCGAAATTATTGGATTATCAAAAGATATCTTATTAAAATTATATGAAGCTTGGATAGAAGAAGGCCATAATACAACTTATGATGAATTTATTACAATTCTATTTAATTATATTGAAATTATTGAAGAACCAGAATTACAGAATGATGAATATTATGAAAAAGCTATATCTGTAAAGAATTTACATAAATTCTTATGGTATTATCATACTGGTCCTTTTTATGTCCATGAAAATATAATGGATACTATGTTTATTGGTTTGGTTAAAGAAGGTCTTTGCCCTGTATTATCTTTTGATACTTTTCCTATAGATTTAATAGTAGATCTACAATTAATTTGTTTGACCATAGAACTAAAAGGTCTAAAAGGGCTTAGTTCTGCTAATGAAATATTATATTTTAATTTAAAGCATGATACTGAAGATCTAATAAAAATATATAAGAAACCTAATAATAATCATCTAGTCATTGATATTCTAGATGGAACAAATGTAGATACAGCTACTATTTCTACTTTAAGTAATGACTTATCTAATCTGATAGTATCTATTTCTCCTCTATACATAAGAATAGGATATCTATTAGATGTAAAAATAGTAGCTACAAGAAATATAATTAGACGTACTAAACACTTCACTACAAATAAAATAGCAAATAAGATATTTGCTAATAGAATTAATACTGTATCTTTATATAACCAAATCATGACTGAAGAGAATGTAAAATATCTCACCATTTAAAAGTAGTACCTATAGAGGAGTGACATAGATGGATATTACTACCTTAAAAAGAAAAGGTATTACAGGATCTATAACTGGATGGGATAATATATCCACAGATATAGAGAATGCCGCTACGGCACCGATGCCTGATAAATATACTATTCCAGAAATGCTAGATATGATTAGAGATATCAGGGTTAACTTTGATAAGAAAAATCTTGAAAAGTTAATGTTGTTATTAGAAGATCATATCCATAATACTAATAATCCACATATGACTTCTTTAGAGTCTATGGGCACTAATGTAATAGCAGAGCTTTATAAAGAATGGAAAGCTCTAGGTAACACTGGTACAATAGAAGAGTTTATCAAAGTATTATTTCAATTTATAGAGATAGCAGATATATCTACTACTCTTCAAGGTGTCTCTACTACTAAATTAGTATCTGTAGCAGGTGTACAAGCTGTATATCAAGATCACCTTGTTGATATGAATGCACATGAAGAAATGTTTAGGTCTATATTTCCTGGAGTAGAGCCTGGCGTATCTCCTGTGTATGCTACTCATGCATTCATAGGTGCATCTACTCCTATGATTATAGAAAGAGAAAGTCCTATTTTGTATCATGATGAATTTGGATATCTACAAGAAGCTGAACCTAATACATTACCAGCAGATTATCTATATAGGTACCCCCTATATCCTATTTGGGGACCTAGAACTAATTATATTACTCAAAGTGATACACTTGAATCTGGTGTAATATTAGGTGCTACTAAATTAGCTGCAGTAGAGATGAATAGTCCTAAAGTAGATTCATATGCATCTCTTATTATAGAAAATGATGATAATGTAACTGATGAACATGGTTGGCAATCAGATACATTATCATTTATAGCTGATAATGTATATACTGTCTCTATCTATGCATTTCCTTTAGATAGACAGTATTTATCTATTGTTTTACCTGACGGATTAGCTGGTATAAATAATCATAAAGTATTAGATCTTATTGATATAGATCAGTTCTTTGAACCACATCAATTTGATAATACTATTAATAAAACTGAATGTATCCAATTACCTAATGGTTGGGTAAAGATTATTCATAGCTTTAAAGCTCAAACTACTATGACTGGTACTATCAAGATATTATTTGTAGACATCTTAAATGGTGATACTAGTTATATTGGTACAGGTAAGACAGCTGGCGCTCTATGGCATCCTCAAGTTGAATTGGGATTAGGTGCTAGTGCGCCTATAATTACTCAAGAGTTTCCAGTTACTCGTCCAGGTACTAAAGTACGTGTACCTTTTACTGAACTATTTAATAATACTACCGGTAGCTTGGTAGTAGAAACTAAGAAACCCCTTAACCTTCAACAGAATATTACTCATACTCTATATGAAGTAGGGTCTGATACGGGTACTACTTTAAAAGGATCTTTCCCTATTTCTCATAAGGGAAGATTA
>Ga0172382_10011208_pt1 | contig 11891 bp, 8 predicted proteins | sample Leawel138RmetaG_FD_122245 | JGI IMG/M metagenome (GOLD analysis project Ga0172382, IMG submission 122245) | Leachate microbial communities from a municipal landfill in Southern Ontario, Canada - Leachate well 138R metaG | ecosystem: Engineered > Solid waste > Landfill > Unclassified | place...
ATGTTAATGGCACTTGAAGGTCAATTCTTAAGCGAACAAGAAATGATGCAAGCAATGCCGCAAGGTAATCCAGATTATGTTGGTGCACATAACTTAGGTGATGTGGATATCAAGTTTGGTTACTGTACAGAGTTCATTGTTGAATTATTTGATTGGGAAAATTTTGATATTAACAGTGTTAGAAATCCATTAGAACAAATGGGTGATTCACTAGTTGTTGTTACGGATGAAGACTTATTAAAAGTTCACGTACATACAAACCAACCTGGTGTTGCATTAACACTTGCACAAAAATTTGGTGAATTAAAAACGATTAAAGTTGATAATATGCGTACACAACATGGGAATATCACAGGTCAAGATCATTCACATCATGATCATGTACATGTTGAACCTCAATTATCAGCTGTTAAAAAACCGAGATCAAAATATGGTTTAATCGCTGTTGGTCAGGGTGAAGGTATCAAAGCGGCATTTAAAGAATTGGGAGTCGATATTATTATTGATGGTGGTCAAACAATGAACCCACCAACAGAAGACTTTATTAAAGCAATTGAGAATGTGAATGCTGATAATGTTATTATCTTACCTAACAACTCAAATATTATATTAACTGCTGAACAAGCAGCAAGTTTAACGGAAAATCAAAATGTATCTGTTTTAAAAACTAAAACAGTTGCTCAAGGGTATACTGCACTGATTTCATTTGATCCAACTGCAACCATTGAAGAGAATACTGAAACAATGTTGGATGTTGTTAATGAAATGAAGTCTGGTGAAGTCACATATGCTGTAAGAGACACTGAGATGCATGGTGTTCAAGTTAAAAACGGTGACTATATAGGTATTTCGAAATCAAAGATTATTGTATCATCAAGTGATCGCTATGAAACAGTTACAAAATTACTAGGTTCGATGATTACAGAGTCATCTGAAATCGCAACCCTATTTATAGGTAACGGCGTTAGTCAAGATGAAATAGATAGTGTTGTAGAATTCGTATCTAGCATTAATGAAGATTGTGAAGTTGAAACGATTGATGGTAAGCAAGATATCTACGCATATATTATTGCAGTAGAATAATAATAAATATAATTTAATAATAATGGAAGCAATAATAACCCAAAATGATAAAATGGGTTTGCTTCCATTATTTTTATGATGTTATTGATTTTTAGGTTATAAAATGATAATATTTTATCACGTGCTCGGGTGGTGAAACGGTATACACGCTACCTTGAGGTGGTAGTGGGAGAAATTCCTGTGAGGGTTCAAATCCCTTCCCGAGCACCATTCATTTTTTAAACTGATTTATAGCGCACCTGTTATGGTGCTTTTATTTTTAAGGTACAATCAAATTTGGTCTAAAAATGTTATAATTAATGTAATAGAATCATTTGAATATACACACATTCATAATTACAAAAGTGGAGGTCATTTATGAAACAACATGATATTGGATTAATTGGATTAAGGGTTATGGGCTCAAACCTAGCTTTGAATATGGCGGATAATGGTTATAATGTAGCTATTTATAATCGTACATATGCCATAGGACAAGAACTGATGCAAGAAAATCCGCATAAGAATCTCACATTATATGAGCACTTAAAGGATTTTGTATCAAGTTTAGCAAAACCTAGAAAAATTATATTAATGGTACTTGCAGGTAAACCTGTTGACTATGTTATTGCTGATTTACTGCCGATGCTTGATCCAGGTGATATTATAATTGATGGTGGTAATTCCAATTTTAATGATACCATTCAAAGAACAAAGGATTTAGAATCTAAAGGATTTAGATATTTAGGTGTTGGTGTTTCTGGTGGTGAAGAAGGTGCCCGTTTTGGTCCTGCAATCATGCCAGGTGGTAGTAGAGACTCTTATCAATATGTCAAACCTATTTTTGAAGCAATAGCTGCAAAAGCCCTTGATGGTAAACCTTGCGTTGACTATATAGGAACAGATGGATCTGGTCACTATGTTAAGATGGTACATAATGGTATTGAATATGCAGATATGCAATTGATTGCAGAAAGTTATGCATTACTAAAACACTTAGGTGGTTTCAATAATAAAGCCTTAAGTGAGATATTTGATACATGGAACCAAGGTGAATTGGATTCCTATTTAATTGAAATTACTGCCCAAATATTTAAGACTAAAGATCCTGAAACGAATAGCGATCTAATTGATATAATACTTGATAGAGCTGCTCAAAAAGGAACGGGCAAATGGACGACTGAAGAGGCACTGAATACTTCAACTGATGCATCACTACTAACATCTGCGGTTTATGCAAGATTTATGTCTGCAAATAAGGAACAAAGAGTCCATGCGTCTAGCATTTTAGGCTATAAAGCACCTAAATTAGATATTGATAAACAAGAACTTGTTGAAATGGTCAGACAAGCACTTTATGCAAGTAAGATAATTGCATATGCACAAGGCTTTGACTTAATGAAAAATGCAGCTAAACTACATAATTGGGATTTAAACTTTGAAGAGATTGCTAAAATATTTAGAGCAGGATGTATTATCCGTGCGAAATTCTTAAATAGAATCAGTACCGCATACGGTAAGGATAACAATTTAGTGAATTTAATGCTTGATGATACATTTAAGCGCACTTTAGAAGATTATCAATTAAATTTAAGGAAAACAATAAGCCAAGCAGTGATGCAAGGTATTAGTATACCGGCATTCACAGCAGCAATTAGTTACTTTGATGCGTATAGAACAAAAAGTTCAAGTGCAAACTTAATTCAAGCTCAAAGGGATCTATTTGGCGCACATACCTTTGAACGCATTGATAAGAAGGGTAGTTTCCACCATAATTGGTAACGTGTAAATAGGGGGAGGTTTATATGAGCGAATTAAAAGTACAAATAAAAGATGAAAATACATTGGTCTTAGAAGAAGATGGTCAAGTTGGTGATATTATCAACTTAAAGGCATTACATTCTGTGGATGAATCATTTATTGTTGATGCAATCAACAATAAACGTGATGAAGTGTATTTAAGAATGCTTGAAGGTGTCAGACAAGCCAATATAAATGAAATTAGACTTAAAATATCAGAACTAACAGATAAGTTTAATGAAGAAAAATTTGGTTTGTTAGAGGCGAAACGTAGTTTGGAACAAAAACTCCAAACGCATTTACAACAATCAGTTAAAGACCAAAAAGCTTTAGAGGATAAATTAAACTTACAGCATCAATATGAAATTGATAAGTTAGAAAACCAGTTAAAACAAATAAAAATCCAGACACAACAAGATGTTGAAAAAGTATTTACCAATAAACTTTCTGAAAAAGAACGTATGATTTCTAATTTAAATAATGATGTCGACAAACTCAAATTGCAACACCAACTAGATTTAGCCAGTGCACTTAAAAAATTAGAAGCTGCTTTAATTGATAAAGAAAAAGAGATAGAACAACTAACTAGAGAGCGTGCCACTAGAAGTATTAAGAAGATTGGTGAATCTTTAGAAAACTGGTGTGATGAGCAATTTAAGATGACTTCACTTTATGGGTTTAAAACATCTACATGGGATAAAGACAACCAAGTTGTACGTGTTGCTGGTGATAAATCAGGTACTAAAGGTGATTATATATTTAAGGTATATAACAATACTAAGCACGATATATTATTAACAAGTGCCATGTGTGAAATGAAAAGTGAGCAACTTGAATCAGAAAATAAAAAGAAGAATACAGATCACTATAAAAAATTGGATGACGACCGAAATAAAAAAGGCTTAGAATACGCAATTTTGATTAGTGAACTAGAATACCAATTAGAATCTGATGCACCGATATTTGCTGTAGCCGAATATGAAAAAATGTATGTGGTTCGACCAAGTTTCTTTATTACACTTTTAGGTATTATTGAATCAATTGGTATGAAATATGCAGATATTATTACAGACCGCGAAGTTCAAAGAATTGATTTTAAAGAATCTCAAGACATTTTAGATGAATTTGAAAACTTTAAAAAAGAAATTATGGATAATTCTTTAAGACATATTGAAAATCAAGTCATAGATATAAGTAAAAAAGCTACGACCATTATATCGAGTGCCAATTCAATTCTACAAAGTGTAAATGTCATCGTTGATAGACATTTAAATACAGTTAGAAATAAAATTGATGGATTTTCAATTAAACGCGTAACAAATCATATTGACAAAATAAAGTAATAAATACAGATCTAAGACCTAATCTGCCTGAAGATTAGGTCTTTTCTTTCAAATATTCATGTATTTAAAATTTTTTTCATACGATGTTATGTAAAATGAATTTAGGAAAGCGTTTTTATAGTATATAAAGAAAGGGATAAAAATGAAGAAAATATTATTGATGATGCTATTAGCATTCAGTTTACTACTTGTTGCTTGTACACCTACAGATGGTGATAAGGACAATGATGAGCCGACAGCTCAAGAGATTTTTGAAGCAAAGTTTCAATTCTTAGAAGATAACAATTATGAACTTGAAATTAAAGTTACAGATCACCAAGCACTTGATGATACAGTTGTTATGATGTATTTTGATGGTGATATTGTTAAGTATGAAGACGGCAGTTATGTCGCATATTATGACAATAGTGAATCTCAATCTAAAATACATGTAAAACAAGGTGATACGTATGCCATATCAGATGCTGATTTTGATGAAGACGGCTTATTGTATTATGGATTTGAGTTCGAACAATTCAGTGTAAACAATGCCACCTCATATTTGATGAAACAGGATCAATATGGTTCATTAGATACATTTATTGGGTTAGAAGGAGAAGTTACTGGTATAAATAGTTTACAAGTTAGAGTAAACGATACACATGTAACGGAAGTGATATTTAATATTGTTGTTGGTGAAACAACATATTTAGTGACACTAACGATCTCAAACGTTGGACAAGTTAATCTTGTCTTACCGGCATAATAGGAGGATTAAATTATGAAAAAAATAATGATAGCAATCTTTTTATCAATGATGCTTATATTATCATTTACACCAAGTGTTCATGGTGCAAATGATTTTAGATTTGATATTGAAAATAGTGAAAGAAGATATGTCCAAGGTATTGAACATATCAAACGTAATGGTATCTTAACGTACAATGAACAATCATTTAGTCAATACTACAACTATATTGGTGTAAATATTAAAACAACTGATTATAGTTTAGTAGCAAGTGATAACTATAGAAACTTTGAGTGGGGTATGTCCAACATGCGTGCGCATATTGCAACTGCACAACAAAGATTTCCGCATTTAGAGTTTGTAGCCGCAGTTAATGGTGACTTCTATGATATTAATAATACAGGACGTGCATCGCATACACATGTTGTTAACTTCGAAGTGAAGCACCGTGGATTAAATAATCCTGGTGGCCGTAACGCGATTGGTTTTACAGACGATGGTGATATGGTCTATGGTAATCCAACATTTTTAGGACAACATTTAAATATATTAAATGAATATAAAGAACTTAAAATGCGTATGAAAATTGATCGTATCAATCAATTACCTCAAAATGATTTAGAAATTGCAATATTCCATCAAACCTATGCAAACGAAATACCTGCAGATTATGATAAGGTTGTCATAAAAGCAAGCGATTTAAAATCAGATGCTGGTGGTAATATCAATTACTCTAAAGGACAATTAGAACTTAGAACGACTGATGCAGTTACTGTTGAAGAAAAAACGTTTGTTTTAGTTGGTAAAGCATTCCAGGATGAAGATTTAATTATTGAGTCGGATACTATATTAGTTCAAGAACTATTAGGCAATGGTTTTGAAAATGCTAGAAACGTTATTGGTGGTGGTTGGCAAGTGGTTAAAGATGGCGTTGTTCAACACGATGTCTTTAATAGTTTACCAAGTGGTGATATGGCTCATTTCCGTCACCCTAGAACTGCACTAGGTCAAAAGGCAGATGGAACAATCTTCTTTATCGTTGTTGATGGACGTGATCCATTAGCTGGTAAATATGGTGTTAAATATAGTGAATTGGGCGAATTAATGAAACTTCATGGCGCTGTAAATGCATTTAACTTAGATGGTGGTGGTTCATCAACAATGTTATTAAGAAATGATGCAACTGGTGAATATGATGCGTTAAACTCATTATCAGATGGAACAATACGTTCTGTATCTAATGGTTGGTTATTTGCACGTGGTGATATAGAACCCGCATTTATTGAAATTCCTTATCCGGATACAAGAACTGCATTTGAAGCACCAAGTGGTTTATATGTAGATAATGATGGCATATTCCACTTTACTGGTCATAGTGAACATATGGAATATATCTTAATGATTAATGGTAGAGAAACTTATTTAACTAAAGAAACATTACCAATGTTGATGGCACCAGGTCAATATGAAATTCAAGTTAGAATCAAAGGCAATAGTGAATATGCAACATCTCCATTTAGTGAATCAATTACTTATAACATCCATCAAAATGATGTCCGTGTGATATTAGATCTATTTAGAAATCTCGCACAAGGTAAGTAGGTATTTGATCATGACCTATAAACAAATAACGATTGAAGACTATAATTTATTAAAACGTTTTGTTGGTGACAACTATATAAAAATGGGCGACAACATTGATCCAAAGTATAGTCATGATCAACTAGGTAGTGCAGAAAATATGCCTGAAATCTATATTCAAATCGAAGATAAATACCAAGTTTCAAAGATTATGACATATGCATATGAACAATCAATACCCGTAACAATTAGAGGTGCGGGCACCGGCTTAGTCGGTGCCTCTGTACCTGTTTTGGGTGGTATTTTATTAGATATGTCAGGTATGAATAAAATTATAGAACTAGATCAAGAAAACTTAACATTGACGGTGCAACCAGGTGTTAAACTATTTGAAATCTATGATGCTGTTGAACCGCTGGGTTTGTTTTATGCACCAGATCCAGGTGAAAAGCGTGCATCCATTGGTGGCAACATTTCAACCAATGCAGGTGGTATGCGTGCGATTAAGTATGGTACAACTAGGGAATGGGTACGTGCACTTGAAGTTGTTACACCCAAAGGTGAGATATTAGAATTTGGTAGTAAAGTGGTTAAAAACTCTACGGGTTATGGGTTAAAAGATTTAATCATTGGTAGTGAAGGTACACTGGCAGTTATTGTTTCTGCAACCCTGAAACTCATACCAAAACCTAAGTTTACAAAATCTATGCTGGTATCGTTTGATTCTAGACATAAAGCCATTGATGCTTCTCCTAAACTCATTAAAGATTATGTATTACCAACGGCGGTAGAGTTCTTTGAGAAACAAGCAGTTGCATATAGTGAAACATTTTTTGGTACAAAGGTAGAATCTGATGCTGCAAATGCTTATCTTTTGTTGAGTTATGATAGCAATGATGAAGTATCTTTAGATAAAGATTTAGCATATGTATCAAAACTAATGTTGGAACAATATGGTGCGAACCATATTGAAATTGTTGATCCACAAAAAAATCGTTCCAATATTTGGAATATTCGTGGTGGGTTCTTAAATGCTATCAAAGCAAGCTCAGATTTTATAGATGAGTGCGATGTTGTGCTACCGCGTTCTAATATTGGTAATTTTTTTAATCATGTAGATATGGTCAGTGAAAAGTTAGGTATTAGGATTGCGTACTTTGGTCATATTGGTGATGGTAACTTACATATTTATTTATGTAAAGATCATATGTCTGATGAAAAGTGGCAGAAACTTTCATCTGAAGCCTTTGACTTGTTATATAAGAAAGCCTTTGAATTTGGTGGATTGGTTTCTGGTGAGCATGGTATTGGGATTGCCAAACGCCCATATATGCATGAATTATTGGGTGAAACTCAAGTAGAAATTATGAAAGGTATTAAATCTGTATTTGACCCTAAACATATTTTAAACCCTAAAAAAATAATTTAGCATGTTAAAAATAATGTGTGAATAAAAAAAACGGTTTCACTCGTGTTATAATAGAGTTGATGAGAATAGACGAGGTGTATTTATAAATGAGTGTAATGTTGAACATGCTAAAAAATAAAGAAGCATTAAGTATGGCTGAACGTATTGTTTTAGATTATTTAATCGAGAACAAAACACAGCTTAGAGATTTTAGTGTGGAAAAAATCGCAGAAGCGGCTTACACATCACCTGCATCAGTTGTAAGGATGTGTAAAAAGTTAGGTTATAAAGGATTTAAAGACTTTAAGATTGACTTTATATTAGCAAATTCAAAAGTTGAAATCCCTGAAACAAGCGATTATACCGATGTTATTTTAATCAAAGATGAGAACAGTGGTATTAAAGCCATTGAAAATAATATTAGGGCACTTGAAGAAACCATTAATCTTTACGATGAAAAGACATATTCTAAAGCTGCATCACTAATTATGAATGCACGAAAGATATTAATTTTTGGTAAGGGTTCTAGTTATTTAGTATGTAAAGATTTAGAAATGAAACTGAGACGTATTAATAAGTTTTGTATCGCACAAAGTGAGTCACATGAACAACTTGTTGATGCATCATTTATTAATCATAAAGATGTTGTTATATTTGTTTCAAACTCAGGTAAAACCAAAGAAATTGTTTCCTCTGCTTTACTGGCTAAGGAAAACAAAACACCAATTATTAGTATTACAAGAATTGGGACGAGTATTTTAGCGGATATCTCAGATATTGTTTTATATACATCCGCATTAGAATCTGAGTTTAGAAGTGCAGCGATGACATCGCGTACATCACAAATGTCAGTGATTGATGCTTTATATGCAAAATGTGCATATACCGATATTGATCGTTCAATACAAGCACTTGAAACCACTTATAAAACATTCAAAAAATTTAAGCGTTAATACATTAAAACACCTGAACAAGGTGTTTTTTTTGAAAACATTTTTCTAAGTGTGAAAGAATCAAACAAAAATAAGCGCTTACAAAAATATAGTAATACTTTACTATATAATGAAAGCGTAACCATTAAACGAGGTTCCTAATATGAATAAGTCAAAGTTAGCTTGCGGTATTATGAGTGGTACATCCTTAGATGGTATTGATGTTGCGATTGCAACCATCTCTGGTATCGGTCTAACAACAAAAATTGAATTGATTGCAGCAGAAACATATCCTTATCCCAAAGATATTTTAGATAAGGTGAAGCTAGCAACACAAAATGAATTAAAAGTAAAAGACGTAGCAAGTCTTCATTTTGAGTTAGGTCGTCTATATGCAAACTTAGTACATCAGTTGTGTAAGGATATGAAAATCAACACAACAAGTTTAAGTTTTATTGCATCACATGGCCAAACTGTCTACCATCAAGGGGCAACCCTTGATGGTAACCCTCCTTCAACACTGCAGTTAGGTAGTGGTTCTGTCATTGCAGGACTGACAAAAACAACCGTGGTCTCAGATTTTAGAGCTGCTGATATGATTGCAGGTGGACAAGGTGCACCACTGGTACCCTTTGTAGACTACATTTTATTATCTGATAGTAATCACAACAGGATCATTCAAAATATTGGTGGTATTTCAAACATTACCGTATTACCTAAAACACAAAATGAGAAATCTGTTTTTGCATATGATACTGGACCAGGTAATATGATGATAAATCACGCCGTAGAAGTCTTTTATGGTAGACCATATGATCAATCTGGGTTGATTGCAAAATCAGGACAATGCATACCTGGGTTATATGAATTGATTATGGCACATCCTTATTTAAACAAAAGGCCACCCAAGTCATGTGGTAGAGAAGAGTTTGGCGCCGAATATACAAATGATTTAATTAAGCAGTATCCAAACCATAAACCTGAGGATATTATCCATACATTAACTCTAGCAACCGCAGATACCATGATTCAAAGTATTCAAAGATTTGTATTAAGCCAACATGAAATTGATGAATTAATAATCTCTGGTGGTGGTGTTCATAATACCTATATGATGGATCATATCAAAAAAGGACTACCAAACATTAAAGTATTTGCAACGGATCAAATCGGATTATCCAGTGACTTTAAAGAGGCTTTAGCATTCATTGTATTAGCCAACCAAACATTGTTTCAAGAAGCATCAAACCTGCCAAGTGCAACCGGAGCCAATGCACCGGTCATATTAGGTAATGTTTCTTACTATAAATAAAAAAGAGGTAAAAACTATGAATCCTAAATTAAAACTTGTCATTATAGGTGGTGCTTCAAGTTATTCACCAGAAATATTTAAACATATCGTGATTAATTATCAAGATTTAAAAATTACGGATGTTGTTTTAATTGATTTAGAATCCAATAAAGCACGTTTAGATATCATAACAAAATTTGCGCAACGCATGTTTCTTAAGCATAAAATGGATATTCATGTTGAGCAAACATTCAATCAACAAGCAGGTTTAAAGGATGCAGACTATGTGATTATCCAAATTCGTGTAGGTCTCATGGAAAGTAGACTTTATGATGAGACTATTCCAGCTAAGTTTGATATGCTAGGCCACGAGTCGATTGGTATTGGTGGTATGTTCAATGCACTACGTACCATACCAGTTATTTATGACATCATTGAAGATGTTAAGACATATGCACCTAAAGCATGGGTCATAAATATTAGCAATCCAACTGGATTGATTACAGAAGCGGTCTTTCGATTTGCTGAGTTTGAAAAGTATATGGGTGTATCAAGTAGTCCAAACCAATCAACCAAACGTCTGATTGAAGAACTGAATGCTAAACCTAAAGAAGTCGTGCCATATTTTGCTGGCTTAAGTGAGTTATCATTTATTTCTAAGGTTTATCATAAAAGTAAAGATAAATTACCGATGTTACTTGAAAAAGGTTTCTGTCCTTCAGAAAAACCGATGGACTTAAATAATTTAAAGCAGTTTGGACTGTATCCACATCCAAATCTAAAGTTTTATTATCAGTATGATATTGCTGTAACTGAATTTTTAGAAAATCAAAAGCAAAACAAAATTAGAACCAATGAAGTTATAAAGATTGATAAGATGCTATTTGAAAAATATAGTGATCCGAATCAATTTGAAGTACCGAGTGAAATAGACTTGCGTAAAGGTCATAATTTTGCTGAAACAGCAATTCAAATTATTGATTCAATGGTAAATAATAAAAAGAACTATCATGTAATTAACACTGTCAACCGCGGTCACATTGTTGGTATTCCAGATGAAACCTCCATTGAGATCACATCAAGAATTACTAAAAAGGGTCCTATGCCTGTACACATTGGTGAACTACCACTACAAATCCGTGGTATTGTGCAACATTTAAAGGCTTATGAAGAATTACTATGTGATGCAATATATGAAAAGAACTTAAATAAAGCACTATTAGCATTCCAAATACACCCTTTATCCAAATCATTTAATACAACCAAAGATGCATTTGATGCATTATATGAAAAACACAAAGAACATTTAACTTACTATGGAGCGTATAACGTATGAAACTGACACATTTTGGTACTAATAAACCTTTAAATTATTATGATACTGACTATCAAATTGAAATACCTGAAACATTCAATTTAAAACCATTTAGAGCTTTTTGGATTTCTAATGTCATAAACATTGATTTACCAAAAATGACTGATCCAACATATAAAGATAAAGTTATCGAAATGCTAGATACAGCAAAAGCATATAACATGACAGCAATTTTTTTCCAAGTACGTACAACCAACGATGCATTTTATCAATCGAAGTTAAACCCTTATTCAAGATTCTTAACCGGCACTGAAGGTAAGAAACCTGATTTTGATGTATTGGCATTTGTTATAAAAGAAGCAAAATTAAGAAGCTTAGAAGTACATGCATGGTGTAATCCATACCGTGTCAGTATGAAAACAGAGATGTCAA
>Ga0172382_10011209_pt1 | contig 11891 bp, 5 predicted proteins | sample Leawel138RmetaG_FD_122245 | JGI IMG/M metagenome (GOLD analysis project Ga0172382, IMG submission 122245) | Leachate microbial communities from a municipal landfill in Southern Ontario, Canada - Leachate well 138R metaG | ecosystem: Engineered > Solid waste > Landfill > Unclassified | place...
AAACTCGCGCCTCCACTTACTGTAATTGTAGAAAGAGATGACGCATCAACAAACTTATTAAACTTTAAGTCAACATATTTTTTTCTGATAGATGCATAAGTTGCACCATCATCAGGACAGTTCACCAATTCAAAATTTTTATTTTCAGTATAAACTTTTATGTTGTCAATATAGTATTCTCCCCATACATATGACTGTGCAGCATTTGAGGAGAAATGATAGCCGCCAAGAGGCAGATCTCCGCTGAAATCCCAGTTAACGGCCAAGCGTGTAGTTGTTGTGCTGCCCGTAGAAATAACTGTTTGTTTAAGTGTTAATGTTTTTTTATTTATCTGAACGCTGCCGTCTCCGGAAAGAACAATCTCATTTTCGTCACATCCGTCATAAATCAATTCAATGTGCTGCCAGTTTCCGTTGGGCTTGCCGTAAAACTCAAATCTGCCCTGCCCTATTGTGCCATCTGCTTTTCTGACAGTATATGCATTCATAACAAGATTACCGTTATAATCATACCATTGTCCGTTATAGTTTCCGGAAATGAAGAAACGGTTGTTATATTTTGTATTATCCGACGGAATAAAGACATCATACTCAATATGAAGTCTATCATTATCATATGTATATCCGTCAAATGGCAGATAAGACAGAAATGCCGAGTCGGCAGCTTCCTTTGATAAATCTGTTCCTGATATTTTAAGAACTTTACCCCTGCCTGTCCAGGACGGATCAATACTTGTTGCATTAACTGTTTGAACAGATGCATCTCCTGTAAGAGAAGCCAGCGTCCAGCCGCCTGTTTTCTGTGCAAACAAATTCTCTTTATTTACAGTATCGGCAGATATGTTAATTTCCCAATCATCAAAAGACAAATCATAATATGAGTTTTCTTCTGCTTTAATTACAAACCCCGCAAAAAAAGAAAAAAGCAGTGATAAAATCAGTACAAAAGATAATTTTTTTTTCATTTTATTTACACCATCCATAAACTATTATTTATAAATAGAGAATCTAAATTTTTAAATCCTATGTTTATAAATAATAATCGGCAAAGCCTAGAGGCTGAAGCTTGTGTGGAGGTTATCCCCCGCCGCAAAGAGAGTAATTATTCTTACAGAAACCGAAATTATAAGTTATTCGGTTTCTGCTTAAATAAACCGATTACATGGATAAAAATTTATCTCTCCAGAGTTACCCGTAAGGGTGCAGAGGGAAGGCAATGAAATAAAAGCTGTTCAAATTAACCCTCCCCCTGCAAAAGAGAGTATTTCAATTATACCATCTGAATAGCCGGTCAAACTATTCAGCGGTGGAGAATGTCATAGCCGGAGTATAAGGTGTGAGGTTAGCAATGCCTTCACAAACTAATACTTCAAGTTTAATATCATCCGACGCTGTTCCGTCCGGAATTCTTATTGACGCTTTAAATGTGTCGCTGTCACCGCTTACAAATGATTTTGAAGCAAATGCAATGCCTTTTAATACATCATTTTTATATACCTTATAGCAAACGGAAGCATTGATAAGCCGTGTGTCCTGATTTGTAATATCGGCAGAAACGGTAACCACTTTTCCATTCATTCCCGCAAGAGAAGTAATGGGTGTTGTACCGTTAAATCCGCTTTTTAATGTTACATTTGATAATGTAACCGCCGGAACAGACTCTGTTGAAAAGCTCGCAAGCTCTACCAGACTGCCTGTCGGTACACCGTTTTCTCCGTAGAATTCATCGCTTGCTTCTATTACATAGGTGGAGTCATAGTTCAAAGAGTTGATGAACTTCACCTTAAATGATTTTGAGAAATAAGCGCTTTCGGCGTCAGGAATAAGCTCTATTTCATAGTCGGTGCCGTAAACAAGCGGATTGCCATTTTTCTTGACTGTAATATACTGGTTTGCTGACTCAGTAAGGTAGCCGTCATAAGTTAAGAGAATTTCACTTGTTAATACTGAAACATTTGATGTTTCGGTCATGTCATTTTCTACAAAACTAACTGCATCTGAATCTACAGTATAGATTTTCAGATTATCAAACAACATGTAAAAACGCTGTCCGTTAATACCAAAGCAGTCTATTTCAGAAACATTCGGAAGTCTGAACTTGAATGTTTCACTCGGCACACCGTTTGCGTATACTACATAACTTCCGAACCCGTTTACATCTCTTGTAAGGTCAAAAATAAACTTATAATTTATAGGTTTACCTGCTGCAATATCAGCATTAATTCTGGAGTTTAATTCTGTTGTGGTTGATGTTTTCCAACCTGTGCTGCTATTGTATGCGAAAGACTTGTCAGAGTAGTTGAGCGCCGTCTCAAGAAGTATATTTGAAGCCGGCATTGATATTGGGTTACTAAAGGTTTCTCCGGTACCGTTTACAGGGTTTGCAGTCTGGGTTGTAGCGCCCTCAGCGAGTTCATCCCAGCCCGTGAAGTCGGCAACGGGCATATCAAAAAGCCCCATAATACCATATCTGATAGGATCAGTCGTGTTAGCTCTTGTAAGATAGTTCAAACTGTACGAAATTACCAGCTTTTTGGATTGTGTTTCTTCAGCGCTGTTATAGGTAAACGGAGTGAACTGGAAGTAAATACCGCCGTCAACGTTAGGGCCGCCGAGTCTGATTGATCTGTTTCCATCTTCTTCGTATGCCAACGGTGTCTGAGCAGCGTACATAGCGAGTCCGTTGTTCCATTTAAGCCTGAATTTGCCCGATACATATCTATATCCAAATGTGGTATTTATATTGGTTGCGCTAAATTCGCTTCCTTCAAAGTCGTGAACTATCGGAAGCGACGGAACTGCCGCAAAAACTGTTATTGAAATTAGTAGCACTGCAATAAGCAGAGATATTATTTTTTTCATAAACATACCTTTCCTTGTACAATTAATATTGTATTAAATCAGTGACCGAAGCCACTGTTCGACCCATTAAAATTCATTGTTAACATAACACTTCAAACTTCATTCTTTTCTAAACATCAAGCACATCATCCGGCTTCACATCTTAGCCATTTTGCCAGCAACTGTTGGCCTGAACCTTGACAATCATGTATAATATCTTCCGGACTTGGAAGGTGAGTGTTTCACCTCCTGGGACGGACCTTAGCGGGCCGATTACCCGTAAGAAAGAGTATTTATCCATTCCGGTAAGTCTACATGATTTGGCTGGTTCCTCGTGTCACATGCAAGGTTGTTTGCTTACATGGGAAGGAATGGAGGCTTTTAAGTCCATTAATCTTAAAAAGGAGGCATTTTAATGAATTTCAGACCCATTGCAGGAATTGATGTGGGTAAGTTCTTCAGTGAAATGGCGATTCTTTCTCCTACCAATGAAGTGGTTGCCCGCATGAAGATTCACCATGATTCCAATACCGACGTTGAAAGAGCCGTTGAATTGCTTAATAAAACGGAAAAAGATTTTGCTTCAAGGCCTTTCATAGTCATGGAATCCACCGGGCACTATCACAAAATCCTTTTCCATTCACTTTGTAAAGCTGGATTTGAGGTTTCGGTAACAAACCCCATCCAAACTGATTCTATCAAAAATATTGGAATCAGAAAAGTGAAAAATGATAAAGTGGATGCCCGGAAAATTGCCCTACTCTATAGATTTCAGGAACTTAAGTCAACCAACATCCCCAATGAGGATATTGAGTGCCTAAGGAGCCTATGTCGCCAGTACTACAAACTGAGTGATGAGCTTACCGCCTACAAAAACAGGCTTACCGGTATTGTTGACCAACTCATGCTTAACTTCAAGGATGTCTTCTCCAATATATTTTCAAAGGCTGCTATGGCTGTCCTGGAGGAGTATCCTACTCCTGCCCATATTCTTAAGGCTGACAGGAACAAGCTGATTTCACTGATTCAGAAGAAATCCCGCAAAAGCCTTAAATGGTCAACTGCCAAGTATGAGCTTCTGGTCTCCAAGGCCAGAGATTTTGCACCTCTGAGCATTCATAATGCCTCAAATGTTATTATGCTGGGCGTATATATCTCCATGATCAAAACCTTGGAAGAAAGCCTGGAGAAAGTCCTTAAGTCCATTCGTCTACTGATTGCTGAAGATATGGCGAAGGATATGCCCATGCTGGCATTGACGCTTGAACTTTTGCAGAGCCTGCCAGGTATAGGCCTTCTCTCTGCTGCTACTATTCTTGCGGAGATTGGAGACTTTTCAGCCTTTAAAAAGCCAGGCAAGCTGGTTGCTTATTTCGGCGTTGACCCCTCTGTCATGCAGTCCGGAGAGTTTACCGGCACACGGAACAAGATGTCTAAGAGAGGTTCAAGGCTGCTTCGCAGGGTGCTTTTCACAATTGCTCTTGCTAATATCCGTACCAAGCGGGATAAGACAGCTTGCAACCCTGTGCTGCTGGAGTTCTACCAACAAAAATGCCAGAGTAAGCCTAAGAAAGTAGCTTTGGGAGCTGTTATGCGCAAGCTTGTTTGTATCATCTTTGCTGTTCTAAGGGATAGGAAACCTTACCAGTTACGCAGCCCCCAGGAACACGCTCAAATGCTTGCAGCAAAGCATACAGCAGCTTGATAGTACTGTACTTGATGTTCAGTTTTCAAAGAGCAACTTGCTATTTTAGACCAGCTATTTTATGTCTACCTCACCTAGGTGGTCTTGTTGTCATGCGTTTCATTAACGTCAGGAGCCTAAAAAAATTTCTCAAAATTTTTATTATAAACTCTTGACTTTAATTAGCTGGTCTTTCTGTAAACAATTACTGGTTTACTCAGTCTGAAACTGCAAATAATACCGGGCGAACATACGCCTGCATCATATCCATATTGTTCCAGAGGAAAGTCCTTATTTTTCCGCCTGCAAGTCCGGCGCCGACACTAATTCCCGTTCCGATATTAGCGGTGGACTGACCTGCAACTGACTTGCTGGTGAGAACAGAATCAACAAGGTTTCCGTTTGCATCGTAAATTGCGTGTAAAACGGTAACATTCTTTGCTGAACCCGAGTTATTTTTTACTTCCGAAAGAACAGTATATACACTGTCATCCGCATCAATTTCTGTTACAACAACAGCATTACCTAAAGCTGAATGTTTATAAAGCGTTGAGCTTTCAAACGTAAGATCGGGTTTGCTTTCGGTTGTAAATGTAACCTTATTGTTTAAGCTTCCGAAGGAGAGCCCTGATGTTGAAGTAATACCCGAAAAATTAATTTTGTACTCAGTATCAAAGTCAATTCCGCTGGTAAAAGTAACTCTTACTGTCTTATCATTAACCATAGAAGCTGATACTGTTGCCCCGTTGTTAATTGAAACGCTTGAAAGTGAGGCCGGGTTAACCGGAACAGACATTTCAACATCAACATAAGGTTGGTCAACTGAAATTGTTTTTCCTTCATCTGCACAGTGTTTTATAACAAGTTTATCCTGACTGAAAATCTTCACATTGTCAATATACGCTGTACCGGCCATACCGGCAGGACGTCCGATAAAGAAGGAATCATTTCTCAAATTTGCCGAAACAATTGGAGATATATTTGTAGGAGATTTGTTTGTATACTTTAGAGTATTCGTTTCCAGGTCGGTAATTTTTACTGTAAGAGAGGGATAACCGATAACTTCTGTCAAAGTGGAGTCAGTTGATGTTTTCGGAAGTGTTAACGGAGTTACATCCTTCAAGTCGTAAATATACTCTACTCTATGCCAGTTACCGACAACTTTGGAATTGTTGTAGGATATGAAACCTGTATGTGCACCTGTTGTATCGGCTGCAATATTTGCTGCCGTAGTTGGTCTATAGCGGTAACCCAAAAACCAGCTATTTCCTGTGGACGCACTATAGTTGATGTTTGTAAGGTATTGGTATGCTTCAAATGTATCACCGAAAATTTGCATTTTTATAGCGGGACTTTCAGGAGAAATATACATATCAAAAACAACGTGGAAAGTATCATTTCCCTCAGTAGTCCAAGTTCCTCTCGGGACTGTAATTCTAAGATCGGCCGCATCCGCAGTAGTTACTCCCCCGGCAATTTTCATTATCGTTCCGAGAGAGTATGGATCAGAACCAAGTTCTGTTGCTGCATCAACCGCAGATACTGTTGTAACGCCGCTTATATCATCAACTCTCCAACCGGTCGCCGAATTGAAAGCAGCTTTAGCAGCATTGTCAGAGGATGCATGTAAATTGAAACTGGCGCCAGTAAAATCAACATCGTGTTCAATATGAGTATTTGCTGCCATAACTGTAGTTACAGAGAAAACGCTCACCATTAAACAAATTACCACCGACAGACTTATAAGTTTTTTCACTTTCGTCATTCCTTTCCGTTTAAATGTTCAAAAAGAACTAATCTCTGTAAACTATCATTTCATAAAGAGTCCCGGATTCTGCGCCAAAGTATACGGGATCGTCTGTACGTACTTCATCTAAGGTTCCTTCCCTTATTTTGCCATTTTCATAAATCCAAAGCATATATGGTGTATTACCCTTTTTGATTGTAGAAGTATTCTTTGTTGCAGAGTGTCTGAAAATAACATATCCGTTTTTAGTTATTTTTTCAACAACACCGATAGCATAAAAACCTGTACTTGCACCAGTACCGTGAGTTGCATATTTAACGTCTGTTCCAGTTGCATTCATTGCGTCTTCTGCACGGAACATAAGTCTGAACATTTTAACTTTTCCTTCATTATCAAGGTCATAATGAATAATGTCTCCGGGGAAGAGTTCATTCCACTTTTTAAGTTTATATGCTTCGTATATATGATATCTCTGTGCTGTATCCTTTAGTTCATCGTCTTGGCAAATAAGACTTTTCCTCGAAACTTTATTTGTTGTGTCAAACGCAAGACCTGTTAATTGACGTACTTCCTCACCTTCATCATTGAGCACAATGTCAACACTTTCGATCATAAATGTCTTAAGTGCACCCTGGAAACGGTTTTCAGGCAGGTCCCTGATTTCATCTGCCCCGGATGAAGACTTACTGTAGTCAATAACAGCAGCCGATACAATATACTCTTCATTTGTGTCATAAATTGATATGTCGTATGTTACGTTGTATATATATGCGCTTGCTCCGGTTCTAATCTTGTATTTTGATTCATCATTGGGATTCCTCGGGATTTCAAACAGAATGGAGCTGTCGTTAAATGTATACAAAAGTCCAAAACCGTTACGATAGAGCGAGCTTCCCGAAAATTCTTTTGAGAAGTTGAGCAGGTCATAACCTTCATATTCTATTGTAGGCGAGGTGTAGTCTATTGCTGTGTTTATTGCTGTGACAAGGCCTACTTCATCAAGCTCAAATTCAATAAGCTGAACTTCAAGCGAACCGCTTGGGAATAATGTAGTGTCAGCTAATACCTGATCTCTTGTAACCTTTACATTATTAAATTTTAACTTATCAACAGTCTCTGTTCTGAGAATGTCCCCTTCTTTTGTAAATAATTTTACAATAAGATTTTCAGCGCTTCCTCTTGCAGGAGCTAAGCTCATAAGAACACCGTAGTTTGCTTTTTTATTTTGTACACTTGTCTCAACGTCAATCTTTGCAATTGCAATTTCGTCGTACTCATTCAAATAAGCGGTTATATAACTGTTAAGTGCAAATGGCTGTACATATCCGTTTTGAATAAGCTTTTTATAATAACCGGAGATTTTATATTCTCTATCCCCTATTTCAATACTGTCAGAGCCCTTTGCAACTATCTTTCCTGATACTTCTTTAAGACCTTTTACAATAGTAGCTCTTGTAATCAGAGTATTATCCGCATACGGAATGTCATTAGTTCCAAAAGCAATCGCACCAGGTTTTACAGCAACAAAACTACCGCTTTTTACAGATGATATATCTGCAGATGCAGTATTGTCGTAAACCATAGTTTCAACTTTGTTGAGATTCATTCTGTTTCCGGTAATTGCATCGCCGATATATTCGTTTTTGATTGCTCCGTTTACTTCGTAAAACAGTTCATAAGTAATGAAAGCTTTATCGTAGACTTCATCTCCGTCGCTATCAAGCAGTTTAACAGAGCCCGAAGCGGGTTTAAACAATCTGCTGTCGTAAACAGCTGTCTGACCATTTACAATAATATCGCATGTTAACGGAATAGTAACCGTTTCTGTATTCCCGTCACTGTCCATGTAGGTTAAATTGAAATCATTGAAGCCCACAATGTTTCTTGCAGGTATGTCAATTATATTATCGCTGTAGGATTTACCTTCCTCCATGAAAATAACATTTGCAAATTCTTCGTCCTTATCAATGATAACACGCACATTGTAACCTAAATATTTGCTGTAATCAACGCCGTTTGCGTTATAAACCCTACCGTCAACTTTTACTCTGCCGGCCGGTACGCCTGATGAACCGGTTATTGAAGATTTTCCTGCCGCTTGCATTTGTCCGGATTTGAAATAATAACCGTATCTGGATGTAAGGTAGGTTGTGCTTTTGTCAATTTTATAATCTGCTCCGTCTGTACCGATTGATGATATAATTACAATCGGTTGTTCAAGCATATTTACAATAAGCCTTCCGAGAACACTTTTAGTTAATGAGCCTGAAGTGGAAACGCCCTTTAACAGACCTATACTCTGAGCTTTCGAAAGGTAAGTACCGCTGGTCCAACCGGCGTTTTTACCCATTGAGCTATATCCCAAAAGGTTAAGTAATACCTGCGCCGCATCCGCAACACTTGCATTTGCATCAGGTAAAAACGAACCGTCTGGATTTCCGCCCATGTATCCATAGGAGGTGACAGTGTTTATTATTTTGAATGCATAGTGTTTTTCTCCTACATCAACATATTGTGATGAGCCCGATTCAATATATTCCAGTCCGCCCAATTCAATTGCTATTTTTGCAAGGTCAAGACGGGTTAACTCTTTACCCGCTTCCGCATCAATTTTAAGACCTATTGCATCGAGTATGGGATATTCATTGTCGGATGCAAAGATTGTTGTAGGGACAACAGAAAGTAAAATAATCAGTGATAATATTATCGATACAATGTTTTTACTTTTCATTATTTAACGAACCCCCTTACTCCATAAATTATTTTTGCTGCCTGGGCACGACTTGCATTTTCCGCAGGTGCAAATCTACCGTCGCCCATACCGTTGATTATTCCTGCTTTATAAAGTGCTATAACTGCTGTTTTTGCATAATCAGCAACACTATCTATATCGCTCGGCAAATCGTTTGTTACCTCAGGTAAAACAATTCCGGCTTTTTCTGCTGCGCGGTATATGATAACACTCATATCCTGACGGGAAATATTGTTTCCAATACCGAATTCTCCGTCAGAAGTACCGTTAATAATATCGTTTGCAATTGCTGCTGAAATATAACCTGCGTACCACTCGCCGTTTACTACGTCTGCAAATTTACTTACGTCAGCGCTTCCGGTGAGTTTAAGCGCAGCAATAATCATTTTTACAAACTGTTCTCTTGTAACAATGCCCTCAGGGTCAAAGTTTTCACCGTCAACACCGTTTAAAACACCGTCTTTCGCAAGGTTTATTATTGCTTCAGCAGCCCAAGGAACAGAAGCAATATCTTTAAATCCCCCTGCTGAAGGTGGTGTTACGATCGGAGGAACAACAATTGACCCTGCTCCGCCCGAAACGGTACCGATAGAATCTGAACCGCCACCGCCGCCCGCAGGTGTTGTCGGTGTAGTCGGCGCGGGCTCAACATAATTGGATGCTGCCGTAATTGCCGCATTGAATTCTGCTTCAAACTCGCCGATAGATGTGTATTTTCTTGCGGTAATAAGTGTTGAGAAGTAATCCTTCTGAATATCTGACAAAAGGTTGTAAGCTGCGAAATTCAGTGTCAGCGGATTTCCCGCGTTTGATTGTCTCTGATAGTTAGCCTGGATAAATAATACAACGTTTGATTTGTGTTTCTTGCTGATTGAGTGGAGGAACACCTCGCCCTGGAATATTTCTGCAAATTCAGCAACTGTATTATATGTACCCAATGCTAATTTATCGTTTACTGCATTTTTATCTGCCGTAGACAGAGCTGTATATTCAGCAAATTCGGGAAGTAAATCAATTCCGATTGCTGTTTTTTCACGGTCAATATATCTTGCGATAAGAGAGCCGCTTTTGCTGTTTATCAGACCGAGCTTTATTGCAGCGTCTGCACTGATTTGGAAAGCTTCAGGATCAGGCTGGGGTTGAGAAGCATATTCATCAACCAATGTTTGCTGAACGAAAAGTTTTCCTTCATTAGTAAGCAGTCCGAAGTCACCCTCGGTATCAATAGATAATATTTCAGCATCTGCCGTTGTCATGGGAACAGCAATGTTTAATATATTGCTGATGGCAGTCTGCTGGTGTGCAAACGACCAATATCTAACCGTAAATGTTTTATTCAGGACAGTTCCTGATGGTCTTGTGACAGACACCACAACTTTTACATCCTCGCCAACCGCAATAGCTCTGCCTGGAGTAACTAAATTGAAATCAAAAACATTACGAACAATATTTCTGTCCTGATATGCTCCGCAGAGATCCCCCTCTTCATCATATACTGTAACGGAAATCCATGTAAAGTCTGATTCGCCGTTTACAATAATTCTTAATTTGTCTTGAGTGTTATCTGCATTGGTAATGAGTTTAACCTGTGCATCAATCGCCGTTGTGTCTGTTGCCGTTACCGATGCCGGGACGAGTGAAACAAGCATTGCAAGACAACAAACAACCGTAATAATCTTTGTTAGCGCTTTTGTTTTAAACAAGTTCATTTAGAATCCTTTCCGGACTTGTAACAAGTCCTTTATATAATAAGGAAGATTTTATACAGGAGAGGAGCCTTTCGGCGAAAGGGGTTGCCACTGGGTCTCCCCGCCCGTATATTAAGATAAAACTATTACTTTATTTTTTCAAGATGTACAGTTACACCCTCTGCAGGAAGTTTAATTCTAAGGAAACCGCAGCCCTGTGTAGAATCTGTTTTGTTAACCCATTTGCTGCTAAGTGCGGAATTCCAGCTGTATCTCATATGACCTGTATCTTGATATTTGTAATCAAGAGTACCTTTTTCGGCACTGAACTCGGAAATAGCATTAGTATCCGCCTGATTAACAGGAAGATTTGCCCAAAGTTCATCATCGCCTTTAAGACCGTCTGCCTTAACGTGAATGTCAACGCCCGTATCTGTCATTTTATATGTCCAGGTTACTGTAATACCTGAGTCAACAACAATACCGGAAATGGAAACCTGCTTTTTGTCTTCTGACCATTTAACGGTATTTCCGCGAGACGTTGCTTTATAGCTTACCATTCCTTCTCTTCCGCTGTTGAAGAATGCACCGCCCACTTTACCGTATACTGATGCGTGGAGAACCTCGTCCTCACCGGTGAAGTATGGCGTTGTAGATTTCACGTGCACTGAGCGGCCAACCGTACCTGTATTTTCGCTCCAGATAATTGTCGGACCGCCGCCAACATGAGAGTAAGGTTTTGCCCAGTCATAGCTGTGGACGTTTGAGTGAACGTTTATTATATAAATGCCTTTGTGCTTAAATGCAATAACCTCGCTGGTGTTAAGATAGATTCCGTCTTCATCATAGCAAGGAAGCACCATACCCGTGTAATCTGCTTGTTTCGGCGCATTAAACGCTTCGTATGTATCAAGCGGCCATGAATTACCCAATCTGCCCGATTCAGGCGTGAAATAATTTTCATAAGCAGGATAAGCTTGCTCCATATGTCTCCAAGCCCACTCTTCATCATTAATAGTATGGGGATATGTCATAGAGAACCCTATTCCCTCTTTTACAACTTTGGTATTTTGTCTGAGCGCGGCTATCGGGAAGATGTGGGCCAGCTTTTCATATCCCGGCTGGTTACCACTGCCAAAATCATTTTCCGTTCTTGACGTCCATGCGTTTGAAAGATTG
>Ga0172382_10011210_pt1 | contig 11891 bp, 10 predicted proteins | sample Leawel138RmetaG_FD_122245 | JGI IMG/M metagenome (GOLD analysis project Ga0172382, IMG submission 122245) | Leachate microbial communities from a municipal landfill in Southern Ontario, Canada - Leachate well 138R metaG | ecosystem: Engineered > Solid waste > Landfill > Unclassified | place...
CCTGCACCTCCACATTGAGCGAAGGAATGCGGCTGCTGCGCAGCCACTGGAAGGCGGAATGGGTGGTCGGCTGATTCATCGGGTTCCTGCGCGGCAATCAATGGAATTAATTAGGTAGGGCCAAGGCCGGCAGTATACAAGGAAAGTCGGGGGCGGGCCGTGACCGGTCCGGCGCGCGTTGCCTGCCGATCCTGCTTTAATAGCGTCATGGAACTCATCGATACCCATTGCCATATAGATGTTGAGGAATTTGCCGCCGACCGCGCGCAGGTGCTGGCGCGCGCCCGCGCCGCCGGCGTGGTGGGCCAGGTGGTGCCCGCCATCCACCAGCCAGGCTGGACGTTTCTGCAGGCCCTGTGCCGCTGGGAGGACGATCTCCATCCGGCCCTGGGCATGCATCCCATCTACCTGGAGGTGCACCGGCCGGAGCATCTCGACCAGCTGCGCGCCCTGCTGGCCGGCGAGCGGCCGGTGGCGGTGGGCGAGATCGGGCTGGACTATTTCGTCGGGGGCTTGGACCGGGCGGCGCAGCAGGGGCTGTTCGAGGCCCAGCTGCGCCTGGCCGAGGAGTTTGCCCTGCCGGTGCTGCTGCACGTGCGCAAGGCCCACGATCAGGTGCTGGCCACCCTGCGCCGGCTCAAATTCAGCCAGGGCGGCATCGCCCATGCCTATTCCGGCAGCGCCCAGCAGGCGGAACAGTATCTGGAACTCGGTTTCAGACTGGGCTTTGGCGGCACGCTGACCTATGAGCGTTCCAGCCGCATCCGCACCCTGGCGCAGGAGCTGCCGCTGGAGGCCATCGTGCTGGAGACCGATGCCCCCGACATCGTTACCGCCGCCCACCGCGGCGAGCGCAACAGCCCGGAATACCTGCCGGAGGTGCTGGCGGCGCTGGCCGCGGTACGCGGCGAGGCCCCGGCTTATCTGGCGGCAGCTACCACGCACAATGCCCGCAAGGTGCTGCGGCTTTGATTTCTTGATCTCCGGTAGCCAACTTTGAGGACGGTGGTGCCTCACTGCCACTAGCATCCGCTTCTTTATCGACGCGCCAGGGAGCACTGCATGACACATCCGTATGATCCGTGGTGATTTTGTTATGCCGCAGCGGTTGGCCCTGCCCAGCGCCAGGTTTGTTCCCGCGCCATCTGGTCCGGCTTGAGTGGGAGAGTTCTGCGGGTGCGGAGGACGATATCGACACGGTGAAGGGAAAAACACAGTACAGGCCTCGGGCATGGAGACACGAAAAATGTGAGTTTGGTCACACCAAAACTGTCTTGTCCATCACGGTTGGTGCCGCTTGTCTGTTTGATACTTATTCCCAATAAGCATTGTCGGGTCTACCCGACGAGAGGTGCATCATGAGCATTCCGCAGAATGTGCTTTTATTCAATGCGCGCATCGACGCGACAGGAGCCAAAGGAATCGCCTTGCCGGAATTGGTGCGTACGGCCAAACAGAGCGCCGAAAAGCAACTGGAGCCGCTGTTTTTCAGCCTGTTCAACAAGATTGATGACGCACTGTTCGAACTGGCCAACAAGTCGGACAACAACACCGTGCAGAGCCTTTACTTTGACGCTATGCGCGAGGTACGTCTGCACAAAAGTGCGATACTCGGCAAGTTTGCTGCGGGTTATAACAAGGGATTCATGGATTCCGTGCAGAGCGGTCGATCGCCCTCGGTCGAGTCGGCATCACTGCAGCTGGCACTCATTAATGAGGATGAACTGGAAGAATCCATCGCCGTCCGCAATATGATCGACAAGGCTGCGGAGCTGCATGCCGATGCGCTGTATTGCCTGAGCCAGCGATTGGGCGCCGCCATTCCGTCGGCGACCATCGATGAGTCCAACAACCCCTTCGGCCCCGAAATCCTTTGTGATTCCTTCCGCAGTGCCGTCAATACCCTGGAGCTGGACCTCAAGGTCAAGCTGGTCATTTACAAGTTGTTCGACAAATTTGTCATCGCGCATTTGGCCGCGGTGTACGAGGCGGCCAACACAGTGCTGGTACGGGGCGGCCTGTTGCCGCATCTGAAAGGGGCGCCGCAGTCGCCCACTATTGTCCGGACTCCGGAACGGGACGGGACTCCCGCAGCCGACAACCGTGATGAGCAAGCACCGGATGGCGCCAAGAAATTTTCGGGTGCCCTGCCTGCCGAATTGTTGGCACAGCAGGTTGAAACATTTGAGTTGTTGCAGCAACTGCTTGCCGCACAACGCAGTTTCACCACGGGTGGCGTTGGTGCCGCATCACAATCTGGTGTTGGCGGGGTGCCACTCACCGCCGATGAAGTGTTGAGCAGTCTTTCTTCAATACAGCACAGCATTGGCGATGTGGCGGGGCAAGCCGGTGACGGTCCGCTGAACCTGCGTAGCCAAGTGATGCTGCAATTCGGTCAGCAGGGCGAGGCGGCGGAGAGGGAAATCAGCCAGACCCATGCCGATGTCATCGATGTCGTCGGCATGATGTTCGACTTCATTCTCGATGATAAGGAGTTGCCGGATGCCATCAAGGGACTGATTGCGCGCCTGCAAATCCCGATGTTGAAGGTCGCACTGCTCGACCGGGAGTTTTTTGGCAAGAAGAGTCATCCAGCACGCCAACTGCTCAATGAATTGGCCCATGCAGGTATCGGTCTGGACGAGATCGCTGAAGTAACGGTAACACCGATCTACGGGAAGATTGAACATATCGTTGGACGTATCCTGCAGGAATTCGAGGATGATCAGTCAATCTTTGGTGAACTGTTGCAGGAATTGTTCGAATTCCAAGCGGAGGAAAGTGAACTGTGGGCACAGATGCAGGCGTGCCTGGAGCAGTCACGCCTTACCGCTGCCGAGGTTGTCGATCCCTTGCTCCAAGCGGCGGTAATGCCTGAGGTGTTGGGGACACTTCTCAATACCTCCTGGAAGGAGCATCTTGCTGAGCTGTACCTGAGTGTCGGCGGCAAGAGCGAGGAGTGGGAACAGATGGCGGCGTTGGCGGCCAGTGTGGTGGATAGCATCCAGCCCAAGACATCACCGGATGAGCGTACGGCCCTGATGAAAAGAATTCCGCGTTTGCTGGCAGATTTGCGCGGCAGTATCATCGTCGCCGGTATGCATGCCGAGGAGAGTGAAAACCTCTTTCGCGAGTTGGAGGCACGGCATATGGAATGCCTGCGCCAGAAAAGTGCGGCCAAGCAGGCTTCGGTACAGATGGCGCCGCAGACACCGGTAGTGCCAGCGCGTGCCACCGATTCGGCACGCCCCGCTGCGGGTAAGGTTTCTTCTGCGGATGCACCGGCCAAGGTGCACCCACTGCCCGTCGGTTCCGCGACAGACGAGCATATGGGCACAGCAGCCACCTCGATGGACTCCGTGTTTGACGAGGAAATTGTGCTGACCGAAGAGCACACGGCCAATGACGAGGATCTGCGCTGGGGTATGGAATATGCAGGCTATGCTGCCATGGTTAGGGAACTGGAGGTGGGGACCTGGCTGGGGTTCGTGGATGAGGATGGCGGCGTGCGACGTGGCAAGCTGGCCTGGAAGAGCGATGTGATGGGTGAGTACGTCTTTGTCGACAATTTCTTCAAAGTGGTGCGTGACACAACGTTGAAGAAACTGGTGACCGAGTTTGCCTCCGGCCAGGTGCTTATGACCGATGAAGTGCCGCTAATGGATCGGGCCCTTGATTCGGTGATGGGCGCCCTTAAGAAGTACAAGGACAAAGCGTCCACTGCAACGGGGGAACCCATCGTAGCGCAGTAATTGATGGGACCAGCAATAATTGCTGTCTCCGTTCGTGGTTGCCGCCGGATTCAATGTTTCTGCGGTTTGCCGACTCATGCCGTATGACATCGCGTGGCGCTCGATCGTGTGCAGACGCGGTGAGATGATATTCGGAGTTTAGGGTATCCCAAGGGCGCAGGGGTATGGATGGTATCGCCCGCCCAGTGACTAACCGGTTTCCTGACGAATACGGTTTCGAAGCATTTATTCAGTTTCCCTCGCTAGAGAACGGCACCACTGGTTGGGGGGACATTACTGGCCGTCACAGACCCTGTCGCAAAACTGCCTGTATTGCTCGTTGCAGGTGACGCAGCGGCGATAACCGTGGATATCTCCCGCCGGTTGGCCACGCCGTGCAGACCTTCATCCGACCAATCGTGATCAGTCCGTACACTTGTCGCTGTTTCCCGGCAGCAACCCGCGCATCTGCAGTAGCGCCAATACCTGTTGCACTGACGCAGCAATATCCTGCACGGCAGTATCTATCATGAGTTCCGGATGTTCTGGTTCTTCATAAGGTGATGAAATGCCGGTAAATTCTTCGATTAGTCCAGTGCGTGCTTTTTTATACATGCCTTTTTCGTCACGCGACTCACATACCTCCAGCGGACACCTGACGTATATCTCGATAAAATCGCCGTCCCCTATCAATTTGCGCACATGGCGACGATCGGCGCGCAGCGGGGAGATGAAGGCGGTCAGGACGACGATTCCCGCTTCGACAAACAGCTTTGCCATTTCCCCGATACGGCGGACATTTTCAGTACGATCACTGGTGGAAAAACCCAAATCGGCACACAGGCCATGCCGAACATTGTCGCCGTCCAGGACGAGCGTGCGGCAGCCGAGTTGATGTAGCTCCTCTTCCACCGCATGGGCCAGGGTCGATTTACCGGCACCGGACAGTCCGGTAAACCATACCACCGCCGCGTGGTGGCCATTCAGTCGTTCACGGCGCAGCCGGGTGACGGTGGCGTGATGCCACACGACCTCGCGAAGGTTGCTGGGCTGAGTCATATGCTTCCTGCTGTCTGTAGCTACATCAAGTGGAGGGGTATAGCGTAACGCATCCTGTCGCGGACAGGTCTATCGTCCATGGTGGAAGCTGGCATCACGACCGTGAACTCGTTTCCGGGTACGGGTGTCGGGATGAAATCCGCCCGGTATATGTCACCTGCGTTGTGCTACGACTCTTTTCTGTCGCGCAGGTGCAGCATGGCGCGGGCGATGAGGTAGGCGCTGATTGGCGCGGTGATGAACAGGAACAGAGTGACCAGCAGCTCATGCAGGCTGAGACCTTTGCCGTGGCTAGAGAAGTGCAGCACCGAGGCGATGAGGATGCCACCGACGCCGAGGGTGGTGGCCTTGGTGGGGCCGTGCAGGCGCATGAACAGGTCGGGCAGGCGGGCGAGGCCGATGGAGCCGATGAGGGCGAAGGCGCCGCCGATGACGAGGAACAGGGCGATGAGGGGTTCCAGCACGTCGTTGCTCCTTATTCGATGATGTCGCCGCGCAGCAGGTATTTGCACAGCGCCACGGTGCCGACGAAGCCCATCATGGCGATGAGCAGGGCCGCCTCGAAGAAGGCGGTGAGGTCGAGGTGGATGCCGAACAGCACCAGCAGGGCGATGGTGTTGATGTACATGGTATCCAGCGCCAGGATGCGGTCGGGGGTGCTCGGACCGCGCAGCAGACGCCAGAAATTGAGCAGCAGCGCGGCGGCGATGCAGACAAAGGCGAAGGCGATGGCGGCACTCAGCATGATTCGAAGATCTCCCGCAGAGGTTTCTCATAACGCTGCTTGATGGCAGCGATTGTCGCCGCTTCATCCTCCACATCCAGGGCATGGATCAGCAGGGTCTTGTGATCCGGGCTCAGGTCGGACGACACGGTACCCGGCGTGAGCGAGATGGTGCTGGCCAGCACACTGATGGCGAATTCGTTCTGCAGGTCCAGCGGCAGGTGGATGAAGGCCGGGCGCAGCCTGCGCGTCGGGCCGAGGATCAGGCGGGCCACGGTGAGGTTGGCGAGGCCGATGTCCCACAGCAGCATGGCGATGTAGCGCAGCAGCTTCCACGGGCTGTGGATGCGCGGCCGGTCGGGCCAGAAGCGGCTGGTGAGCAGCGGCAGGGTGATGGCGAGCACGGTGCCGAGCACTAGGTGGCCCGGTGCCACGGTGTTCACCAGCAGCAGCCAGACCAGCAGCAGGAACAGGCTGAACAGGGGTTGCGGCAGCAGTCGTCTCATGGCTTCAACTCCCACACGGTTCGCACCGATTCATGACTGTACTCCCAGTACCGCGGCGATGTACTGCTGCGGTGCCAGCAGCTGTGCGGCGGTGGCTTCGGTATAGCGCGTGATGGGCGCGGCGAACACGGTCAGTGTGATGCTCATCGCCAGCAGCAGGGCGGTGGGGGTGAGGTGCGCCAGGTTGGCCTGCCCGGCGACGGCGCGATCCCCTTCGGTCTTCCAGAAGATGCGGCTGCCGGCGCGGCTCAGGGCGATGAGTCCGGCCAGGCTGCCGACCAGGACGATGCCCCACAGCCAGGCCGCCTGTTCCGGCGCCACCGACTTGAGCAGCAGCAGCTTGCCGATGAAGCCGGACAGCGGCGGCAGGCCGGCGGCGGCCACCGCACCGAGGAAGAACAGCACGCCGAGGCGGGTGGGTTGGGCCAGTGGCGGGCCGGGCACGAAATGATCGCCGTGGATGCCGCGCTGGCGCGCGATGAGGTCGGCAAGCAGGAACAGGCCGGCGCTGACCAGGGTGGTGTGCGGCAGGTAGTACAGGGCGGCGCTGATGCCGTTGACGTTGAACAGGCCGATGCCGGCCAGCAGGGTACCCACCGAGACCACCACCAGATAGGCGATGAGCACGCGCAGGCGGTGGCTGCCCAGCACGCCCACCGTGCCCACCGCCAGGGTGAGCAGGGCCAGCGGCAGCAGCCAGTGCCCCACGTCGGCAATGGCGCCGTCGGCGGGGAAGATCAGGGTCCAGGTGCGCAGGATGGCGTAGACGCCCACCTTGGTCATGATGGCGAACAGCGCCGCTACCGGGGCGACGGCGTTGCCGTACAGTGCCGGCAGCCACAGGTGCAGCGGCAGCAGCGCCGCCTTGAGGCCGAACACAGCGAGCAGCAGCAGGGCGCTGGCGCGCAGCAGGCTGGCGTTCTCCTGCGGCGCGGCAGCCACCTTCACGGCCAGGTCGGCCATGTTGAGGGTGCCGGTGACGGCGTAGAGGATGCCGACGCCGATGAGGAACAGGGCGGAGCCGATGAGGTTCAGCACCACATAGTGCAGGCCGGCGCGGGTGCGCTCGGGACCGGCGCCGTGCAGGGCCAGGCCGTAGGAGGCGATGAGCAGGATCTCGAAGAACACGAACAGGTTGAACAGGTCGCCGGTGAGGAAGGCGCCGTTGATGCCGAGCAGCTGCAGCTGGAACAGCACATGGAAGTCGCGCCCGCGCCTGTCGTCACCGTTGACAGCGTAGAGCACCACCAGCAGCGCCAGCACTGCGGTGAGCAGCAACATCAGGGCACTGAGGCGGTCCAGCACCAGCACGATGCCGAAGGGCGCCGGCCAGTTGCCCAGCTGATAGACGCCGAATTCGCCGTCGCCGGCGAAGCACATGAGCAGGATGGCGATGGGCAGCAGGCCGGCGGTGGCGCCGATGGATACGGCGCGCTGCACGCCGCGCCGTCCCACCAGCAGCAGGATCAGCATGCCGGCTACCAGGGGCAGTACCAGGGGAGCGATGAGCCAGTGGTTCATCCTGCAAACCTCAATCTGTCCGCGAATGCACGCGAATCAACGCAAATGGTGACGGCGTTACGAGCGGAGCGAAGCTGCCATTCCGACTTACGGCGCGATACGACAGCCTCTTGGTTCTCAACGCCTTGCGTCCATTCGCGTGTATTTGCGGACTCAATCTTCATCGGGTTCATTGGCCGGCCCCCTTGCCGTCGACATGGTCATTGCCCAGCTCGCCGCGGGCACGCAGGGCCAGGATCACCACGAAGGCGGTCATGCCGAAGCCGATGACGATGGCGGTGAGCACCAGGGCCTGCGGGATGGGATCGGCGATGGGTGTGGTGCTGCCGGCCAGGGGCGGGGCACCGGTGACCAGACGGCCGGTGAAGAACAGGAACAGGTTGACGGCGTAGGACAGCAGCGACAGGCCGAGCACCACGGGAAAGGTGTGCGCGCGCAGCACCAGATAGACCCCGCAGGTCACCAGCACGGCAAGGGTAAGGGCGGCAACGGCTTCCATCAGTCAGTTTCCCGCGTAGCGGCACAGCGCTGGGTCAGCTTGCCCAGGTTGGCCAGGATCAGCATCACCACGCCCACAACGGTGAGGTAGACGCCCAGGTCGAACAGCATGGCGGTGGCCAGTTCGAACTCGCCGGCCAGCGGCAGGTGGAAATGGCCGAAGGCGGAGGTGAGGAAGGGACGGTCGAACAGCCAGCTGCCGGCACCGGTAACGGCAGCGATGAGTACGCCGGCGGCGAGGATCGGGTGGTATTGCAGGCGCCAGCGCTGCTGGGTCCAGTCGATGCCGCTGGCCATGTATTGCAGGATCAGCGCCACGGCGGTGACCAGACCGGCGATGAAGCCGCCGCCCGGGGCGTTGTGGCCGCGCAGGAACAGGTACACCGATACCAGCAGCGCCAGCGGCAACAGGAAACGGGTGAGCTGGGCCAGCACCAGCGGATAGCGCTCAGTAGACCAGGGGTGGCCACCCGCGTCGGTGCCGGGCATGTCCAGGCGCAGGTTGTTGAGCAGGGCATAGATGCCGATGGCGGCGATGGCCAGCACGGTGATCTCGCCCAGGGTGTCGAAACCGCGGAAGTCCACCAGGATGACGTTGACCACGTTGGCGCCGCCACCGCCGCTCAGGCTGTTTTCCACGTAGTAGTTGGCGATGGTCGCGTAGGGACGGGTGAACATGCCCCAGGCGAGCAGGCCCACGCCGCCGCCGACGCCGGTGGCCAGCAGCAGGTCGCGGCCGCGGCGCAGGGGCGATGACTCGGCCAGTCCCTGCTGCGGCAGGAAGAACAGCGCCAGCAGCAGCAGCACGATGGTCACCACCTCCACCGACAGCTGGGTCAGTGCCAGGTCCGGCGCCGACCAGCGCACGAAGGCGAGCGATACCACCAGTCCCACCACGCTGAGGGCCACCACCGCGGCCAGGCGCCGGCGCTGCCAGACCACCGTCATGATTGCCGCCGCCATCATCACCAGGGCGCCAAGCAGCGTCAGCGCATCGATGGGCGCGGCCGGCACCGGTCCGGCCAGGGGCGCGCCGCCGCCGAGCAGGGGCAGGGCGATTGCGGCCAGGGCGGCGAGCAGCAGCAGCGCGGCATAACGTTGCAGCGAACCGTTCTCCAGTGCCCGCGTTGCCACCTGCGCCGCGTCCATCAGCCGCTCGATGGCGAGCCAGAACATGGCACGCGCGTCGACCTCGGGGAACACGCGGTCATGCAGCGCGAACAGTTTGTGACGCTGGCTGTACAGGGCGATGCCGCCGGCCAAGGCGACGAGGCTCATGACGAAGGGCAGGGTGAAGCCATGCCAGATGGCCAGGCTGTATTCGGGCACCGGGCCGTGCAGCACCGCGCCCGCGGCCAGGTCCAGCAGCGGTGCCACGGTGAAGGCCGGCAGGATGCCGACCAGCAGGCACAGGGTGACCAGGATCTCCACCGGGATCTTCATGTAGCGCGGCGGCTCGTGCGGCGGGTATTTGGGCAGGTCGATGGGGTCGCCGTTGAAGAATACGTCGTGGACGAAGCGGGCCGAATAGGCCACGGCGAAGACGCCGGCCAGGGTCGCCGCGGCCGGCAGGATCCAGCTCAGCGAACCCAGTGCCGAGAGGTGCAGGGTTTCGGCGAAGAACATCTCCTTGGACAGGAAGCCGTTGAGCAGCGGCACGCCGGCCATGGCCGAGGCGGCGACCATGGCCAGGGTGGCGGTGTGCGGCATGTATTTCCACAGGCCGTTGATGAGGCGCATGTCGCGGGTGCCGGTCTCGTGGTCGATGATGCCGGCGGCCATGAACAGCGAGGCCTTGAAGGTGGCGTGGTTGATGATGTGGAACACGCCGGCCACCGCCGCCAGCGGCGTATCGATGCCGAACAGCAGGGTGATGAGGCCCAGGTGGCTGATGGTGGAATAGGCCAGCAGACCCTTGAGGTCATGCTGGAACAGGGCGTTGTAGGCGGCGAACAGCAGGGTGGCCAGGCCGATGCCGCCCACCAGGAAGAACCAGGGGTCGGTGCCGGAGAGGGCCGGATAGAGGCGCGCCAGCAGGAATACGCCGGCCTTCACCATGGTGGCCGAGTGCAGGTAGGCGCTGACCGGGGTGGGTGCCGCCATGGCGTGGGGCAGCCAGAAGTGGAACGGGAACTGTGCCGACTTGGTGAAGGCGCCGAGCAGGATCAGCAGCAGCGTCGGCAGGTAGAGCGGGTGGGCACGGATCAGGTCGCCGGCAGCGAGGACGTCGACGATGCGGTAGCTGCCGACGATGTGTCCCAGCAGCAGGAAGCCGGCGAGCAGGGCCAGGCCGCCGGCGCCGGTGATGGCCAGGGCCATGCGCGCGCCGCGGCGGGCGTCGGAGCGGTGGTGCCAGTAGCTGATGAGGAGGAAGGAGCTGAGCGAGGTCAGTTCCCAGAATACCAGCAGCTGCAGCAGGTGGTCGGACAGGGCGATACCGAGCATGGCGCCCATGAACAGCAGCAGCAGGCCGTAGAAGCGGCCCATGGGGTCGCGTTCGGCCAGGTAGTAGCGGGCATACAGGATCACCAGCAGGCCGATGCCCAGGATCAGCAGCACGAACAGGGCGGCGAGGCCGTCCATGCGCAGATGGATGTCGAGACCGGCCTGCGGCAGCCAGGCCCAGTGCGCCTCCAGCGGGGTGCCGGCAAATACCTTGGTCAGCGGTTCCAGCGCAAACAGCAGCGCGGCCAACGCCACGGCGGCGGCGGTCCAGGCACTGGCGCTGCGGCCGAAGCGGATCGCCAGCGGCGGCAGCAGGGCGCCCAGCAGGGGGAGCAGGACGATGAGCAGAAGATTCATAATGGTCGCTGTTTGTTATCGCTGCACCGGTGTCCTACACGACAGCGCCGGCCGCGTTGCCGGGCCGGCGCTGCTGGGGCGGTGTTATTTTTCCCTACGAACTATAGCGGCTCTTCAACAGCGGGGAAACCGCTTGAGTGCAGCATAGACAGTCAGGTAGCCTTGGCAGTTCAAGTTTTCCACTCTTGTACGGAGTTGTCATGACCGTTGAGCACCACGATTTGCAGCATGAATTCCCTGAACTCCACGACCGCATTCATGCCCTGAAGACCAGCAATACGCACTTTGCCAAGGTATTCGACGAATATCATGAGGTGGATCGCGAGGTGCGCCGTATCGAGCAGGAGATCGAGACGCCGTCGGACGCTTATACCGAAGAGCTGAAGATGCGCCGCGTGAAACTCAAGGACGAACTCTACGCCATGTTGCGTGCCTGACGCACGCCCTCTCATCCCGCCATGTCGGGCAATCCTACTGAAGGACTGAGTGTTGCCGGCCTGGCCTGCCGCCGTGCCGGCCGCACTCTGTTTCAGGATGTTTCTTTCACGTTGCAGCCCGGGGCGGTTCTGCAGATCGAGGGGCGCAACGGCTGCGGCAAGACCACGCTGTTGCGCACCCTGTGCGGCCTGACCCGGCCGGCGGTCGGACGCATCGCGTGGAGCGGCGAGGATATCCGCGACAACTTCGCCGCCTATGCCGCGGAACTCAATTATGTCGGCCACCATGCCGGCATCAAGGAAGAACTGACCCCGCTGGAAAACCTGGCCTTCGCCGCCGCCCTCGGTGGCGGGGCACGGATCAGCCCGGAGCAGGCGCTGGAGCAGATCGGCCTGCCCTTTGAGTGCGAGGAGATTCCCTGCCGCAAGCTTTCCGCGGGTCAGCGCCGGCGCGTGGCCCTGGCGCGCCTGCTGCTGGCGCCGGGCCGGTTGTGGATCCTCGATGAACCCTTTACCGCCCTGGACGTGGCCGGCCGCGCGCTGGTGGAGAGGCTGCTGCGCGAGCATGCGGCACGGGGCGGCATGGCGGTGGTGACCTCGCACCACGCCGTCG
>Ga0172382_10011211_pt1 | contig 11890 bp, 11 predicted proteins | sample Leawel138RmetaG_FD_122245 | JGI IMG/M metagenome (GOLD analysis project Ga0172382, IMG submission 122245) | Leachate microbial communities from a municipal landfill in Southern Ontario, Canada - Leachate well 138R metaG | ecosystem: Engineered > Solid waste > Landfill > Unclassified | place...
AATTTCGCCTCGGCTTTCTACCGCATGATGGACGAACCCGTCAGCCGCCAGCGCCACGTGCCGGAACTGAACCGTCTGCTGATCCAGAACCATACGCTGGCCTCGCAGATCGCCGCCGTGATTCCGCACCTGGCGCTGATCGATGACGAGCCCGCGGGCATCCGGCAAGCGCTGGCCGCCACGCAGGACGCGCTGGCGGGCCGGGATGCCTCGCCGCCCAACGTGATCGAGACCGAAGGCGACTACGCCGCCCTCGCCTATCCCCTGCGCCAGATGATCAAGGCCGCGCAGCGCATCGACGAGGAAATGCGGGCGCTGCAGGCCCCGCCGGACGGACCGGCTGCGCGGGCGCGGCCGGCGACGGCCGGCTGAAGCCGGCCCCGGTCATCCTACGAGACCGCCGCGCCCATGACCAGTTCGGGCAACCAGGTGACGATCCCCGGAAACACGCACAGCAGCACGATGGCCGTCATCATCACCAGCACGTAGGGCAGCGCCCCCTTGAGGATTTCCTGGGTCGGAACGTCCGGCGCGATGGAGTTGAGAACGAACAGGTTCAAGCCCACGGGCGGCGTGATCAGACCAATCTCCATGTTGATCGTCAGCACCACGGCGAACCAGTAGGGATCGAAGCCCGCCTGGGTGATGATGGGCAGCAGCAGCGGCGCCGCCATGACGATGATGGCCACCGGCGGCAGGAACATCCCCGCCACCAGCAGGAAGACGTTGATCAGCCCCATCAGCAGCCAGCGGTTGATCTCCAACGCGGCGATGGCCGCCGCCAGGGACTGGGTGATGAACAGGGACGACAGGGCGAAAGCGAACAGTTCGGCCGAAGCCATGATCATCATGATCATGACGCTTTCGCGCATCGCCGAACCGAACACGTCGACGTAGGTCTTCAGACGGAACAGGCGGTAAATGAGCACGACCACCACCAGCGTCAGCAGGGCGCCGGCGCCGGCGGCCTCGGACGGCGTCGCCACGCCGCCGTACAGCACGAAGAGCATGCCCAGGATGATCAGCAGCAGGGGAAGCACTTTGGGCAGGGCTTCCAGCTTGTCGCGCCAGGAATAATTCAGGGTCCCGCCGCCGAAGCGGAAGCCTTTCCGCCGGGCGTCGTACAGGGCCCAGGCCATGAACATGCAAGTCAGCAGGATCCCGGGCATCACCCCGGCGAGAAAGAGCCGGCCGATCGACGTCTGCGTCGAAATGCCGTAGACGATCATGGTGACCGAGGGCGGTATCAGAATGCCCAGCGTGCCGCCGGCCGCGATCGAGCCGGTGGCCACCGAGGCCGGATAGCCGCGACCGAGCATTTCCGGGATGCCCATCTTGCCGATGGCCGCGCAGGTGGCCGGGCTGGATCCGGTCATGCCGGAAAAGATCGCGCAGGCACCGATGTTCGAGAGGACCAGGCCGCCGGGCACCTTGTGCAGCCAGCGATCCAGAGCTTTGTACAAGTCGCCGCCGGCCGGCGTTCCGGCCACGATGGCCCCCATCAGCACGAACATCGGAATGGCGACATAGCCCAGGTTGGCGATCCCCGCGAACATGGTCTCGGCCAGCACGTAGATCACGCCCGGCCCCATGTCCAGAAACAGGCCGACCACGGCGGCCAGCCCCAGGGCGAAGGCGATGGGCATGCCGGTCGCCAGCATCAGGCACAGGCCCAGGACGATGCAGATCCCCGCGAGGGTGGGCGTCATGACGGCTCTCCCGACAGTTTCATGATTTCGACGACGTACTGCAGGCTCAGCAGGGCGAACCCGAACACCACCGGCGCCAGCGGCATCCACAGCGGCACGGCGGCCACGCTGGAGGTGGTCCAGCCACCGTCCAGCGCCTCGAACAGGTGCACCCCGGTGGCCGCAGTCATCAGGACGCAGAACGCCAGCCCCAGCCAGGCGCCCACGCGGTCCAGCCAGCGACGGGTCCTGGCTCCCACCAGCATCTGGATGAAATCCACGCCGACATGGCCCTTGGTCATGAGCACGTAGGGCGCGCCCAGGAAGATGGCCGCCGTGGCGCCGAACACCACGGCCTCGGTCTGCCAGATCGTGGGCGCGCGGAACACGTAGCGCATCATGATCATCTGGCAGACCACCAGCATCGCGAACACCAGCAGCAGGGCCGACAGCACGCCACAGGCGCGCGTCAGGCCTTCCACCCAGCGCGTAAAGACTCGATTCATGCGACCTCCCTGTGCGTCGCGCAAGGCGGGGAAAACAGGCGTCCCCCCCGGATGGGCCATGCGGGCACCGCCCTTGGCGGGCGGCGCCCGCGCACGGGCGCTACTGGACGGCCAGCGCCTTCCTCAGCAGTTCGTCGCCCCCCTTCACCTTCTCGGCGAACAGGCGGTAGGAAGAGTGCTTGGCCACCGCCATCCAGGCCTGGTAGTCCTCAGGCGTCATGGTCACGACCTCCACCCCGGCCTTGGTATAGACGTCGCGCATTTTCTGCTCGCCTTTCTTCGCCTCCTCGAAGAAGTAGGCCTCCGCCTTCTTCGCCGCCGCCAGGATGGCCTCACGCTGCCTGGGCTCCAGGCCGTCGAAGACCTTCTTGGACATCAGCACCGGCTCGTACATGAACCACAGCGCGTTGTCTCCCGGCGCGGTCAGGCACTTGGCCTGTTCGTACAGGCGATAGGACACGAAGCTGTCGTTGGATGTGTTGGCCGCGTCCAGGACCCCCGTCTGCATGGCCGAATAGACTTCGGAAGACGGCATGGACGAGATCGATGCGCCCGCCGCCGCCAGCATCTGCTCGAAGGCCGGACCGGCCGCCCGGATGACCTGCCCCTTGATGGTGTCCGGCGACGTGATGCAATGCTTCTTCGAAGCGAAGCCGCCCGCCAGCCAGGCGTCGGCGATGACCACGGCGCCCTGTTTCTCGACCAGTGCCTTGATGTCCTTCATGAAGTTGGACTGGTTCAGGCGCTGGGCATGCTCGTAGTTGCGCACCAGGCCCGGCATCAGGGTGGCGGAGAACTGCGGCACCCGGCCCGAGGCGTAGTCCAGCGGAAAGGCCGTCATGTCCAGTTGCCCGCGCGTGAGCGCGCCCCACTGTTCTTTGGCCTTGTAAAGCGAAGAACCCGGGAAGACCTGGATCTTCAGCCCGACGTTGGCCGCCTCGACCTCGCGGGCGATGAGCTGCACCATTTCATCGCGCGGGTCGCCCTGGCCTCCCGGAAACTGGTGCGAGGCCCGCAAGGTGGTTTCAGCCGGGGCGGCGCCCGATCCGGCCGCCAGGGCCAGTCCCAGCATGGCGCATAGCATGTGTCGCTTCATGGTTGTCTCCTGATGATTTTTTATATGAGTCGCCGGCCCGGGTCCGGGCGCGGCCATGGCCCCGGCGGGGCCTATCGAACGCCCCTTCTCATTCCAGGTCCGCGTACTGCTGCCGCAGCACGTTCTTCTGGACCTTGCCCATGGCATTGCGCGGCAGCGCATCGATCACGTGTATTTTTTTCGGCACTTTGAAATTGGCCAGGCCCGATTTCAGGCCGGCCTGGATGGCGGCGGGATCCACCGCGGTCCCGGCGCGCGGCACCACCACGGCCACCACGGCCTCGCCAAAGTCCGCGTGCGGCACGCCGATGACGGCCGACTCCTGGACGCCGGGCATGGCGTCGATGACCATCTCGATTTCCTTGGGGTAGACGTTGTAGCCCCCGGAGATGATCAGATCCTTGCTGCGGCCCACGATGCTCAGGTAGTCGTCCGGGATGCCCGCCCCGCCCAGCATGCCGATGTCGCCGGTGCGGAACCAGCCATCCGCGGTGAACTCCTCGCGGGTTTTTTCAGGCATGCGCCAGTAGCCGGCGAACACGTTGGGTCCACGCACCTGGACATGGCCCGGCTCGCCGACCGCGACGGGCCGGTCGACGTCGTCCACCACCCGGACCGTCTCGCCGGGCAAGGCCGGCCCCACGGTGCCGGGGATGCGCTCGCCACGCGCCGGATCCCAGGGGTTGGACGTGATCATGCCGGTCTCGCTCATGCCGTAGCGCTCCAGGATGGTCATGCCGGAGCGCGCCTGGAATTCGCGGAAGGTATCCACCAGCAGCGGCGCGGAGCCGGAGATGAACAGCCGCATATTGGCGCATGTCTCGCGGCCGAAGCGGGGATCGGCCAGCAGGCGGACGTAGTACGTGGGCACCCCCATCATCAGCGTGCAGCGCGGCAGGTAGCGCAGGGCCTGTTCCACGTCCAGCTTCGGCAGCCAGATCATGCGCGCGCCCGCCAGCAGCGCCCCGTGGGACGCCACGAACAATCCGTGGACGTGGAAGATCGGCAGCATGTGCAGCAGCACGTCGTCGCCGCGCCACCCCCAGAAATCCCGCAGAGTGAGCGCGTTGGCGGCCAGATTGGCGTGCGTCAGCATCGCACCCTTGCTGCGCCCCGTCGTACCGGAGGTATACAGGATCGCGGCCAGATCCCCGGGGGCGCTGCGCGCGGTCTCGAAGACCGGATCCATGCCGGCGGCGGCCTCGACCAGCGAACCGCCGCCATCGGCATTCAGGGTCAGCACCCGGGCGGCGCCCTTGGCCCGCGCCAGGGGTTCGCACCAATGCTTCGCGCCATCCCCGCAGACCACCACGGCGGGCTCGGCGTCCCCCAGGAAATAGGCCACCTCGGCCTCGCGGTAGGCGGTATTCAGCGGCAGGTAGACCAGACCGGCGCGCAGGGTCGCCAGATAGAGCATCAAGGCCTCGGGGGATTTTTCGACCTGGACGGCGACGCGCGCGCCCGCCGGGGCGCCGAACGAGCGCAGCAGCGCGGCCATGCGCCCGCTGATGGCGTCGATGTCCGCCCAACTGTAGGTGCGCTCCGGGGTTTCGATCGCCACGGCGCCCAGGTCGGCCGGAAAGCCGCCCCGCAGCACGGTGTAGAGATTCGCATCGCGTTCCAAGTCATTCTCCTGTGAAAACGGGGTCGGTGCCCTGCAGAAAGGCCTGCACCCCTCGCCGGTGGTCGGGACCGTCGGCATAGGCGAAGCAGGCCCGCCATTCGGCGTCGCTCAGGGGCGCCGGATCGCCGGCCAGACGTGCGGCGGTCGATTTGTTCAGACGCGCGGCCAACGGAGCGCCCGCGCACAGGCGCTCCACCGTCGCCGTCAGTTCGGATTCCAGGGCCTCGGCCGCCACGACCCGCGTCAGCAAGCCCTTCGACAGGGCCTCGTCGGCGTCGAACACCCGCCCTTCGAGCAGGATTTCCAACGTGACGGCGCGGCCCGCCAATTCCAGCAGCCCGCGCATCTCGTCGGGCGCCATGGGAAAACCCAGGCGGTTGATGGGCGCGCCGAAGCGCGCGCCCCGGGCCGCCAGCCGCAAATCGCAGCGGCTGGCGATTTCAAGCCCGCCGCCCACGCAGACGCCTTCGATCGCGGCAACGACCGGATGAACACAGTCCGACACCGCCCGCAGGGCCGGGGCGAGAAGATCCCTGTGGTAGGCCATCACGCCTTCCAGATCGGCCCGTACCCGGGGAAATTCGCGGATGTCGGCCCCGGCGGCGAAATGCCCGCCCGCGCCGCGCACGACCACGCAGCGCAGGCCGCGATCGGCCGACAAGCGCCCGAAGGCCTCCGCCAGTTCACCCCACATGGCAACCGTGATGGCGTTCAGCCTTCCGGGATGATCGAGCGTGACGGTCGCCACCGCGCCGTCGACACGCGTGCGCACGCGCCCCTCGCCCGACCCGGGACTCACAGCCATTGCACACTCCGGGACACACACGGCTTGCCGGCGGCCAGGCGCGCCCGGTTCTCGTCGAGCTGCTCGGGCTCGTACAGATAATTCACCATCATGCCGCAAGACTGCTCCAGTCCGCGGGCCGAGGCGTCGGCGGCCCAGTTCAGGCGCTCGATGCGCGCCCCGTTGCCCAGATGGAAGCGGGCCACGGGGTCGAGCGGCTCGCCGTCGCGAAGCTGCGTCAGGTAATGCGCCGCCAGCCGCAGTCCGCTGCGGCGCACGGTGTCCGGCGCCCCGCCCTGGGCGGCGGCGCGCAAGCGTTCCAGCCAGCGGGCGCCAGCCGCCGCGTCGTCGGCCGCGGCCTGGCGCTCGGCTTTGTCCTTCAGCAGGGCCTGGATGTCCTCGCCGGACCGGCGGCCCAGCCAGTCGGCGAAACCGGGAATCGGCGACAAGGTGGCGAAGGATTTGAGCTGCGGCAATTCGTCCAGCAGTTCCTCGATCACCCGCTTCAGCAGAAAATTGCCGAAGCTGATGCCGCGCAGGCCGCGCTGGGTATTGGAAATCGAATAGAAAATCGCCCAGCGCGCCTTGTCCAGCCCGTCGACGGGCCGCGAAGGGTCGATCAGTGCCTGCACGTCCGCAGCCATCTGCCCATCGAAGGCGACCTCCACGAAGATCAGCGGCACATCGCTCATGCGCGGGTGGAAAAAGGCATAGCAGCGCCGATCGGCGGCCACCCGGCGGCGCATGTCGTCCCAGGACCGGATTTCATGGACGGCTTCGTAGCGGATCAGTTTTTCCAGCAGCGAGGCGGGCGAATCCCAGTTGATGTGGCGCAATTCGAGCATGCCGACGTCGAACCAGTTCGACAGCAGGGCGGCGAGTTCCTGTTCCAGGACCGACAGCCCGGCGACCTGATTGCGCCAGCGCAGCATGTCCGCACGCAGCTCCACCATCAGTTCCAGCCGGTCGCTTTGCGCGTACAGGCGGCGGAACAGGCGCGCGCCCCGGTCGCCGCGCGGTTCGACGCCCACGCCGGCGCGCACCAGGCAGGCCAGCAGGGAACGGCGCTCGTCGGCATCGGCGGCACGGTATCGCTCGGCCCACTGGCGGGCCAACTGGTTGGCGCCGCCATCGGTCAGGGACGCCTCGTAGAGCACGCGCAACACATCCGGGTCGGGCAGGTGATCGCGATCCAGCCAGCGGCCCAGGCGCGCCAGCAGGCCGCCGGCCCGGTTCCCCGAGGATTCGGCGGGCTCGGCCGCCCGCTCGGACGGTTTCAGGTCAGCGTTGGACATGGTCTTCCTCCAGCGTCCCGGCCTCATGGCGCGCCGACGTTCCGGCGGCCGGTTCATCCCTGCGCGCCAGCGCGCGCAGGGCGTCGAGCTGGCGCATCAGATGCTTGCGCGTCACGGCCTCGGCGCCTTCCGGATCGCGCGCCTTCAGGGCGGCGAAGATCGCCAGGTGTTCGGCGCAGGACTCATCGATCCGGCCCGGATAGCTGAGGCTGCGGTGGCGCGACAGGCTGAGCACCTGGCGCAGCTTGTCGATCAGGCCCGACAGCCAGCGGTTGTCGGCCAGATCCTGGATGGCGACATGGATCAAGGCGTTGGCCGCGTAGTAGTCGTCGATCGAGCCCCGTTCCGCGTGACGGCGCAGGTCGTTGTGCAGCGGTTCGAGCCGCCGCAGGTCGGCGTCCGTGACTTTGAGGGCGGCCTCGAAGGCGCAGCGGCCCTCGAGCATGGCCATCAGGGGAAAGATGTGCTCCAGGTCGCGGCTGGACAGTTCGTTGACGAAACAGCCCCTGCGCGGTTCGATGCGCAGCAGGCCTTCGGCCACCAGGACCTTGAGCGCCTCGCGCAGCGGCGTGCGGGAAATACCCAGCGACGCGGTCAGGCTGACCTCGTCGATCCATTCCCCCGCCCGCAGTTCCCCGGCCTGGATCATGCCGCGCAGACGATCGGCGACTTCCTGGTAGAGGATCTTCTGAACAATCCTGGCCGCCATCGGGGCCTCCTGTGCAGGACCTTGAAATTAATAATTCATAATTACAGGCACAGCGTGCCATGGCCCCGCAAGACCCGGCAACCCTCGTTATCCCTGACTGGAGCGCCGGAACACCAGCCGGTCGGCCGTGGATTCGCGCGGCGCGTAGGCATAGCCTTCGGACGAGAAATCCCGCAGGCCGGCGACGGCGTCGATGCGGTGATCGATGACGTGGCGCGCCATCAGGCCGCGCGCCCGCTTGGCGTGGAAGCTGATGACCTTCCAGGCACCGTGTTTTTCGTCCTGAAAAACGCATTCGACCACGCGCGCGTCCAGAACCTTGCGGTCCACGGACTTGAAATATTCGCCCGATGCCAGGTTCAGCAGGATGCGCTCGCCAGACAGCGCGTCCAGACGCCGGTTCAATTCGCGGGCGATACGATCGCCCCACCAGGCATACAGGGTGGCGCCCCGGGCGGTGCGCAACCGCGTGCCCATCTCCAGCCGGTGGGGCTGGACCAGGTCCAGCGGCCGCAGCGCGCCGTACAGCCCGCTGAGGATGGCCAGATGATCCTGCGCCCAGTTCAGCCGGGCATCGGACAGTTCCGCCGCACGCAGGCCCTCGTAGACGTCGCCGTTGAAGGCCAGGACCGCCTGGCGCGCATGCCGGGCGTCGGGCGCGTCCACCCAGGCGGCGTAACGCTCGGCGTTCAGGCGCGCCAGCGCGTCGGACAGCCCCATCAGACCCGCCAGGTCGTTCGCGGACAAGCCGCGCAGAATCCCGATCAGTTCGCGTGTCTGATCGGGGAACACCGGCTGCGAGCACAGAGCCGTGCGCACCGGTGAATCGTAGTCCAGCTTCTTGGCCGGGGACAGCACCATCAGCATGCGGCGATCCTCCGGTTCAGCGGGCGGTCCAGCCGCCGTCGATGGACAGCGTGGTGCCGGTCATCTGCGCGGCGGCGTCCGAGGCGATGAACACGGCGGCCTGGCCGAGCTGCTCGGGCGTGACGAACTCCAGGGACGGCTGCTTTTCGGCCAGCAGATCCTTGGCGGCGGCTTCGATGTCCAGCCCTTTTTCCCTGGCCAGGGCCTGGATCTGCTTTTCCACCAGGGGGGTGCGCACCCAGCCCGGGCAGATGGCATTGCAGGTCACGCCGGTGCCGGCGTTTTCCAGCGCGGTGACCTTGGTCAGGCCCACCACGCCGTGCTTGGCGGCGACATAGGCCGATTTGTGGACCGAGGCCACCAGGCCGTGCGCCGAGGCGATGTTGATGACGCGGCCGAATTTCTGCTGCTTCATCGCCGGCAGCGCGGCGGCGGTGCAATGGAACACAGCCGACAGGTTCAGCGCGATGATGGCGTTCCACTTGTCGACGGGGAATTCCTCGATCAGGGCGGTGTGCTGGATGCCGGCGTTGTTGACCAGGATGTCGACGCCGCCCAGCGCCTGGATCGATTGCGCGATGAAATCGCGCGCGGCCTGCCCGTCCATCAGGTCGGCGTTCAGGTACACGGCCTTGACCCCGAAATCTTTTTCCAGGCCGGCGCGCTCGCGTTCGATGGCATCGGCGTCGCCGAAACCGTTGATGACCACGTCGGCGCCCTGGCGGGCCAGTTCACGTGCGATGGCCAGGCCGATGCCGCTGGTGGAACCGGTGACGACCGCTTTTTTACCTTTGAGCATGGATGCACTCCTTACGCAAGATTTCAGGAAAACGACCGGCCCAGTGTAACGCGCGGCCGCTGAACACCGCCTTGCCGAACCAGCGAAACCGCTGATAACATTGGCCCGACCTGGAGATGGCATTCCTCCACGAAACCGCCGCATTCTTCGCGGCTGATGATGCCTACGGCCCCCGGCGCACCGCCGGTCCGTAGGCATTTTTCATTCCCGCCACAGGAGCCCTCATGCCCAGTTCACTGCTCGCCATCTCCCTCGGCGCCTCGCTGGGCGCCATCCTGCGCTGGGTGCTCGGGCACGCGCTGAACGACGTCTTTCCCAACCTGACCCTGGGCACGCTGGCGGCCAATCTCCTGGGCGGCTACCTCATCGGCGCGGCCATCGCCGTGTTCGGCGGGCATGCGGGCCTTTCGCCGCAGATGAGGCTGTTCGTCATCACAGGCTTTTGCGGCGGGCTGACGACGTTCTCGACCTTTTCGGCCGAACTGGCGCTGATGCTGGAACAGGGGCGGCTGGGGTGGCTGAGTGTCGCGGTGATCGTGCACGTCGCCGGGTCGCTCGCCATGACGCTGCTGGGCATGGCCACGGTGGCCTGGCTGCGCGCCCTGCCCTGAGGCCGCAGCGCGCCGCGCCCGGGTGCCCCCCCCCGATCCGGCGGGGCGCCCGGGCGATCAGCCGGCGTTCCGGGCCGCGACCGCCGCCTTGCGGCTGGCGAGCCAGCGGCCAAGCGCCACCACCAGCAGCGCGCCGACGATTTCAACGGTGAGCTTCAGCGCCGTGGACGGCGGGCCAAGACGGTCCGTGACGACGACGTCGGTGACGAGCATGCCGCCCGCGATCCAGCCCAGCAGTCCGGCGCCGAAGGTGACCACCAGCGGGTAGCGGTCGATCAGCTTCAGCACCAGAGTGCTGCCCCAGATGATGATGGGCACGCTGACCAGCAGCCCGAAGATCACCAGGCCGAGCTGGTGGTCGAGATGAGCCCCCTGGGCCGCGCCCGCGATGGCGATGACATTGTCCAGACTCATGACGAAATCCGCGACGAGAATCGTCTTGACCGCGGCCATGACCGATGCGCCCCCGGCGATCTTGTCATGCCCACCGTCCTCGGGCAACAGCAGCTTGACGCCGACCCACAGCAGCAGCAGCGCGCCGACGATCTTCAGGAAAGGAATGTCGAGCAGCGTCAGGGCGAAGGCGATCAGCGCCACGCGCAGGAAAATGGCGCCGGCGGTTCCCCACAGGATGCCCTGCATGCGCTGGGCGCGCGGCAGGTTGCGGCAGGCCAGGGCAATGACGACGGCATTGTCGCCGCCCAGCAGGATGTCGATCAGGATGATCTGGAAAACGGCCCCCCAATGGAGCGTCTGGAGAAATTCGAGCATGGGTCCCCCCCGGTTGCGGGTTGTCGGTTTCAGGAATCACCGCCGGGAGGATCGGGCCATTTTCATGGCGGGAAGACGAACCTTGCCCTGGGCGGCAAGGTCTTGCTCGCGGCGGGGGCCTGTCCGAAGACCCCGGGACCGCCCGCGCACCGGGCGATGCGCGCAAGCGCGAGACGCCGTCATGACGATGCCGCAGAAAGTGAGCTACTCCCCTTGAGGGCGGGATTATAGACGAATTCGCCGCATGCGCGGCCTTGCGCCAGGTCAGCCGGGGCGCGCAACCCGGCCGCACAGGAAGCCTGGCCTGGGATAAGATGATGGCAACACGCAGGACAGGATTCGCCACACCTCCAGGGGGTTTCTCATGCCGGGCCGTATTGCCATCCATCTGAATGACGACACCGTTTGCGAACGCCGCATGGACATCGGCCTGCGGCTGGCCAGGGACCGCGGGGCGGAAGCCGTCGGGGTCTACCCCTCGGCCAGCGTCGCCGGTCTCCAGCAAGACGAAAACATCCTGCCCCAGGACGTCCGCTCGACTCTGCGCAAACGCCGCGACGAACACCGCGAGGCCACCCGCGTCCGGTTTCTGGACAAGGCGCAGGATCTGGGCGTCCGTGCCCATTGGCGCGCGCCTCATGGCGACGCCGAGGACGGCCTGACCCTGCATGCCCGCTATTGCGACCTGCTCGTCATGAGCAAGGCGGACCCGACCGACAGCCTGTCGGCGCTGCGGCCCAACTTGCCGGAAGCCGTGGTCATGGCGTCCGGCCGTCCCGTGCTGCTCATCCCCAACTTCGGTCCCGTCGACACCATCGGCCGGCGCATCCTGTTCTGCTGGGACCAGCGCCGCGAGGCCGCCCGGGCCTTCTCCGACGCCGCACCGCTTCTGCTGAACTGCCTGGCGCTCACGGTGCTGGAAATCGACCGCGAAGATCAACTGATGCGCGAACGCGACATCCACGAGGACGACTTCTCGGACTACTGCACCAGCCTGGGCTACCCCAAGCCCCGGCACCTGCTGAAGGACAGCAAGGGCTACGGTGTCGGCAACGTCATCCTGAACACCGCCACCGACACCGACAGCGACCTGATCGTCATGGGCGCGTACGGCCATAGCCGCATGCGCCAGTGGATCAT
>Ga0172382_10011212_pt1 | contig 11890 bp, 10 predicted proteins | sample Leawel138RmetaG_FD_122245 | JGI IMG/M metagenome (GOLD analysis project Ga0172382, IMG submission 122245) | Leachate microbial communities from a municipal landfill in Southern Ontario, Canada - Leachate well 138R metaG | ecosystem: Engineered > Solid waste > Landfill > Unclassified | place...
AACTCGATGCTGAAACCGATTCTGAAATAACACTGCTTGCAAACATAATAACTTTGACTCCCGGTACCTTATCTATTGACTTATCTGAGGACAGAAAGAAACTTTACGTTCATGCGATGTATATTCAGGATATTGAAAAGACAAAGTACGAACTAAAAAATGAATTTGAAAAAAGGCTTCTGGAGGTGATGCGATGATTTTTCTCGAATATGCAGTGTATATTTCGCTGTTTATCATTGGTGCATCAATGTTTCTTTCAGTTTACAGATTGCTAAGAGGTCCGGATTTCGAAGACAGAGTTGTAGCACTTGATTTAATATCATCTTGTACAATCGGATTTATTGCGGTTTATTCTATAAAGTCAGGATTAAAAATTTATATTGATGTAGGTATTATAATTGGTTTGATTTCATTTATTGCTACAATAGCATTCGCATATTTTCTTGAAAGGAGAACAAATGATGGATGAGTTTATTGCTGTAGTTGCCGGTATTATGATTTTATTGGGCTCATTGTTTATATTGATTTCGTCAATAGGTTTGATAAGAATGCCGGATATATTTTTGAGAATGTCCGCGACAACTAAAGCTGTAACATTCGGCGTCAGTTTCAATCTCATTGGAGCTGCTTTCTTCTTTGGCGATATTGGAACGATTACCAAAGCTGTAGTGATAATTATTTTTCTATTCAGTACGGCACCTGTTGCTGCTCATATGATTGGCAGAGCAGCTTACTTCGATGGTGTCAATATATGGGATAAAACCATTGTAAACGAAATGGAAACAAATTATAAATCCGGAAGAAGAAAGAAACATAATTCAAATAAAACCGAACAGAAGGAATCAGAAAAACCTACAAATGACAAATAATACTAATTTAAGGTTTATCAGTGAACCATCAGTTTTTCGATTTTAGATTGTCTTCCATCACTTATTCTAATAAAATATAATCCGGGACTGACTGTTTCACCACCCTCATCTTTTTTATCCCAATATGTCGAATACGAGCCCGGTGATAAATCTCCCGTCATTAGGTTTCTGATTTCTCTTCCAAACATATCAAACACTCCAACATTGATTTGACCAAATTTATCAACTTCAAATACAATATTTGCATTAAATTGAGCCGGATTAGGATATACAAGCAGATTATGAATATAAGAATCTTCAACACTTACAATGGAATTGGCTTTGCCGGGTGATCCGCCCGGGACATAAGAAGCTCGCCAGTTTACAGCTTTTGAATTATCTGAAAATGCATCTAATAATTCGAGTGAAGGACCTGAACCGTCAGCTTCAGGGTACCAAGGCGGTCGGTTGGTATATGCTACCGAATCGGCAGTAAGTCCTGACAGGTCATATAATCTTACCATATCTTCAGAGCCCAAACCGAAGTCAAATTCACCATATACATTTGATACATGTGGATTTATCTTCTTAAAATCTCTGCTATCTCTTACAAGTACTAAAAAACCGCCTTTAGGTAATACAGCTCCCGACGGAAATACGAATTGTCTTGAATTGTTATCATCACGGAATATCCAAGAGCTCATATCCAAATCATAATCACCCGGATTGTAAAATTCAACCCAATCATCTGAATCCATAAAAGATGCTGAATTGTACATAATTTCATTGATGACGGCTCTCGCCGACATAGGCTCGACGGATTCTTCAAATACAGCTTGGATTGTTACCGAATCTTGGAATGAATAAACCAAAGTGTCCACAGGTACAATTAATTCATCATTTATCATCCAGTACTTGAACTTAAATCCTTTGCGAGGATTTTGAACCAATGTGATCGGTATATCCGAAAAATACAGTCCTGACCACCACTCCGGTAATTCCTTAAGACTATTCATATCAAAAGTGCAAGCATTCTGATAATTAGAAATTAATGTAATCTTGATTACTTTGTCCAGATTAAAGTACTTTTGCAAGTCTTGCCGATAGAAATCAGCCCTCTTATCTATAAACTCACGAATTAATGTTATATGCTCGTCAAACTCTCCCAATGATTCGGGCCAGCGTTTGTGATGTAGGTCAACACCAAGAGCGACTTGTTGATGAATTGTATCCATAACTTGATGTAATCTTGCCGGTAATAAGACAGAATTCAACAAATCACAGGTTGTGTTCAGATACTCATTGCGGAATTTAGTGCTATGTAAACTCAGCTCCAGTAATTTATTAAAGTTCCATGTTTGTAGAGTATCAAATAACTCGCTATTCATAAAATCGGTAAACATATTATAACTATAGTGTGAACTACCACTCGAGCTGAACGATACATCCATATCATGAACAATAAATCTCCATCTGTCATCCAAGTCAATTGATTTCCATGATCTTACATTCCATGCCCGCCAATCGAAATTAACAATAAAGAAGTTAAATGTGGCATATCTAATCATATTATGAATATCAATGTATTTGTCCAACACATCATAAAACTCTCGATTCTCAAAATCGAAAGTTTTAGCAGTATCAAGTATGAATTGCAAAGAACCGACAGAGCGATTAACGATTTTTAAAGGCGATTCCATAACACTAGTATTTTCCTCATCCAACCCAAAACGTATGGATAAAAATTCTTCATCGCTACGCTCACGGATATTATAAATCCCCCAAAATTTTCCGTTTATAAAGGATAAAGCCGGTCTTGAGGCTGTAGAAATCATATTATCAATGCACTCTGCAACTCTCGATGCAAAAGCATCACGAATGAAAGCTTTAGTCCAATCTTGACCACCGTTTCTCAAAATTAGTTTATCATGCAAGTTTCCTTTATGATCTCCAAAAAACCGATAATCGAACTCAGATAAACCGTATTTTGAGCGTGTATGCAGTCGGATTGATTTTTGTCCTAAAAGCCTTGAATCATTCCCATGTATTTTCATACCGACACGGTTAACGATAAACCGAACTTTATTTGAATCAAAAAATTCAAAGGTACAGGGATATTCGAAATCATTATAAATGTTTTCAAAAATTCCTTTTTCCTTACTGAAGAAGTGTTCTTCATCGGTCGTCAGCGACACAACCGGCATATTCTGATTATCAAATCCGATTATATAAGTTGCAGATTCGATTTGGGACGGGATGTAACCGTCACTGTAAGCAATTGCTTTCAATGTTGAGGTACTGTCAAATGTTATGATTTCACCTGAATATACTTTCGATGTAGTATCAGGCTCACTGCAATCAAGGGTATAATATATTTTTGCATGACCCGGAAGCCCCGAAATCTGCACATTAGTCGGGAAATCATAAAATCCGGCTGCTCTACTGAATTTGGGTTGAGGAAGTATTCCTTTCTTTGGATTGGAATTGACTTGTTTGGGAGTTGGAGGATATGAATAGCTCCAAACACCAACTCCATCAGGTATGCGGGCATAAGACATATCTGCATACATGGGAGGAAATTCAATCTTATCTGCTATCGTAGCGTCCGGCTTCCATAATACAAGTGTTTCGCCACCTCTGGAAAGACTGAATGAAGTATGTAATTCATCTGACATATACGATTTACCCGGCTGAGAAAGATTAATATCAACTCCTTTTAATAAATTATACGGGAAAAGCTCGCCATTAATTCTCAAATCGGAAAAGGAAGCCTTAGCCTGCATATCCTGATGTGACGATGAAAGAGCAAGCCCGACCAAAACTTTTTCCGGATAATCGGTTTCCAATGTAAATGAAGATAATAATAAACCTTCAATGTCATAGATTTCAGCTATAAGAACATTTCCTTTCCTTCCTACTGCCAATAAAATATTAGGATAATTAAGCCACTGTCCTGAATAAACCATTTTCGGCCAAGTATTTGCCGTATCTCTATAGACATACATCACTTCATATCTGTCATCTCTTTGCCCAAGTGGACCGAAATACCTATGCATCGGGTCCAAATCTTCTCTTATGATAAGTCCGGCACTTCCAAAATCAAAGGAATTGCTCAATGAGTGAAGTCGCACGGACATTTTAAAATCACCTTCAATTTCAATATAGTTAAATCTGTAACCATCAGGATTTGAGTACGTAAATAATCCTTTACCGGTAGCCTCCATAATGAATTTATTTGAATTATAATAATCTTTACCGTCAGCAAAAAGTAATATTCGACTCTTTCCCATTAATTCAATATCGGGTATTTGCCAAGCACCTGCATAATCATCTTTGTCATTTATCCGCCAGCCTTTTAAATTTACCGGGTACTCGCTTGTATTATATAATTCAATCCAGTCGGGTCGTTTATGATTTTCATCCATTATCGCATCATAATTTACAGAACTCACTTCATTTATAACAACTTGGGCTTTTGTTTCAATAAAAGTCGAAAAGATAAAAACAATGCAGATTGTTACAAGTGCTGTTATACTGTCGAACGATTTCATTTTTTTACCTACACATATATCTACAAACAAGTACCGACAACTATATTCGGAGTTTTTTTTGAGTAACGTTTAATATTAAATAAACTTGGAATATATTGAGAATTTATTAATAATTACAAACGTTTGCCTTAATATTTAGAAAGACCATTTCATTCAATACTTAATAAATATCACATGAGGCTTGTTAGTCGGACATTGTACTAACTACTGACAGCGGTGTTTAAGCAATGCAATCGTGCAACATTATTAAATTTGAATCGTGTTAAGACTATATGTCAAACTAATTTATTATTTTTCTCATGTATTTATTCAATATTTTTATATTACTAACGGCATTCTCAATTATGACAATATCAGATGTATCAGCAGCCGACCATAAGAACCCTCGTTACGAAATGACGGTTACTCAAAATGGTAAAGAGCTTGGTAAAATAGTTCTGGAATTATTTCCGGATAAAGCACCAAAACACGTAAAGAATTTTGACAGCCTCGTAGCAAGTAAGTTTTATGATGGTTGTGCTTTCCACCGCGTTATTCCGGGTTTTATGATTCAAGGTGGTGACCCGAATTCTAAGGATAAACCAAAAGAAACTTGGGGAATGGGTGCTCCGGGACAGACAAAAGTACCCGCCGAATTCAATGATGTCAAACACGAACGCGGTATTCTATCAGCTGCAAGAACAAACGATCCGAATAGTGCTACTTCTCAATTTTTTATTATGCATGACAAAGCACCACATCTCGACGGACAATATACAGCCTATGGTAAAGTAGTCAGTGGTATTGAGGTAGTTGATATAATTGCGAAAACTCCTCGTAATCAACAATCAAATAATCCAAATGACAAGGTTGAATTCACAATCGTGAAACTTAAACACTAATTCGATATGAATTAAAGTCGGATAAATCAATTTTGAAACCACTTTATTTTGTATTAAGAATCCATGAATTGCAGCTTAGACATTTCATGGATTCTTTTTTTTTTTAATGCTTATATTATAAAATATACAGATTCATCAGTGTAGAAACAACAATTCTCTGTATTTCGGAAGTTGCCAGTATTTATCGTCAACGATCAATTCAAGCTTATCAGCATGTTGTCTAATAATATCAAACAAAGGCTTAATTTTATTGTTGTACAATTCAGCTTTTTGTTGATTTTCATCCATTGATGCCGCCACTTTTCTTAACTCATCTAAAAGTTCCAGATTACTTATCATTCCTTCAAGATGGCTCGATATTTTCAATAATTGGTTCTTATGGGCTTCGGATTCGTTCAAGAGTCCTAAGTTTTTCAAACCTTGAACATTGTTTATCAAATCATTTTGATAAGCAACAACAGCAGGAATAATCATAGTATGAGCAATTTCGTCAATTAATACGGCTTCAATCTCCAACTTATTTAGAAATTCCTCAATAAATACATTATACCTTGCTTTGATTTCATCTTCAGAATAAATTCCGTTCCGTTTGAACAAACTGATGTTTTTCTCACTTAGATATACTTTGAGAGCATCAGGTGTGGATTTGAGGTTGGGCAATCCTCTGCGTTCTGCTTCTTCTACCCATTCTTTCTCGTAATTATCTCCGTTGAAGAGAATTTTCTTACACTCTGTATATTCTTTCTTCAGTAATTTTTTGATAATATCATTTCGTAACTCTTGTTTGTCAAGCTCTTTATCTGCTGTTTTCAAAGTTTCATTATACTCTTTTTCAAAATTTGAGTAAAAGACATTAAGCTGATCGCTTACAATGACATTTATCGTAGTCGTAGGAAGTGAAACGTTAACACTCGAACCCGGAGCACGGAACTCAAACTTATTGCCGGTAAACGGAAAAGGTGAAGTACGGTTACGGTCAGTTGCATGTTGTTTTTTAAAAGGTACCATGAGATAATCAGGTGCCTTTGTATTGTCGTAGAAACCTTCCAAATTGTCAACATCGTTCATAAATGCATCGAGAGCAGCTTCCATCTGTGAACCTATGAAAGCGGAAATTATCGCCGGTGGTGCTTCGTCTGCTCCAAGTCGGTGGTCATTACCGGCACTTGCTATGCTTGCTCTGAGAATATCAGCATGATTCTTTACTGCCGCTAGTACATTGATGAAGAAAGTTAAAAACATCAAATTCTTATGAGGTTCTTCACCCGGCTCAAGGAGATTCTTTCCGGTATCGGACGCCATTGACCAATTATTGTGTTTTCCGGAACCGTTAATACCCTGAAACGGCTTCTCGTTAATAAGTACTCTGAGCTTATGTCTCTTGGCTACTTTATCAATTTTATCCATCAGTAATTGATTATGGTCAGCAGCTATGTTGGCAAATTCAAAATGTGGTGCACATTCAAACTGGTTGGGTGCTACTTCGTTATGCCGTGTTTTGATGGGAATACCAATCCTAAGTGCCTCTTGTTCGAATTCAATAATGAAGTTATAAACTCTTTCAGGTATGGCACCGAAATAATGGTCTGCTAACTGCTGCCCGCGAGCAGAAGCATTGCCGTACAGAGTTCTGCCGCATAATACTAAGTCCGGTCTTGCATTGAATAAAGATTCATCAACGACGAAATACTCTTGCTCCCAACCTAAAGTAGGTGTCACTCTTGTGATATTTTCGTCAAATAGTCGGCAGATTTTCACGGCTATTGAGTTCAATTGTTTCATGGATTTAAGTAAGGGTGCTTTCATATCCAATGATTCACCGGTATAAGAAATCAATATAGCCGGAATACACAAGGTTCTTCCGTATTTAGTCCTACGAATGAATATTGGTGATGTAGGGTCCCATACCGTATAACTGCGTGCTTCGTGAGTACTCCTGAGACCTCCGGTAGGAAAGCTTGAGCCGTCAGGCTCTTGCATAATCAGTTCGTTTCCGGACATTTTTTCTATAGCTCTCCAATTCTTATCGAATTGGAAAAAAGTGTCATGCTTCTCTGAAGATTTTCCCGTTAATGGCTGAAACCAATGAGTATAATGTGTAACCTGATGATCAATTGCCCAGTTTTTCAATCCGATTGCTATAAAATTTGCGGTTTCTTTATCAATCGGTATGTCATTTTCAAGACAATTAGTAAATTTTTCGAGGATTTCCTGTGGTAAGTATTTCTTTTTTGCTTCGGGACCAAAGACAAATTCATTGAAATAATCGGAAACCGGTTTATCCATAAGCGGCAAATTCATTGCTTCTCCGGCAATCTTATTAGTTATGGTTTCTAAGCTTCTCAGCCTGACTGACATTATACGCTCCAAAATATAAATTTAGTTTGTTTAAAATTTAATCTGTTACAAAAATAATACAATATCATTAATTCATATATATAATTATATTAATTCAATACATGTCCGGTATCTAAAATATCAAGTGCTTTGAATTGGCTAATAAGATTATCAGCATAATTTGATGCCTCCTTTTGTAAATTTTCCTTTTCGTTAAGATTCAAATAATTCATTTTCACTCTGCAAAAAGCTCCTTTGATGTCCTCAATGCTTATAAAAATTAATGTCCCCCATCTTTTAAAACCGGATTCTACACTTATAATTATAATATTCAAATCATCAAATTTTTCGATTACTCTTAATCCTTGAATCCTTGCAGCTATATTAATAAGAATGTCATAGCTTTGGTTTAGGGTTTGTCTTGTAGTAAAGGATGTAAGTTTTTCACTTTCGCTGAATAGTGTGCCCTTCTTAATCATCTGATTATATTTACGATAAACAAGATAATCGAGAAAATGATAAAATGCCAAGAACAAGATGCCGGTTGATATCACACCGCTTGGAAGTCCGACAAGTTTATTATGAATATTGGAAAAAACAACAGAAATCAAAATTCCGTACAATACACTTATTATCATACCGGTAGTCAGATAATAGACTTTTGATTTTCTCATGGTTTGTCAAAATGATGATAATCTTTAAACGATGTCCAATCTCCTCCCCATCTCCATCCTTTTGATTTTAAGAATTTAACTGCACGTGTCGAGTTAGAGAAAGTACCGGGCTTATCGGGATTATATGAAGCTCCTTTTGGTGAGATTTTACCGTCATTATAAATAACAGGATTTAGCATAGGATTTATATCAATTGCTCTACCGGTAGCATGATGTGACATTCGCTTGGTTCCTGCAATGTATCTGAAATTAAAACCGGAGGAATTATTTGCCTGCATTGATTTACCATCATCCCAATCGAAATCAACTATGGGTATAATGGAGTTTATTGGAAATTTATCATCTTTCATTATTTTGAATACTTCTATTACATCAGATTTAACATCAACATTAACGATAATTTGTCCGGTATGGAGCTTGTTGTCAAAACCGTAATATTCGACATCAATAATGACAAGTGAATCCAGAATACTGTGTGGCGCTTTCGTCCCTTTGACAGCGGTCTTGAAGTCATGATGAGATTTCTGTGTTTCTGATACGGTATCATTAAGAGCTAACATATTACCGTTAAAAAGAAGAATTAGGACTAATAATAATGATTTCATAATATTAAATATTTCTTTAAAAAATCTTTATAATATGTTATTGATGTCTAAATTATGAAAATATTTCAGTGGATTTTGTTTTTATTGATAGAAAATCAAATAATTTATTACCTAAGACTAAAATCCTGCCTTGTAATTAGCATGAAAATGATTATTTTTACCTAATAAATTTTGCAAATCCTTAATTTAAAAAAAACATGAACAAAATCACAAAGCCTTTGGTTGATATGATGAGGCGAATGAAAGAATGGATGGAAAGTTTTGCGGAAAGACCCGGAGCGATGTACATACTTGCGGGTCTGGCATTTATAGAATCTTCATTTTTTCCTCTCCCACCGGATATATTATTAATAGCTATTGCTGTTTCAGCACCAAGTAAAGCGCTTAAAGCAGCTGCCTGGTGTTCTTTAGGCTCTGTTTTCGGAGGAATATTCGGTTATTATATCGGTTATGGCTTAATGGAAACTATTGGATTGCGAATTGTAGATTTTTATAATGCTCATGAAATATGGGCAAAGCTTACTGCTACATTCCAGGGTGAAGTAGGGTTTTGGTTTTTAGCCGGTGCAGCATTTACTCCAATACCTTACAAAATAGCTACAATTGCTGCAGGAGCAACTCATATGCCAATAGTTGAATTTATTCTCATATCTTCATTAGGTCGTGCCGGAAGATTTTTCTTGGTTGCCACTGTAATTTATTTGTTTGGACCAAAAACAAAAGAGCTAATTGACAAATATTTTGATAAGTTATCTCTTGCATTTTTAGCATTATTGATTCTCGGATTCGTAGCAGTGAAATATGTAATATAAAATTCAGTGGTAATTTGAAAAAACCAAATCTTTTTGATAAGTATCTAAACTTTGTGGAGAAAGGGGTTGATAAGCTGCCTGACCCCTTCTTCCTGTTTCTTCTACTTGCCATACTGGTCTTGGTCTTATCATATATTGGTGATTCACTTACATGGTCAGCAGTGCATCCCGGAACCAACGAAAGTATTCAAGTCATAAATCTTATAGAAAAACATAATTTTTATCATATATTTTCCGAATCGGTTTCAAATTTCATCAATTTCCCTCCTCTTGGAATTGTTCTCGTTATGGTGATAGGAATTGGTGTAGCCGATAAGTCCGGATTTTTTAAATCCCTTATAAACGCAACAGCACAGATGGTAAATCCAAGACTGATTGCAGTACTGTTCATTTTCATTTCAGTAAATGGAAGTGTGATGGCTGATTCGGGTGTTGTCCTTCTTCCACCATTGGGTGCACTTGTATTTTCAGGGTTAGGTTATCACCCAATAACCGGTTTAGCAGCAGGATTTGTGGGTGTTTGCGGTGGATTCAGTGCAAATATCGGAATAACGGCATTAGACCCATTACTTGCCAGCTTGACTGAACCGGCTGCAAGAATGATAATATCTGATTATAATGTTTTTCCTACTGCGAATTACTATTTTATGGCTGCATCAGTTTTTGTGATTACTTTAGTCATTTATTTGGTATCAGTTAAAATCATAGAGCCTCGGGTAAAAACAATCAAAATAAAACCTTTTTCAGTTTATAACAACAATGAAACAAAGCAATTGACACATCATGAAAAGAGAGGTCTGATGTATGCTTTTTCTGCAATCGTAATTTTCTTTATACTCATTTTGATTGCCGTGTTACCTGAGCAGGGATTGTTAAGGAATGAAAATGGCGATATCATGCCATTCTTTAAAAGTATAATTTTTCTGCTGATGGCTGGTTTTTTCATGTCGGGTACTGTTTATGGGATAGCTGCCGGAACAATCACAAACAGTAAGGACATTATATCAATGAGCACAAATGCTATGAATACGATGGGTTCATATATTGTGTTAGCCTTTGCTATTGCTCAATTCACTGCTTATTTTTCGAAATCAAATTTAGGATTGGTCACTGCCATTAATGGTGCAGAATTCTTGAAGAATGCCGGTTTAACCGGTGTTCTGCTTGTTATCGGATTTCTTATATTTTCAATGATTATAAATATTTTCATTGCCAGTGCTTCTGCTAAATGGGCTATACTCTCTGTTGTATTCGTTCCTATGTTCTTATTATTGGGAATACCACCTGAAATAACTCAGGCAGTATATCGAGTTGGTGATTCGGTTACAAACTTCATCACACCTATGTTTCCTTACTTTCCTATAATAATCGTGTTTGCCAAAGAAATTTCTGAAGACATCAGCTTCGGGAAATTAGTATCTCTGCTTATTCCATACTCATTGATTTTATCATTGGTATGGGGTATATTTCTGATATTATGGATTTATCTGGGTATTCCGGTTGGACCGGGTGTACCGACTGATATGATGATTATTCCATAGTAATTCAATAATATCTTCTCACCGGTGATAAGTGTTTTCGTGAATTACTCTGATTTTTGAAGGTACTAAAGCCCACATGATTATATATATAAAGATACTTGTACCTATTGCAAATGCAGTAAATATGAAAATGAGTCTGATTATCAACGGGTCAATATTAAAATAATCACCAAGTCCGGCGGAAACTCCTGCAATGATTTTTTTATCTGTGTCTCTGTAAAGCCTTTTCACCATGTTATCATACCTAAATATATTCAATACAGTATAATTTACGAAATTTGTAATCATTAGTTACAAAATATTTATCAGGTATGTAATACGTCTCTAAAGGAGCTTAAGGTCAAGAAGACATTCAGACAATAAAGCTTCTCAATAAGGAGCATGAATCAATTTGTCAAGTCACTTAGATAAGCCATTGAAAATATAACACATTATGAACTATAAAAAATAAATACAAATGAAAGCATTAATAACAGGAGCAAGCTCCGGTATTGGAAAAGAAATTGCTCTAAATCTGGCTGAAAGAGGAATTGACCTAGTACTTGTCGGAAGAAACTCTGAAAGGATGTATGAATTAGAAAAGAGAATTAATGGTAAGGTTGATGTTGATATTATTCAAATTGATCTCTCAATCATCGGCT
>Ga0172382_10011213_pt1 | contig 11890 bp, 9 predicted proteins | sample Leawel138RmetaG_FD_122245 | JGI IMG/M metagenome (GOLD analysis project Ga0172382, IMG submission 122245) | Leachate microbial communities from a municipal landfill in Southern Ontario, Canada - Leachate well 138R metaG | ecosystem: Engineered > Solid waste > Landfill > Unclassified | place...
GAAACAAAGTGTGAAACATTGTGTGAAACAAAGTGTGAAACATTGTGTGAAACAAAGTGTGAAACAATTAACAAAAGACCCAAAATATAAATATATTAGTGGACTCGAGGGGAATCGAACCCCTATCTCGGCAATGCGAATGCCGTGTAATGCCATTGTACTACGAGCCCAAAATTTTAGTAGATAAGCAACGCCACATTATTATATGTATGCCATAATTCAAGGCTTTGTTAACATATCTAATTTCTCTACTCAAAAGCCAAAAGGCAAAAGAGAGGGCTAAACCCTAAATACTAAACCCTATTGAATTCGCAAAGCGATTATTCAATAGGGTAAACACTAAATCCTAAACAAATTACAAATTACAAATTCCAAACAGTTTAAAAATTGTAATTTGAAAGCGGAGCTGTTATCCTGAGGAGCGAAGCGACAAAGGATCTCTTGCGGATGTAAGATTCGCCAACAAGTGGCGAGATTGCCACGGTCGCCTGCTGGCTCGCTCGCAATGACAGGACAGGAAGCACAATGACAGGATGCGAGGTCGAGATTCTTCGCTTCGCTCAGAATGACAAAGAAAAATTAAAAATTAAAACATTTAAAATTGATTGAAAATTGGCAGCGTAGCTGTCATCCTGAGGCCGTTAAGGCCGAAGGATCACAATTAGAATTAAGAATTAAGAATTATGAATTATGAATCAAGGATTTATTTAAAAATTGAAAATTGATTGAAAATTGTAAATTGAAAATTGAAAATTGATTTATACAGAATACAGTATACAGGATACAGGATACAGTATACAGTATACAGTATATAGAATAGCAAGATTTATTTTGCTTGACAAGTAATTATTTGAGATTATACTTATAATAGGTCAGGATAATTTTAAATACAAAGATATATGAATAAAAAATTTCCATTTATTATAGTTAGCCTAATTATAATAGCCTTTTTGATAATTTATAGTTTTAATACCTCTTATCCTTCTGAAGAATCTCCAGAAAAAGCAAAAATTAATGGCTTGATTATGCTCATTGAGTTTGAGGGTATTGATGGGGTTTTACATTGGGAAAAAGCTTTAGATCAAAATAACATCAGGGCTTTGATCAAGGCGCAAGAGAATGTTTTGGAAGAATATCCGGAAGTTTTTAAAAGATTAGCTGATAAGGGTTATGAAATTGCTGGCGGTTATGATGAAGCGCCTTTTTGGGATATGGCTTATGAAGAGCAGTATGATTTAATGAAAAAAGCCAAGGAAACAATAGAATGTATCACCGAGAAGCCAATGAGAGTTTTTGGTAGCCGTTATTTTGCTTATGACGAAAATACTTTAAAAGCCGCTGATGATTTGGACATCCAATATATTTTAGCTAGAGGAACAGCAGGTGAAGAAGCTGTTGTCTATGCGCCTGAAGAATACAGGGTAAAAATTATCTCTGTTTCTAACGTGCCTTTTGAAGAAATGGGAAAAGGTTCATTATGCGATTATAGTTTGTGGGCCAGAGGAGCTACTCCAGAAGATTTTGGGGAAGTTTTGGACTGGTGTCTCAATAATAAACCCAAAGACATGATTTTAGTTTCCCATGCTTATCTAGGGGGTACACGATTGGCTTGGTGGGAGCAATATGAAAAAGCTTTAAGATCAGATAAGGTTATGTGGCGGACAAATTTTGATGAATGGTTGAAAAATTTGGATGTAATAGAAATGCCTTTTAGCGAAATCCCTCAAAATAGAGAAGTCCAGTATACTGCCCCTAAACCAGCCAAGGCAATTGAAGATTATGAGCCAATTCCTGGCTTAGAAGAATATCAAGAATCCACTACAAAAAAAGAAGAGATAGAATTAAAGTGTTTTTAGAATAAAATTAGTTATGGAATTCAAGGTTGATAAATCAATCTGCATTGGTTGCGGCGCGTGTATTCAAGCGTGCCCTTATGGGGCAATTAAAATAGGAGAAGACGGGAAATCTTTTATTGACCCCAAAAAATGCAAACAATGTGGCAAGTGTCAGGAGACGTGTCCAATGAGCGCTATTAAAGAAATAAAAAAGCTTAGACATTAAGCTTTTTTAAATTGGGCAAATGATTGCTAAAGATAGGTCTTGAATTTGAAGTAATCCTTATTTAGATTATTTAGATTTTGCCTAAATTTTTGAGTTTGGTCGGGCTGGTCGGATTTGAACCGACGGTCTCCTGCTCCCAAAGCAGGCGCGTTAAACCACTACGCTACAGCCCGAAAAATGAAAAAGGGAAGAAAGTATTAGCACTGTTTCTTTATACTGTTTCTTAAATTTTGTCTCCCTGGCAGGACTCGAACCTGCAATCTACTCCTTAGAAGGGAGTTGCTTTATCCAATTAAGCCACAGGGAGAAACAGGGAGAATCTGTTTAACTCATTTGTTAAAATTAGTCGTCTTATCAACACTTGATTCTTACATTTTATCGTATCATATTTTTGATTGAAATAAAAGATTTTTTCGTTTATAATTATTCAAGCTAATGGTGGCCATGGTGTAGTGGTTAGCACGGCAGTCTGTGGAACTGCCAGCGAGGGTTCAAATCCCTCTGGTCACCCCTTGGTTTTTCTAATTAAAACCACTCTGAAAATTCAGAGTGGTTTTAATTTAGGGTTGACGCTAACAACAAATCCTTATTTTGTATTTTGATGAGCAATTTGGTAACGAGAGTAGGCAAGATAAGCATCGCGTGTCTTGCTCTCTATTTTTGCTAGAACCAATCGGCCATTGGGATTAAATTTGAGGTAATACCAAATTACGAAAGACAGGATTAGGCTGATGATTAATGATACAAGCAAAGAACTTCCAGCACCGGTTTTAACAGTAGCTGCTCCAGCAACTAATCCATAGCTAATTGTGGCGCTATCAGTGACTTTATTTTGGTTGTCAGCTGTTGCTTCAGCAGTATTGGTTTGGCTGAGATATGTTGGTGAGTAGGCGCTGGTGGATGCTTGGAAGGTAATGGTTTTGCTCGTTGCCCGGTAGATAGTGCCTAAGGATAAACCTGTTGTCGTCAGGGTATCAGCTTGGGTAATGCCGTCTACTTTTGTAGTTCCCGGCTTATAGATGAGAGTGGCAGGTAAAGGATCTTTGATGACAACATTATGAATATCTGCGTTACTGCCAGCGCTGATAGTAAGATGAAACTCAATAATATCGCCGGGAACAACTTGGATTACCTTAGAATAAATTCTGCTCCCGCCGGAAAGATTACGCCCTAATTTAGTAAGGTTCAAATTGGTTCCTGGAGAAGTGGTGTAAATAGCTATTGATTGAGATGTTGAGCCGCAAGAGCCATAGCCATAACAGGTTAAAGTGTAAGTAGTGTTTGCTGTAGGGGAAACGGTTTCAATACCGCTGGTTGATTTTGTTCCGCTCCATCCATTTGAAGCAACACAATAGTTTGTATAGCTGGAAGTCCAGCGGAGATAAGTAGTTTCTCCTTGGCGAAGAATGTATTTATCTGCCCAAAGATTAATTGTTGGGGGGTTAGTACATTGGCTGCCACCGTTGATGTAAGCATTACAGGAAGTACTAGCGCTTCGGCCCTGTGAATCATAAACTGTTAGATATGCGGTATAGGTTCCCGGACTAGTAAAAGATCTTTGATAATAAGAATTATAACCAGAAGCCACACCAGACCAATAATAGGAATAATTGCCTATTCCGCCGCTGACATTGCTATAGAAAGTTATTGTCTGGTTAATTTGAGCTGAGCTTGGAGAGGCATAACAGGAAACAGATAAAGAAGGAATTATTTGTTGGCAAGCATTTAGACAGTTAGAATATGAAGTATATGGTCCAGAAGCATCTTGGTAGCATTGCCAAGTATTAGTATTGCAAGAATAACGAGTTATAGGAGGTTGGCATTGAGACTCACAAGTGCTTAAAGAAGTATATGGTCCAAAATTATCAACCACACATTGCCAAGTATTGGTATTGCAAGAATAACGAGTTATAGGAGGTTGGCAACAAGACTCACAACTGCTTAAAGAGGTATACTGTCCAGAAGGTGTCTGATAGCATTGCCAAGTATTGGTATTACAAGAATAACGAGTTATAGGAGGCTGGCAATTTGCTTGGCAATTACTTAAAGAAGTATATGGTCCAGAAGATGTTTGATAGCATTGCCAGGTATTAGTATTACAAGCATATCTTGTTGGGGTTGGGGCTTTACAATTAGCAATACAATCACTATATGAGCTATATTGTCCAGTCCCGCAAATAGCTTCAACGCATTGCCAAGTACTGGTATTGCAATTATATGTAGTATGGCAGATAGGATGAGTGGTTGTCGTTGTTGTGTAGGCAATGTGAGGTCGGGTTGTTGTTGGATAAATTATATGACAGCTATCTCCATGACATAGAGGATGGCTGGCAGAAGTGGATATATGATTTAAAGAATTATGACTATCATCCTCATGATGGTCTTCATAATGAGTTGTACTTGTGTTGTCTTCAACAGGGCCGCTGCCAGTAACAATAATAGCGGCCTCAGTAACAATTGGCGCCATTAATCCGGAAAATAAAACACTGCCTATTAAAAGGCCAGAGATTAAATAGTTTCGTACCCTTAAGAAATTAAATAATTTCATATTATTTTTTTGTTTATTTTTACTTCTTCAATCTTTTTGAGATTTCTAAAGATACCTCAATAATAGCACATAATACTATAATTGTCAATAGACCTTTCAAAGACAATAGTATTATCTATTATAAATTTCAGATATTTTAATATTACCATACAATATAATAAATGTCAATAAGAAGATAAAATTGGGTTTAATCTTCATTGGTTAATCGGTTGATAAAACAAGAAAAAAACAAAATGAATTGATTTTTAAGAGAATACGAGTTAAAATAACAATAAAGATCTGTTAAAGATTTTCTTTTTTTTGCGGGTATAGTATAGTGGTAGTATGGAACCCTTCCAAGGTTCAGGCACGGGTTCGAGCCCCGTTACCCGCTCTCGGTGATTTTCATTAAGAGGATTTATATAAACTAATGAGTAAAAAAAACAACGCAAAAATTAGAGTTTTTTCTGGCACCCGACCAACCGGATTTCTCCATTTAGGGAATTATTTAGGCGGCTTAAAAGGTTATTTAGAGCTTCAAAATAAGGAAAATTATGATTGTATTTACGCGGTAGTTGACCTTCATGGGATTACTTCTCCTTATGATCCTAAGACCTATCAAAATAAAATTCAGGAGGTAATTTTAGAATACTTAGCTTGCGGCTTAGACCCAAAAAAATGTCATCTTTTGGTTCAATCCCAGGTGCCTGAACATGTTGAGTTGGCATATTTATTGGGCACTCTTTACCCGGTCTCTCGTTTAGAGCAATTGCCCACTTATAAAGAAAAGAGAAAAGAACAACCTCAATATATAAATGTAGGGCTTTTTTATTATCCTATTCTTATGGCGGCTGACATCTTGCTTTATAAAACTCAATTCGTGCCAGTAGGCAAAGATCAGTCCCCGCATTTGGAGGTAACAAGAGAAATCGCCAGGATTTTTAATCATCGTTTTGGACAAACTTTTTCTGAACCACAACCATATTTTATGGCCCATTCATATATTCCTTCTTTGACTGGTGAAGGGAAAATGTCTAAATCTAAACAAGGTAGTTATATTAATCTTGTGGATAGTTTGAAGGTTATCCAAAATAAATTGGCTAAAGTGCCAACCGATATAGGAAAAGGAAAAAAAGTGCCAAATAAAGGAGGAGTTGCTGTTTTACTTTCTTTAATTGACCTTTTTGAAGGCGCAGAGAGGAGAAAATATTATGAGGGGCTTTATTTGAATGAAGGAATCCAATACAAATCTTTGAAACAGGAATTAGCAGCCGCTATTTATAAAGAATTAAAACCGATTCAGGAGAAGAGAAAATATTATGAAGAAAGGCCTGAATTAGTGGCTGAAATTTTAGAACAAGGCAGAAAATATGCTTCCAAGATTGCTCGGCAGACGATTTTGGAAGTCAAACAAAAAATGGGAATAATGCGCAATTTTTAATTTTAAATTTTTAATTGAGTTTTCATGGAGGATTTAATAAAAGAAGCTGAGCAAACAAGAGAAAGCCAAAATAATGGCTCAGAAATTATTCAGGTAGAAAATTTAAGAAAAAGATACAGGAATATTACTGCTGTTGACGGGGTGTCTTTTTCTGTCAAAAAGGGAGAGGTCTTCGGCCTTTTGGGGCCAAATGGAGCCGGTAAAACGACAACCATTAATATTCTTTGTACTCTCTCCTTGCCAAGTTCAGGCGTGGCTTATGTTAATGGTTATGATGTTGTCCGTCAGCCAGCTGATGTCAGAAATTCAATTGGTTTGGTCTTTCAGGAAACTATTCTGGATAGCCATTTAACTGCAGAAGAGAATCTTTATCTTCATGCTATGCTTTATGGCGTTCCCCGGAAGGAATATCTTGAAAGGAAAAGAGACCTTCTAAAATTCTGTGAACTTTGGCACGAGAGAAGATCTAAAGTAGAAACATTTTCCGGAGGGATGAAAAGAAGGTTAGAGCTTGTCCGATCTTTAATCCATAATCCGCAGGTTTTATTTTTAGATGAACCAACTATTGGTTTAGATCCCCAGACCAGGAAGAAAATTTGGGATTATATTTTTTCTTTAAGGAAGAAAAAAAACATCACCATTTTTTTGACAACTCAATATCTCAGCGAAGCGGAAAACTGTGACCGCATAGCTATTTTGGATTACGGCACAATTGTGGCTCTTGATAGTCCAGAGAATTTAAAAAAGATGATCGGCGAAGATATTATCATTTTTAGGACTGAAAATAATCAGATAGCCGAGCAAGAGTTTCGGGCAAAATTCCCGATGTATTCAATTAAGCAGCTTGGCAAGGAGTTAAGAATCAAGGTGGATGACGGTGATAAATTTTTACCTGTTTTGGTGAAAGCAATTAGTCCCCGAATTATTTCTATGGAATTAAGGCGGCCCACTTTAGAGGATGTTTTCTTGGAAATCACAGGTAGAAAAATTAGAGAAAATAAAAAGTCAGAGGAGGAAGAAGAAAGATTTAATTTATCTTCTTTATTCTCTCTCTTTTCATCCCCAAAAAAATAATGAAAAAAAGAATAAAAACGCTTTACGTAATCTGGTATCGGGAAGTGCTTATTTATCTTCGCAATGGCGTGAAGTTTTTTACTTCGATTTTCCTGCCAATTCTTATTTTGGTATTTTTTGGCACTGGTTTAAAAACAATGCTTCCTTCCTCTGTCTTAAATTATGATTTTGTGCAATTTTTCTTTCCGGGCATTTTGGGTTTAAGCGTTACTATTATGGCAGTTTCTTCCACAATGTCTATTGTTTGGGATCGAGAGTTTGGTTTTTTAAAAGAAATTTTGGTCTCGCCAATCAGTCGTTCTGACATTATTTTGGGAAAAATTTTAGGAGCAACGACGACAGCTTTAATTCAGGGATTTTTGATTTTACTGATTATTCCTTATTTGGGCATTGATTTTAGTAGATGGCTTTTTATTAAAGCAATGATTGTTATTCTCCTAGTTAGTTATGGCATGGCCGCTTTAGGCGTTTTTCTTGTTTCCCGCCTTAAAAAGATGGAGAGTTTCTCTATTATTTCTCAGATAATTATTGCCCCAATGGCTTTTCTTTCGGGCGCTTTCTTTCCTCTAAATAATGCTCCTTCTTGGATGGTTAAAATGGCTTATTATAATCCTTTAGCTTATGGCATTGACGCCTTGCGTTGGGTTACTCTCTCTGAATCTTTGACCAAAGAAGAAATATCTCTTTTGACAACCCACCCTTTGTTTTTATGTATTATTGTTCTTTTGGCATTTAATCTTGTGATTACTTTCCTCAGTACTCGTGTCTTTAATAAATCAATCTATTAGAAAGAATAATTAGAAAGAATAATTTGAGAATGTTAAAATAATTTATATTATTTATGATTATTCAATGGTTTGGTCACTCTTTTTTTCGCCTCGAGACCAGAGGCAAAGTTATAGCAATTGATCCTTATAGAGAAGAAGCAACCGGTTTGAAACCTCCCCGTTTTAAAGCAGATATCCTTTTGATAACTCACCAGCACGAAGACCATAATAATAAGAATGTTATTATGGGCGATCCTTTTATTTTAGAGACGCCGGGAGAAATAGAAATAGGGGGGATTTTTATAGAAGGGCTTCCAAGCTTTCATGATAAAAAAAGAGGGCAAGCAAGAGGGGAAAATACAATCTTTCTTTTGGAATCAGAAGACATGGTAATTTGCCATTTAGGGGATTTAGGGGAGCCGCAATTAAAAGAGGAAACCTTGGAAAAAGTGGCTGATACTGATATTCTTTTGATTCCTGTTGGCGGCAATTATACTATTAATTACGAAGAGGCGGTCTCTTTTATTAACCAGATTGAACCCAAAATAATTATTCCGATGCATTATGCTTTGCCTCATTTAAAGATTAAGCTTGATCCTCTTGAAAAATTTATCAAAGCCATAGGAAAAAAGCCAGAAATGATAGATAAATTGATAATCAAAAAAAATAATCTGCCAGAGGAAGCAAAATTAGTTGTTTTAAATAAACAGTAAAAAGGTTAATTTATGGAAAAAAAGGAGAATAAGAAAAAAAATACTTTTCAGCTAGTCCAGCCAAGAGATATCAAAGATGAGCTTCAAGAATCTTACTTAGATTATGCAATGTCAATTATTATCTCACGCGCTTTGCCTGATGTTAGAGATGGTTTAAAACCAGTGCAAAGGAGGATTCTTTTTTCAATGAAAGAATTAGGGCTGGGCTCTAATTCAAGATTTAGAAAATCAGCTACAGTAGTTGGTGATGTTTTAGGAAAATATCATCCTCATGGCGATGCAGCGGTTTATGATGCTTTGGTCAGAATGGCTCAGGATTTTTCATTACGTTATCCTTTAGTCAAGGGTCAGGGAAATTTTGGCAGCGTTGACGGAGATCCAGCAGCTGCCCAAAGATATACTGAAGTAAAATTAACTCCTTTGGCTGAGGAAATGTTGGAAGATATTGAGAAGGAAACCGTGGATTTTATGCCTAATTACGACGGGACAAGGGTAGAACCTAAATATCTGCCGGCTAAAATCCCTCAACTTATTCTAAATGGAGTTATGGGCATTGCAGTAGGCATGGCTACCAATATTCCTCCGCATAATATTCGGGAGATAAATGATGCCATTATTTATTTGATAGACCACCCTCAGGCTTCGGTTAGAGAACTAATGAATTTTATTCAGGGGCCTGACTTTCCGACCGGCGGCATCATTTTTGGCAAACAGAATATTTTAGAGGCCTATGCCAACGGCAAAGGGAAAATTATTTGTCGGGCTAAGGCAGAAATAGTTGAGGATAAAGGTCAGAAAATAATCATTTGGGAAATTCCATACTTGGTGAATAAAGCAGAGTTAATTGCTACTATCGCTCGCTTGGTTGAAGAAAAGAGAATAGAGGGAATTAAAGATTTAAGAGATGAATCTGACAAAGAAGGGTTAAGAATTGTCATTGATTTAAAAAATGAAGCTATTCCCAAGAGAATTTTAAATCAATTGTTTAAGTTTACAGATTTAGAAAAGAGCTTCCATTTGAATATGCTTGCTTTAACCGAGAATGGTTTGCAGCCTCAAATACTTTCTATTAAGGATGTCTTGGAGGAGTATCTTACTCATCGGAGAACTATTATTTACCGACGAACTGAATATCTTTTAAAAAAGGCGAGGGAAAGAGCTCATATTCTTGAAGGTCTTGCCAAAGCTTTGGATTATATTGATGAAATTATTAAATTAATAAAGTCATCAGAAACCAAAGAAGAAGCCCAGCAAAAATTGATCGCTCGGTATCATTTTAGTGCTATTCAAACAAACGCTATTTTGGAAATGAAGCTGCAAAATTTGGCAAGATTGGAGAGAAATAAAATAGAAGAAGAATTGGCCGAAAAAAATAAACTTATCAAGGAATACACTTTAATTTTAAAAAATCCTCAGAAAATTACTGAGATTATCAAAAAAGAGCTTCAGGAATTAAAAGAGAAATATGGAGACGAAAGACGAACTCAAGTTCAAGATCGTCTTCCAGAAGTGATCAGCGCAGACGAGCTTATTCCTTCCCAGGAGAGTTTAATCGCTTTTTCTAGAGATGGTTATATCAAAAGAATTAACCCTGATACTTTGAAAGGGCAGAAAAGAGGAGGTAAGGGGGTCATCGCATACGAGGGGAAAAACGAGGAGGATATTTTAACTCACTTGGTTTCTTGCAATACGAGAGATCAAATTCTGTTTTTTACTGATCGCGGGCGTTTATTTAATTTGCTTGCTTTTGAGATTGCTGAAGGTTCACGCTTAGCTAAGGGAAAATCTATTCAAAATTATATTAATTTAGCTCCGCAGGAAAATGTAGTTGTTTTATTGAATTTACCTCCTTCATTAAAAGAATCAGATTACTGCTATTTGTTTATGGCAACTGAAAAAGGGATTGTTAAAAAAAGCCTGCTTAACGAGTATCAAAATATTCGCCGCGGTGGCATCATCGCCTTAAAGCTTTCAAAAGATGATAAACTTATTGGCGCTGCTTTAGTTTCTAAAGGAGATGAAATAATTTTAACTTCTAACAAAGGCCAATCAATCCGTTTTAAAGAGAATGAAGTCAGGGCTATGGGGCGTTCAGCCAGCGGCGTGATTGGAATGAAATTATCTAGTGAAGACAGGGTAGTTAATTTGGCAACTGTAAAAAAGAGCGAGGAAGAAAATAAAGGGCAGATTTTAGCGATAAGTGAAAATGGATTTGGCAAAAGGACTAATTTGAGAGAATATCGCCGTCAGAAAAGAGGAGGTAGGGGAATTAAAGCGATGAAAGTAACACCGAAAACAGGCAATTTGATAAAATCTTGTCTTGTGCAGAATGAAGAGTTCTTAGTTGTAATTTCACAAAAAGGACAGGTTATTAAAGCGCCTCTTCAGAGTGTTCCTGTTTTGCGACGCTCCACTCAAGGAGTAAGAATTATGAAATTGGACTCAGGAGATAAAATTGCCGGAGTTACGCTTTTATAAAAAATCTGTTATACTGTAAATATACAACAATTCAGCAATTTATTATTATGGTTTCTTTTCTTAATCCTGAAGAAATAGTAAAAACATTACCTCTAAAAGAGGGAATGACTGTGGCTGATTTTGGCAGTGGCTCTGGATATTTTAGTTTGGCAATGGCAAAAGCAGTTAGGCCTTCGGGAAAAGTCATCTCTTTGGATATCTGGAAGCCATCTTTAGAGGCCTTGGAATTCAGAGCGAAAACAGAAGGGCTTTTTAATATTATTGAACCACGTTGGGCTAATTTAGAAGAAGAGAGGGGCAGCAATTTGGCTAATAATTCCTGCGACTTGGTTTTAATTGCCAATATTCTTTTTGAAACCGAGAATAAAGAAAGGCTTATTTTAGAAGCTAAAAGGATTTTAAAGCCAGAAGGATACCTTGTCCTTATTGAGTGGTATCCTGACAAATTACCGGCTCAACAAAGATTATTCTCTCTGACAAAAGAAAATGCTTTAAATTTATTAGAAAAATCAGGGTTTCAATTGGAAAGAGAATTGTCTTTAGGGGTGACGCATTATGGATTTTTAGCAAAATTACCAAAATCAAGAGACAGTAAAAATGAAAACATATAAGATATGTCATTAACTTCTCACCAGAAAAAAATCATTTTAATCGCAATCGCCTTTGTGGCGCTGATTGTTGTTTTGGCGGTATTTTTCCGTAAAGCCAGCCCGGCGCCGATTACTTTAGAGTTTTGGGGCATTTCAGATGAGGCGGCAGTTTTTGCTCCTTTAATTCAAAATTTCCAAAAAATATATCCACATATCTCAATTAATTATATTTTAAAAGA
>Ga0172382_10011214_pt1 | contig 11889 bp, 7 predicted proteins | sample Leawel138RmetaG_FD_122245 | JGI IMG/M metagenome (GOLD analysis project Ga0172382, IMG submission 122245) | Leachate microbial communities from a municipal landfill in Southern Ontario, Canada - Leachate well 138R metaG | ecosystem: Engineered > Solid waste > Landfill > Unclassified | place...
AGAATAGTTATTCTATCTAAACTTCTTTTTTCCAAATCTGAAAAATTCTCATATTTATTTGATTTAAATAAAGGGGGATCAGAAGAATAAGAACAACCGGGACAATTGTTAATATATGCCCTGACAGATGAACCAGATTCAATTGTAGTACCGGGGTTAAAAACAATTTCCTGACCTGAGCAAAAAGTAATATTGCTGTTATTAAAAATATTTGTTTCATTTAAATTTGCAACCTCAATTAAATTTGAAGCAGCAAAATTTCTTAAAACATTATCCATGTCTTCATTAACAGCAATTTCTGATGGAGTAGCAGATTGTGAACATTCAATTATTTTATGAGCTTTAGGTATTGAGTTGCCTCCTGCATTAAAAGCAACAACAACATAACAATATCTACCAGGTGATAAAACGCTATTATCACTAATACTTATAATGTCCTCAACAGTAGTTTGAATTAAACTGAAATTATTAACTGTCCCATCCCATTCTTCAGTAGGTCCCATAGGTTTTCTATAAATTCTAAAACCAGTTTCATTATTTTGAAAAAAAGTATAAAAATCAGACCATCCACCAAGTGTTGGGATATTCATTTCGTCAGGACAAGTATTGTCATTCCAAAAAAGATATCTGCTGTTATAATCTCCTGTAATTTCAAGTTGTGTAGGCGTAGCAGGCCTTTGCACCCCCTGATTGTTGAATAAGGAATTATAAAAGGCATTAATTGAAGCGGTTTTTTCATTAATCTGGTAATTATCTAATGACATTAACAATACCCTTTTGTAACCGTCAATTAGTGCGTAATTATTATATCTTGCATAAGCTACCCCGTAATCAAGATTATTTCTTAAAAAAGCACCGGAAAATGAAAGGTCTTCATTATCTCCTGAATAGTTGTGAAACCGCTGCTCGTATCCGTCATATAAACTGTAAAAGAAACAAGCGACTGCACCTTCAACTGCAACATTATTTCTATTGTCACATAACAACTCCTGTCCATAATCAAAAAATTGGTAAATATTCCAATTATCCCAAAAACAGTCAGAACTTGACTGTGTCAATTCAATTTCAGTTGAGTTTTCAGTTTGGTACCAATAATCCAAGCAAGCTGCAGAGTAAAACTCAGCCCATCCTTCAGTAAATGCACAGTCATCATTTGTTTCTCTTGTGAACCAATGACTTGTTGTACAAAAACCACTCGGAAAATCATTATCTGCATTATGATGAGAATAGTGACCATACTCATGATAAGCAGTAGAAGCATCTGGATAATAAGAGTCAAATGTTATCATAGACCAGGAAGGCGTATAATATGCTGTTGAACCTTGATTTGATATACATCTGTAATAAACGGGGGTAAGAGTTGCATTAAATTTTTCTTTTGTAAAAATCCATGCTCTGGTTAGATGTCTAATAGCAGCACCATAATTAAATTCAGACTCAACATTAATATCTTGAATAATGACTTCATCTGTAAACTGTGTAATATCAATATTGAAACCACTTTGTAATGCTAAAACTCCACTATATGCTGTACATGCCAAAGTTCCATTACTGACATAAATTCTTATTTTGTCTGCAATTTGATTTGCATCCACCGGCCAATTAAATGAAAAATCAAAGCTAAAATTGCCTTGCATATCTGCCTCATCCCAACCTATGTGCCTATCCTGTTCATTATTATTATCCCAAAAATAAGGAGTATATCCAGTTTGTGTGTTATCGTCATAATCCCAATCAAGCCATATTCTAACAGGAACACCTTTCAAAGTCCCATCCCTATCATCAGTAAATCTAATAGTTCCTGATAATTGAACTGTTATGAGAGTTTGCTGTAATTGATTCTCATCTTTTTTAATGCTTTTCTTAAGCAATTTCGCTTTTGAATTACCCATTGAAATAGTAGGCATTTTATAATTATTAGTATCTATTTCCGTACTGTACTTTTCAATTTTCTTATCTTTAATTTCAAAATATAAAGTATGTACAGAATAATAAGAAAATTGAGGTTCTTTTTTTATTGGTTCTACTTTTACAGCTATTTCGATAAAATAGTAACCGTCTTCGGGTATTTTTAACAACCATTCTTTTTCAATCTTGCTCTCTTTAATTACTTTTTTTGATGTATCTTTATATCGTCTTGTCTCAATTTCCATTTCCTTTGGTGAATGAATGAAGTAATAAATATCTCCTTCAATTTTTGACTTTAACTCGAATTTAAGTAAAGCAAGATTTTCGGTTTTTACTAATTCATATTTTGTAATCTCATAAGATTTTTCTCTTTTCTGATTGGCTTTCATTTGTTGATATATACTAATTACAAATAGAAAGATAATCAAAACATAAATATTTCTTTTCATATTTCACCTAAATTCTTTTAAAGTAAAAATATTCTACTAAAGTAGATTGAAAATTTTGACTGCTAAAATATCGTAATAGTATTCCATGCTCATTATGAAGCTCTGATCTATAATATGGAAAATCACAATCATACCACTTTTTTTCCGGTACAACTATATATTGCTTTTCAGGCCATAATTCTTCTGGGAAATATAAAGTATCCATATCAAGATAAATGGAGTCTATTTTAAGAAATGCTTGAAATTGAATCACATCATTAATTCTATATTTATCAATCTCCGATGAATCAATGATATACACCCATTCTTGAGAAAAAGATTGATTTGGATATATATCTATCCTTATACCTCTCCAATATGTGTCATAATTCTTCAATGGGTCGTTTGAGTATCTACCTTTGAATGATTCTGGCGATATTAAATCAAAAGTTGTCCCCGAGCCTCCGCCAATGTAAATAGAAAGAAATCCTTTCATCCTATATTTTTGATTTGGCAAAGTTGTAGTCATTAATATTGTATCATTATATACAACACTATCAAGATAAGATATTTCAATTGGACCCTTGAAAATTCTTTCACCAGCGTAAGGTGCATCGGTATTTTGTGAACTGTTATTACACGAAATCATCAGCATCAAAATTGATGCTATCGCGAAAATTAAAGGCTTTTTCATAACATTACTCCTTTTTGGTATTTACCATCAGGTGTGCTTTTAGCTTGATTTAATGAGAATGAGTTTGGAACTGAAACTGGTTGATTTGACTGGTCAAGAACAGTTTTATCAACATAACCCCTTTTAACTTTTAATAATTCCCAGCCATCTTCCGGTTTATATTCCTTGAAAACTTTTTCTTTATACAGTGCATCACTATCCCAAAATGGAGATAATATATATGAAATGCCTTGCTGATAAGGAGCATTACAATAAATCGGAATGGCTTCGACACGCCAGTCAAAGAAATTATTAAGTTTTGTTTTAGGGTATGTATCCTTTTCGTTTACCGGATTTTCCGGATTTGTTGTGATTTTTTCAGTATTTCCACACTGGTCTTGGCTAATTGTCAAATTAGGAGAAAACAGACAAATCAATATTAGAATGAAAACTACCATTAAACTTTTCATTTCACCCTCCTACCCTTAAATACATATTCACCTATTTCATTTTTAATAGTTTTGTATTCAATGATTATTTCTGTATGGTCTTTACTCATTATAAAATGACCATTGGGTGCGTTGCAACCAAAGACTCCAGTTGTGGATGCTATTCGTCCTGTACGATAACCCGTGGATAAGACAACCTCGGCGAATTTTCTCCCATCAACCTGATGAAAAACTCCTTGGCAACCTTTATTTAAATTGTTAATGAAATGAAATGTTCTGTCTAAATCTCCATTATTATCACGACTAACAATATAACCTAATTCAACATCAAATGTATCAAGTGGGTCCTTATCGGTTGAGCCTCTCCACGTTCCTACAAATGGCAGGTAGGAACGTTCAAGGTCGGCTGGTATTACACTGGTTACGTACTTAATAACTGTATCAATAGTTCTGTCATTAGGAAAACAAAGTGAGTCTGCTCTCTTTGTCGCAATAAGTCTTACTGGTATGTTTGAAAATACTCCATCAAAGGAGAGTGCAAACGATTTAGTTGTATATTCTTCTAATTGAGTACCCACAGTCCACCTATATGAATCATATTCACCGTTGGCAACAAAATGGACAACATTATATCTCACAACAGTATCGGCTTCAAACTTCATATTATGAAATCCCATTTGTTCATAAATCGTAAAATCTGCTTTGAAAGGAGATTTACCATCACATGGGTCCGGTCTTACAGGGTCGTCAGGGCACCCCGTAAGCATGATTATTGCTAACAAAAGCAACGTTAAGAAAATTAGCTTTTTCATATTACTTTCCTTCAAGTTTTTGCAGTCTTTGCTCTAAGCCCTGATTTTTCTTCTCGAGATCGATTAGATAAAGCGTCATTTCCTCAATTTTTTGAAGAAGTTTTGCTTGCATATCACCTAATTCCACTCCGTATTTCTCAATGTCTTCAGCTTTTGGTATCCCGGGCAGGTGTCTGTTGGTTTTGATGAACTTCTCTAAATCATTAATTGTGGAAAAACTATAAATCATTTTACTAAGCCAACTTAGCGTATGCCCAGCTTTTGCGGGGGGGGGGGGCAATATACCTATTCATAAAAATTTCACCTTATAATTTTTTACAATTCTGCTCAAGGCAGCTAATTTATTTTCTCAGAACATTTATCCTAATCGCTCATTTGCTAAATGCAAAATAACAAATTTTTGACAATTCCAAATATTTTTTTTTGAATAAAGTAAAATAAATGCAATATTATATCATTTTTTTTTCCACATAGAATATTTCGCCTAAACTAAAAAATATCTATAATTTATTCTAATTCATTTATTGCAATTATTTACAAATATTTTTTATATTTGTAAATGATAATATTAGTTTTTATAATAATTTTATGAGGAATTATCCATGACGATAGATTTTTACAAGAATTCAGTTTGCTTAAATATCAGCAAATTATTCATAGCAATGACATTACTTTTAGTAATTTCATCATGCAGCGAAGATAAGCCTACTGATAAGAGCAAAATAACTCTAAAAATCGGCGCTCTCCTACCTCTGACAGGTTCAGGAAGTTCTGCCGGAGAAAGTATGCTTGCAGCATTAGAAGTTGCAACCGAAGCAATCAAGAATTCAGAAGAGAATGAAGTCGAAATAGAATTGCATACACTTGACACTGAAACAAGTCCCCAAAAAGCTCTTGCACAGTTAGAGACATTCAAGTCAATGGGGATTTCATTCGTTGTCGGACCTTATTCGAGTGCTGAATTAGATTTCATCAGGAGTTATGCTGATGACAACGACATACTATTAATAAGCCCATCCAGTGGTTCTATTTCACTTGCCATTGCAGATGACAATGTCATCAGACTCACAACCAACGACTTTCACCAAGCTGACGCAATATCAAAATACTTTGATAAAATTAAGCTCAGCAAGGTCTGCGCTGTAATCCGTGATGATGTCTGGGGAAACTCCCTTTACGATGCTGTCAATGAAGCCGGTAAAAGTACTGGCTTTGAATTTAATTCACAAATTAAATATAGCACATCCATACAAGATTACACCCAAATTGTCGGTGAAGTGGAAAACAAAGTCACAGAACTGGTTAACAGCAGCAATGATGTTTCCGAGGTTGCAGTTTATATGGCAACTTTCAATGAAGGGACTGATATTCTTGCAGCTTCATCAGGTAAAGAATTTTCAGAAAAAGTAAGCTGGATTGGTACTTCGGCTTATGCATTAAACTCAACCTTATTGGCTGATGATGCAGCTTTTGACTTTGCCGTAAAAACAAACTTAATCTGTCCTGTATATCAACCTGATGATGCATACCAAAATGTTCTTGCACCTGTGGAGAGCCAGATTAAAGCAAAAATTGGAAGAGTTCCGGAAAGCTATGCATATACTACATTTGATTCATTTATTGTTGCAGCATCTTCAGCTAACGCTGTAAGATTAAATCCGGGATTATCACCCAAAGAAGCTGCCATGCTTTTCTGCAGCACTAATACCGGCATTACGGGAGCACTTGAATTAGACGAATACGGTGACAGGAAAGACGGAGTTTATAATTTCTGGCAGGTTCGCAAAACCAATAATGTCAACGAATGGTATGTAAGTTACAAATATAACACGAAGACCGGACTTTTGGAAGAAGTACAATAATCAACTTTTTCATGGACCTGTTCAGACACTTAATCATAAAGCCGGATAAAATTAAATTCCGGCTTTTTATTTAGAAACCACAACATCAATCCTTGTTCCTTTAGGATGAGTTTCACCTTGAATCGGGAACTGACTTATTACTGTATTTGGGGTAAACGTTTCACTTGCTTGATATGATATACTACCAAGCACAAATCCTGCTTCTTCAAGTATCAGATTAATATCTTCCTGCCATAAACCAATAAGCGAAGGTATGGCTTCTTGAGAATTTGAACCTTGACTGACTACAATGTTAACCATACTACCATAAGGCACATACTTGCTCGGCAAAATATTCTGTTGCATTATTGAATCACGTCCTATTGTTTCACTGTAATCATAAGTGATTTCACCAATTTCAAGTCCTCTGTTTATTAATTCAATTCTTGCCTTGCTGAGCGGCAACGACACCAAATATGGAACTGAAACCATTTCTTTTCCCTTACTTACAGTAAGATAAACTGTTCTTCCTTCTTTAACTACTGAACCTCCGTAAGGAACTTGTTTTACAATAGTATTGGGCGGATAATCCTCACTATATATTTCCTGTGCAACCTTATGTGACAAGTTCGATTGTTTCAATGTCGTTAATCCATCACTCAATCCTTTACCACTCAATTCAGGTACTTTCACTTGGTCACGACTGTGAACTATCGACGGCATTATAATGCCGTCGAATAATAAAAAAATAAAATATAAACCGAGTACAAAAATCAACATCATTAGAAAATACGGGAGTGATGCTTTAGAATTAAAATTAAATTTTAACTTCCAAGGCTCCTTTTCCGCTTCTCTATACTTGCTGTATGGCTTGTGTACAACAGGCTTTTCGTCTGTATTTTCTGATATATTTGACAATATTTCTACTTTTTTCTAAAACATAATATTTAAAAATAAGGAAAATTGATGTAATATCAATTTCAATAATTTCAAAATGTCAATCCAATAATAATTTAAATGAGCGATGATAATCTTTGGAATCAATTACCAGAAAATACCATCCAAGAACAACATTCAATTCATTAGTGTTCAAGATGCTGTAATTCTTATGATTAAACTCCTTATCGAAGAATACTTTCTTGCCGGATAAATCATATATTGACAAACTCCCTTCAATATCCGTGTCAAGATGAATTTCAATTAATTTATTTATTCGATTATACCTCACGAAACCTTCAGAAGAAGAATCGGATTCATTTACGGTTGTAGGATCATATCCTATACCTGTTAGATAAAATTTTAGAATACTTTCATTATCATCAATTATAGTTAATGTGTCATGGTAAACACCTTCTTCTGGAGGCGTAAAAGAAATATCTGCTGAAGCCAATTCGCCGGGTACAATAACATTGTTAAATTCGTTTGTAAATTGAAATACAGTACCTTTTGAAAATAATTGACTTTTTAAATATGACTTAACGTTACCACTATTTCTGAGGAATAATATTTCTTCCCTACTTTTTTGTATCTCAAGAGAATCAAAGTCAATATTGTTTTCGCCTGCAATTTGTAAATCCCTGATAATATTAGCCGGTATAACATTAAAATCAAAATAATTAATATCCGAACCGGCTAGCCACAATCTTGCATAAGCGCTGTCACGAGAAAAAGCTGACGATTGATAATTAAGAAATTTATACATATAGCTCGGTTCTGCTTCCCAAGTTTGTCCAAAATCACTTGTATAATGTATTTTACCCGATTTATCAAGTAAATACAAAGTATTGGAAAATTCAGGAACAAAAAGATTAATCAAGCTGTTCAAATTAGTCATATCATAATCAACTTTTGCAAAACTCGCACCACCGTTAGTTGTCCTCAGTATCTCTTTAGTATCATTTTTTTGAGTAACTGCAAATATTGTGTCTTTATTCACCGGTGCTATGAATATTATCGGGCTTCTCTCATGTACGTTCATAATTCTGTCCGATATAAGCTCCCAACTTTTACCGCTGTCTGAACTCGCTATTATTCTGCCTCCGTCAGTGCCGATATAATATTTATCTCCTCGTTTTACCGGCTTTGTAAAGGGCTTGTCATTGGCAGGAGACTCGAAACTGAAATTATAATTAGAATTTTGAAACGTTTTACCACTGTCACTGCTATACAAAATAATACCTTTGGATAGAATATCTGCACCGTAAACAAAAGAGTTATCAGTATTAACCATTTTTATTCCGTTTACATAAGACATTTTATCTTTAATCTCTGTATCTGTAAAAGTCACTCCCCTGTTTGTCGAAATCTTTACTTCGGAAGTATTATTTTTTGTTAATGATGCAATCATAATGTTGCCGTCGCCAGAATTTGAAATCTTGTAAATTGGTAGATTCCCATAAGTTATCAGACCATTAGGATTATTAAAATTATAGATGATACCCAATTTAGCACCTACGTCAAATCCAACACTCCAATAATCAAATTTTCCTATAACATCTGAATCATACCAATCAATTTCCGAATTTTTTGGTAGTACTTCCACAAGTCTGTGATTATTAGTACTTTCCATCAGGATAGGAAGTGAATGGAGCTCTATCTCATCATATTCATCGGTTTGGAACTGAATAGTAAAGTATAAATTTGCATTGTACCAAGGTGTGTAATCATTAAGATTTAATCTTAGATTATAATCTATGATTTCACCTGATTTCAATTCATTTATTGTAAATTCTTGCTTATCGAAATTAAAGTAATTATCTTGTGGAGTAATAGTTACCTTTATATTTTCAGCATTTGCGAGATAATTCTTAATTTTTATTAATATTTCTGTCTCACCGGTTGCAATTATTGCAGATGTATCTTTAATCAATATTTCATCTACTCCTAATCCGGGAACTTTATAATTCGGAAAATCCGGATTATTATACATAAATGTGTTTAATACGTTGAGCTTCCCTACCAATAACGGCGATGAAGGCAAAACCTGCGAAGATGTTGCCCTAAATTGTTTCAAAATATGCTTATTGCTGAAATTTGGGAAGATTGACATCAAAGTACTCACTACACCTGTTACAAATGGCGATGACATCGAAGTCCCGCTCTTTGAAACATATCTGTTATTACCCGAACATGATAGGATTGACTCACCGGGAGCAAAAATTGAAGTACGAACGCCATAATTTGAGAATGATGAAATATGATTATTTTTATCATGTGAGCCAACAGAAATTACACCGTCATAATTTGCAGGATAATACGGGAAAAAATCGGTGTGAGTAAATTCATTCCCGGAAGAAGCCACTATAATTACTCCGGAATTAATTAAAAATTCCATTACTTCTTCGGCTATAGGATCATGTATAGAACTCGACCAAGAACAATTAATAATCTCAGCTCCATTCGCGGCAGCATACATCAATGCATCATAAGGTTTATATACAAGCCGAGATTTATTCAAATCATCAAGACCGATTTTAACCGGCAAAAAAGTCTGATTATACGCAGCGGAAGAAATTCCTTTTAAATTATCCGTTGATGCACAAGCAATTCCTGCTACGTGTGTACCATGGTCATTACTGACTGTTTTCGGAATAACATTATTATCTTCCTTAAATTTACCCAACTCTGCTTCTTGTGCACTTATGTCTCCAACAAAATCCCAACCGTAAACATCATCAACAAAACCATTTCCATCATTATCAATTCCGTCATCGGGAATTTCATTTATGTTCTTCCAAACTCTGTCTTTCAGGTCCTCGTGTAAAATATCAGTACCTGCATCAACTATACCGATAACGACGTTCCTTCCTTCACCTTTTGAAATTTCCCATGCTTTCAATATGTTACTTGACTCAAGACTCCATTGTTTTGAGCTGAGTGAATCATTTGGGGAATATTCATCTAAATCGTAAAAAAATTCCGGTACTGCAAATTCAATATCAGGATGTTCAGTTAGGAGTGAACACAAATCGAAAATTTCAAATTCGTTTGATATTTGAACATTAATTATCTTATGTAAACTTGTAGAATTTCTTTTTAGATAGTTTTGTTGAAAATATTTGGCAAATGGTTTGACAGATTTTATAATATTGATATCAGGATATCCTTTATGGATTAAATAATTTGTGATGAGCTTATTTATTTCATGGTCTTCATATTCCAAAACCGGTTTAACGTAAAAGTTTGTTTTAGAATATGTGTTTCCTTGGGATTTCCTGATTTCGTATTTCTTCTGCGGTTTAAAATAATCTCCTTCCTGTTCCTCACTATTTATGATAATCTCATAAGATTGAGAAAGTATCTCAATATTAGAAATAATTGAGAAAGTAATCAGAAAAAATAAAAAAAATTTCATCAAAACTCCTGTTGAATTATTACGGAATAGCAGTTCGGGTCAACACCCAATGCAGCATCGTGATGTTTAAAACATGCTCTGTCAGAGTGTCCGTAAATAATTATACAGTAACTTTTACCAAGTGAAAGTACTACATCGCTGAATCGTCCTATGTATCCGGGAACTTGGTCGTCAAAGAACAGATATGTAGGTTTTTGCTCGCGGGTTTCCGTAGAGTAAGAAGAAAACGAAGCTCTGGATACACTTTGAAAGAATGATTCGTCACTAACAGTCTTTTTCAATGTTGCAAGCGGAATATCCATGGTCAAGTTCACAAAACGGACTCTGAATATTCCATTTTGCTCTTTACTCAAAGGCGGGAAATTGCTGACAACACTTTCTAAAGACTCTGCAGTACCACCAACCACCATCATAACTCTTTCATTATTTGTGGCTGAAGTAAGAAAATCCATGCCGTTCACGATAATCGTTTGATTGTTTTGGTCAATAACCGTAGCCAATGAATTTGTTACATGTAAATCTGCATCAGATAAAATATCAGTTCCTGTTTGCTCGGATTTAATTGATACTTTTAACGAACTGTTGTCACTGGTTGCATTGACCAATTGAAAAAACACTCCGGGTTTAATATATTCAATGGCGGTATTTTCTTCTTCTTCTTCAATCATCAGCAACTTAATATTTCCGGTAGCATCTTTAGTAACAATCACCAAATAACTTTTATTTTCTTCTAATGTTGTATTTGAAGCTACAAGCAATCTTGATGGTTCGTCCGAAGTAAATACGCTAATCGGTGCCGGACCCGGATTAATAACTACCGGCTGGCCTGTCATTGCTGATTCAAGCCTTCTTGCAAGTACAATTCCGGAGCTGAAGCCAGTCAGATACTCTTCCCTGTTCTCTTCTTTTCTTGCTCCTATCGAAACATTTATTCCGTCGTAATCACTTAATGTATTGATAACTCTTATTAATGCCTTACCTTCTGTATGCACATTTAGTTTTAAAGGTTCAACCAAAACCGAATTACCTGCTTTTACATCTGCCGAATCAAACACGACTATTGTATATCTGCTTAGTACTTCAAGGGATTTTGTTATTTCTGATTTAAACACATTATCAGCAAATATTTCTATGGAATCTAAAGTTGATGATTTACAAGCCTCAATAGTCATATAATTATCAATTGACACTGGGGCTACATTATCATCAATTATGGTTCCATCTTTCATTGTAAGATTGAGATTAGACTCAGATAGATTTATCGTCCTGATTTCTGTTGTACGCACCGGTACAACTTCAGCGGCTTTGAATCCGTTTTCGCTTAAGTCATTTTCATCAAGGATGCTTACAGTCGGATTACCGTTATCATCTTCATGAGCAATTATTACATACTGACCGCGAGCTTGAAAATCCACGGAATACAA
>Ga0172382_10011216_pt1 | contig 11887 bp, 15 predicted proteins | sample Leawel138RmetaG_FD_122245 | JGI IMG/M metagenome (GOLD analysis project Ga0172382, IMG submission 122245) | Leachate microbial communities from a municipal landfill in Southern Ontario, Canada - Leachate well 138R metaG | ecosystem: Engineered > Solid waste > Landfill > Unclassified | place...
CGCTGCACTATCTGCGCAATCTGTGCGGCGAGAACGGACAGGACTGGCGCAAGCGCATGGAGGCGCTGCTGGAGGCGGAGAACCCGGACGAGGCGCGCCGCGCCCGGCTGACGGCCAGCTTCAACCGCGGCTATCGCGGCTTCGAGACCACCTATACGACCTGCACCGCCTCGGCGCTCACCGCGATCTCGCGCTACATGAAGGAAGGCGAGGCGCTCAGCCGCGACACCGCCACGCGCTACGGCAACTGACGCCGGCTTAGCGATGCGTTAACTTTTACACGATTGTGGCGGCCCCCGCCGCATTTCCTGTGCTAGAAGCCTTAACGGGACATTAAGGGAACCGCGGCCCCGGGACTGGCCGCGGCAGATGGGTGGAACGATGAATCACGGGCCGAGCGACATCGAGGTGCTGATTCGCGAGGAGAAGCGCCTGAGCGCGGTGGAAAGCTATGAGGATGCGTGGGCCGAGGGCCGCGCCGCCGGCATCGAGCCGGACATCATGGCCGACGCCGCGATCGCCACCGCGCTAGAGGAACTGGTGCGCGTCGCCGGCGAGGCGGCCGCGCTGTCGCTGGTCGAACGGATGCGCGAGCGGCTGGTCGCGGGCGAGTTCGACCCGGCGGCGTCGGTTCACTGAGCCGTCATCCCGCGTCGCGGCTTTTTCGGCTATAGTGCGCGGCGTGACCGGAAGATGCGGAAGAGCGACCATTCCATGACAGGCAAGGATGCCGTCAGACCCGCCCTCGAGGCGCTGCGCAGGACGGCGATCGCGGCCGCCTTCGCGCTTGCCGGCACGACCGGCAGCGCGCTGGCGCTGAGCGAGCTGCCGCAGCAGGACATGCCGGTTCCCGAGGAATCGGAAGACGCCCAGACCATCGAGCGCCACGACCTGCCGCCGCTGAAGGCCCCCGAAAGCGCGCAGGACACGCAGAAGGGCGAGGACGAGGCCGACGAGAACGGGGCCGACAAGAACGCGCCCGGCGAGGAAGAGGCGCCCGAAGCGGGAGACGCCGCGCCGGCGACTCCGGCCGCTCCGCGCGACCCGCAACGGGTGACGGTGCCGTTTCCCGACCCCATCGTCAGCCCGCGCGACCCCGGCCGCGAGGCGCAGGCGGACGGCGAGGACGCGGCGGAAAAGGAGCCGGTCCCGGAGGTGCTCTATGACCTGTCGTTGCTGCCGGAGCCGGTGCGGCGGATGCGGGACCTGATCGCGGAAGCCTGCCTTTCGGGCGACATCGAGCGGCTGCGCCCCTATATCAGCACCGGCGAGAACGCGACGCAGCTTTCCTTCGGCGATGTGGCCGGCGATCCCATCGCCTTCCTGCGCGAGCTTTCCGGCGACGATGAGGGCCACGAGATCCTCGCCATCCTCTACGAGGTCCTGTCGGCCGGCTATGTCAAGCTCGGCGAAGGTACGCCGGAAGAGATGTATGTCTGGCCCTATTTCTTCGCCGTGCCGCTCGACGCGCTCACCGCGCCCCAGCGGGTCGAGCTGTTCAAGATCGTCACCGCCGGCGACTACGAGGACATGAAGAACTACGGCGCCTACATCTTCTACCGCACCGGCATCTCGCCGGAAGGGCGGTGGATGTTCTTCGTGGCGGGAGATTGAGGAAAGAGAGCGAATAGCGAATAGGGAGTAGCGAATAGGGGTTTTGGATTTCTTCCCCTATTCGCTATTCGCTATTCCCTAATCGCTTCCACGAACTCCACCGGCTTCCCCTGCCCCGGCGTCACGATCTCGCCTTCCCACATCACGCGGGTGCCGCGCACGATGGTGCCGACGGGCCAGCCGGTGACCTGCCTGCCGTGGTATGGCGTCCAGCCGGCGCGCGAGCCAGCCTGCTCGTTGGTAATGGTCTCGCGGCGCTTCAGGTCGACGATGGTGAAGTCGGCGTCGTAGCCGGCGGCGATGCGGCCCTTGCGCGCCATGCCGAAGATGCGGTTGGGGCCGTGGCTCGACAGGTCGACGAAGCGCTCCAGCGAAAGCCGCCCGGCATTGACGTGATCGAGCATGATCGGCACCAGCGTCTGCACGCCGGTCATGCCCGAGGGCGAGGCCGGATAGGGCTTGGCCTTCTCCTCCAGCGTGTGCGGGGCGTGGTCGGAGCCGAGCACGTCGATGACGCCGTTGGCGACGCCGCGCCAGACGCCGTCGCGATGGCGGGGGGCGCGCACCGGCGGGTTCATCTGGATCAGCGTACCGAGCGTCGCATAGTCGTCGGCCGTCAGCGTCAGGTGATGCGGCGTCGCCTCGCAGGTGGCGACGTCCTTGTGCTGTTCGAGGAATTCGATCTCCTCCGCCGTCGAGATGTGCAGCACGTGGATGCGCGCCCGCGCCATGCGGGCGATGCGCACCAGCCTGTCGGTGCAGCGCAGCGCAGCGATCTCGTCGCGCCAGACCGGATGCGAGGAGGGATCGCCTTCGACGCGCTCGCCCTTGCGCTCGCGCAGGCGGAACTCGTCCTCGGAATGGAAGGCGGCGCGCCGGCGCGTGTGGCGCAGCACCTCGTAAACGCCCTCGTCGTCCTCGATCAGCAACGAGCCGGTCGAGGCGCCCATGAACACCTTGATGCCGGCGGCGCCCGGCAGCCGCTCCAGCTCGCCGACATCGCGCGCATTCTCGCGCGTGCCGCCGACCCAGAAGGCGAAGTCGCAATGCATGCGGCCGGTGGCGCGCGCCACCTTGTCGGCGAGCGCGGCCTCGCTGGTGGTGAGCGGGTTGGTGTTGGGCATCTCGAACACGGCGGTGACGCCGCCGAGCACGGCCGCGCGCGAGCCGGTCTCGAGGTCTTCCTTGTGCTCCATTCCCGGCTCGCGGAAATGGACCTGGCTGTCGACCACGCCGGGCAGGATGTGCAGGCCGGCGCAATCGACCGTCTCGCCGGCGTCCGCCCGCGACAGGTCGCCAAGCGCGGCGACGCGGCCGCCCCTGACGCCGATGTCGCGCGCGCCCACGCCGTCATGATTGGCGACGATGCCGCCCTTGAGGATCAGGTCGAAGCTCTGTGTCATGAAGCCGTCTCTTGCCCGCGCCGTCAACGCGGCTTACGTAATGGCCACGTCAAAAGCAAGTTCGGATCAGCCCCATGCCGACAGCACGAAACGGCGACCGCGCCGCGATCCTGGTCGAAGGGCCGGATGCCGGGCACTTTCTCCAGAACGTGCTCACCCCCGACCTCGACGCACTGGCCGCCGACGAGGCGCGGCCGGGCGCGCTCCTGACGCCGCAGGGCAAGATCCTGTTCGACTTCCTGATCTCGCGCCGGGGCGAGGCCGGCTTCCTCATCGACGTCGCCGCCGATTCGGCAAGCGACCTCGTGCGCCGGCTGACGCTCTACCGCCTGCGGGCGAAGGCGGATATTTCCGTTCAGGACCAGATGGTTGTCACGACGCGCTGGCACGATGATTCCGCTGCCTCACATGTTGATTCAGGCTGGCTCGCCGACCGGCGCTTTCCGCCGGAGGCGCATGTCGCGCGCCACTATGGCGAGGCGGTCGCGGCCGATGCGACCGAACGCGATTTCACGCGGCTGCGCATCGCCCACGGCGTCGCCGAGGCGGGCGCGGATTTCGCAGGGAGCGACGCCTTTCCTCATGACGTGCTGATGGACCTGAATGGCGGCGTCGGCTTCAGGAAGGGCTGCTATGTCGGCCAGGAGGTGGTGTCGCGCATGCAGCATCGCGGCACGGCGCGCCGCCGGGTCATGATCGCCCGGGGTGACGCCGACCTGCCGGAAAGCGGAACGGCGGTGGAGGCCGGCGGGCGCGTCATCGGCGCGCTCGGCAGCGTCGCCGGCGCTGACGCCATCGCCATCGTCCGCATCGACCGGGTGGGGGACGCGCTGGATGCGGGCCAACCCATCACGGCCGGCGGGGTCGCGCTCACGCTGTCGATTCCCGCATGGGCCGGATACACGCTGCCGCAGGCCGACAGCGTCGACGGGGATTTGGGCGAAAGCTGATGGCCGACACGCTCCTCCCCAGGCCTGTCCCCTCGCCCCGCGCCTGGCAGCGCATGCTTTCCGGGCGCCGGCTCGACCTGCTCGACCCCTCGCCGCTCGATGTCGAGATCGAGGACATCGCCCACGGGCTCGCCCGCGTCGCGCGCTGGAACGGGCAGACGCGCGGCGACCACGCCTTTTCCGTCGCCCAGCACTCGCTGGTGGTGGAGGCCGCCTTCACCGCCGCGCGGCCGCAGGCGAGCGCCGACGAGCAGCTTGCGGCGCTGCTGCACGACGCGCCCGAATATGTCATCGGCGACATGATCTCGCCGTTCAAGGCGGTGGTGGGCGGCGGCTACAAGGCGGTGGAGCGGCGGCTGCACCACGCCATTCATCTGCGCTTCTCGCTGGCACCCGAATTGCCCGCCATGCTGACCAAGGCGATCAAGCGCGCCGACCATGTCGCCGCCTGGTTCGAGGCGACGCGGCTTGCTGGCTTCTCCGAGGCGGAAGCGCAGAAATTCTTCGGCCGGCCGCGCAACATCACCAGCGACGGGCTTGCGCTCGAACCGCTGCCGACCCGGAAGGCGCAGGACGCCTTCCTCGCCCGATTCGCCGCCATCGAGGCGCGGCGCATCACCCGGCCGGCGCGGAAGGCGGCATCGGCATGAGCGCGCGCGGCCTTCTCGGCATCCTCTTCACCGGCATGATGCTTTCGGTCTTCACAATCTCTGGCGCGCAGGCCGCATGCCCGGAGCGGCTTGCCGTCAATGTCGGCGACACGCTGTGGGGGATAGCGCGGGCCTGCGGCATCAGCGTCGAGACGTTGCGCGGGGCCAATCCCGGCCTGAACGAGCGGACGCTGCGGCCCGGCCTTTTCATCGCTGTGCCGCGTCCAGCTCTGCCCTCGCCGCAGCAGCCCGTCGGCCGGCCGTCGCTGCGCGTCGCGCCGCCGCTGGTCCCGCCGGCGACGATCACCGTCCCCACGCCGGCACAGCCGCCGGTGATCCTGCATCCGCAGATGCCGCCGGAGTTCGACACGCGGCCGCGGCACCTGCGGCCCAAGCGGCCACCGCTCGGTCATCCGCCGTTCCCACATCAACAAAATTGAACGATAGCCGCGCTCAATTCATTTCCCATAAATCCGGGATTCGACTAGCGTGCGGCCATCTCCGTCCGGAACCCGATATATGGCCGCTTCGTCCTCCGCCCAGCCCGCCGCCTCGCGGCTTCCATGGCTCATCATCGCCTGCGGCTGCGCGATCGCGCTGCTCACCTTCGGCCCGCGCTCGGCCATGGGCTTCTTTCAGCTTCCGCTTCTGGCCGAGAAGGGCTGGGACCGCACGACGTTCGGGCTGGCGATGGCGATCCAGAACCTCGCCTGGGGCTTCGGCACGCCGGTCTTCGGCGCGCTGGCCGACAAGTACGGCACCTGGCGGGTGCTGGCGCTGTCGGGCCTGATGTACGCGGCCGGCCTCGTCATGATGGCCAACGCCGATTCCCCCTCCATGCTGCATATCGGCGGCGGCCTGCTCGTCGGCCTCGGCGTCGCCGCCGGCTCGTTCGGCATCGTGCTGGCGGCCTTCGCGCGCAACGTGCCGCCGGAGCGGCGCAGCTTCGTCTTCGGCCTCGGCACAGCGGCGGGCTCGGCCGGCATGTTCCTGTTCGCGCCGCTCGGCCAGGGGCTGATCTCGGCCTATGGCTGGTACGACGCGCTCGTCGTCATGAGCGTGATCATGCTTGTCATCCCGGTGCTCGCCATTCCGCTGCGCGGCAATTCGTCTTCCGGCAGCCAGGCGCAGGCCGCCTATCGCCAGACCGCGACGCAGGCGCTGCGCGAGGCGCTCGGCCATCGTTCCTATCTGCTGCTCGTCGCTGGCTTCTTCGTCTGCGGCTTCCAGATCGCCTTCGTCACCGCGCATTTCCCGGCCTATCTTTCCGATATCGGCATCGAGGCGCGCTATGCGGTGATTGCGCTGGCGCTGATCGGCTTCTTCAACATCATCGGCTCGCTCGCGGCCGGCATGATCGGCCAACGCTATTCGAAGCCCTACTTCCTCGCCTATATCTATCTGGCGCGTTCGGTGCTGGTGACGGGGTTCCTGCTCCTGCCGCAGACGCCGACGACGGTGATCGTCTTCGCCATCCTCCTCGGGCTTCTGTGGCTGTCGACCGTGCCGCCGACCAATGCGCTCGTCGCCATCATGTTCGGCACCGGCCATCTCGGCATGCTCGGCGGCGTCGTCTTCTTCTCGCACCAGATCGGCTCGTTCATCGGCGTCTGGCTCGGCGGCTATCTCTACGACCGGCTCGGCACCTACGACCCGGTCTGGTGGCTGGGCGTGGCGCTCGGCCTGTTCGCGGCCGTCGTCCACTGGCCGATCGAGGAGCGCGCCGTCGCGCGGCCGGCGCTGGAGCCGGCGGAATAAATCAGCCCGAACTAGATCAGCCTGTCAGGCGCGACATCGGGAAGATCGAGCAGGTCTCGGTGCCGAAGGCGAGCAGCCGCCCCTGCCCGTCGGTGAGCCGCGCCTCGGAGACGGCGAGCGTGCGGCCCTTGTGAACCACCTTGCCCTCGCAGGTGACGACGCCGGTGCCCGGGGTGATCGGGCGGGTGTAGTTGATCTTCATCTCGGCCGTCGAATAGGCCTCGCCGACGCCGAGCATGGCGTGGATGCAGCAGCCGAGCGCCGAATCCATCACCGTCGCCGCCCAGCCGCCATGGACGCCGCCGAGCGGGTTCAGATGACGCTCGCCGGGCAGGCCGCGAAACACCGCCCTGCCCTCCTCAACCTCGACCAGGGCGAAGTTCATGCGCCCGGCAATGGCCGGCGCGGGATAGTCCCCCGCCACCACGCGTCGGAGAAGCTCGAGCCCGGTGTAGTGCGCGAGGTCGCCAAGCGGGATGCTGCCCAGGCCAAGCCGTGCGACGTGGCCGGGGAAAAGCTCGATTTCGGTGGTCATGCGGCGGTCTCTCCGTGGATGTGCGAAAGATGCTTGCGCAGCGCCGCGATCAGCCCGGCGCGCGCGTCGGGCGCTTCAAGGCCCCGCGGCTCGTAGACATGGCGGGCGAAGAAGAAGGCGCTGAGGCGGAAGGCGTCCTCCATCGCCGCGAGATCGGGCCGCACGCCCGCGCCGCGCCGCAGGAAGGCGGGCAGCGGCAGCATCCTTTCGGCCCATGGCTGGCCGGCCTCGCGGCTGACCGCGCGGCCGGATTTCGGCGAGACGAAGGCGAGGTCGTCGCCTCGCCCGGTGGCGGCGCAGCGGGCGAGGTCGAGGCCGAAGCCGAGCTCGTCCAGCACCAGCAGCTCGAAGCGCACGATCAACTCGCCAGCGGCAGCCGGCTCGTCGAGATGGGCGACGAGCAGCGCCAGCGTCCGGTAAAGGTCCTCATGCGGGTCGCGCTCGGGCAGGAGCCGCAGATGCGCGGCAAGGGTCTGCAGCCCATAGACCGCGCAGGCGCTGTCGAACAGGCGCGCGGCATGAAGCTCGAGCGGCTCTACCTGATAGAGCCCCATATGCTCGTCGAGGCGCGCGCGCCAGACCAGATCGACGCGATTGCCCGGTTGCAGCACCGGCTGCATCCGGCGCGAGCGGCCGCCGCGCACGAGGCCGAGATGGCGGCCATGGGCGCGCGTCATCACTTCGAGGATGGCGCTGGTCTCGCCATGCTTCCTCGTGCCGAGAATGATTCCCTCGTCGCGCCATTCCATGGTTCAAGCCTTCCACCAAGGCGGGGTGGAATTCAAGGCATCCCGCGCACTCTCTTGCGCGCGGCGCGGGAAGCGGCCAAGCTCGCGCCATGGAACCCATCAAGACGACGGATACGGCCGCGCCGATCGAGATCGGCGTCGAGCCCGCCGACAGGGCGGACGCGCTGCGCTGCGTCGCCGCCTATTTCCGCGAACTGGAGGAACGTTTCGAACACGGCTTCGATCCCGGCAGCGGCGGCTATGCGGGCGGCGCGGCGAAGGACGGGACCAGGGGCTGCTTCCTCATCGCCCGGCGCGGCGGGCAGGCGGTCGGCTGCGGCGAGCTGAAGGCGCTCGACGCGCAGACCGGCGAGATCAAGCGCATGTGGATCGCGCCGGACGCGCGCGGGCACGGCCTTGCGCGGCGGCTTCTCGACGCGCTGGAGGAAAAGGCGCGTGGCCTCGGCATGCGCCGCGTGCGGCTCGACACCAACCGGACGCTCAAGGAAGCGCAGGCGCTCTACCGCAAGGCCGGCTATCGCGAGATCGGCCGCTACAACGACAACCTCTATGCCGACTTCTTCTTCGAGAAGGAGCTTGCTCAGCTGGAAAAATCGAGGCCCATCTCGCGGTAGCGCTCGGGGTCGTCGCTCCAGTTCTCGCGCACCTTGACAAACAGGAAGAGGTGGACCTTCTGTTCGAGGATGTCTCCGATCTCCTTGCGCGCGGCCTGGCCGATGGCGCGGATGGTCTCGCCCTTGTGGCCGAGCACGATCGACTTCTGGCTGTCGCGCTCGACATAGATCACCTGCTCGATGCGCACAGAGCCGTCCTTCTTCTCTTCCCATCTCTCGGTCTCGACATGGGAGGAATAGGGAAGCTCCTGATGAAGCCTCAAATAAAGCTTCTCGCGGGTGATCTCGGCCGCGAGCTGGCGCATCGGAAGGTCGGAAATCTGGTCTTCGGGGTAATACCACGGTCCCTCGGGCAGCCGCGCCGCCAGCCAGTCGAGGAGATCGCCGCAGCCGGAGCCGGTCAGCGCCGAGACCATGAAGGTGCGCTCGAAGACCGCCTTCTCGTTGGCGGCGGCCGTCAGCTTCAGCAGCGCCTCGGGGCGGACGCGATCGACCTTGTTCAGCACAAGCACCTTGGGCTGGCGCACGCCTTCGAGGCTGTCGAGGATGGCCTCGGCATCGCCCTTGATGCCGCGCTCGGCGTCGATCAGCACCAGGACGACGTCCGCATCCTTCGCCCCGCCCCAGGCGGTGGTGACCATGGCGCGGTCGAGCCGGCGGCGCGGCCGGAAGATGCCTGGCGTATCGACGAAGACGATCTGCGCCACGCCATGGGTGGCGATGCCGCGCACAATGGCGCGCGTGGTCTGCACCTTGTGGGTGACGATGGACACCTTGGCCCCGACCAGCCGGTTGACCAGCGTGGACTTGCCGGCGTTGGGTGCGCCGATCAGCGCGACGAAGCCGGAGCGGGTGTTTTCGGGCGTCCCGGTGGCGCTCGCTTCGCTCATCCTTCGGCTTCCTCCTGCCACACGCCCTCGCGCCGCAGCACGGCGGCGGCGGCCGCCTGCTCGGCCTCGCGCTTGGAGCGGCCCCTGGCCGTTGCCGGCTTCATGCCGGCGACGCGCACCGACACCTCGAAGACCGGGTCGTGGTCCGGCCCCTCGCGGCTCTCGATCACGTAAAGGGGCGACGCCTTCGCCACCTGATGCGTCCATTCCTGCAATTCGGTCTTGGCGTCGCGGCGGGCGGCGGCGGGCGCCTTCGAGCGGCCTTCCCAATAGCGGCGGATGAAGCCCCGCGCGGCGTCGAGCCCGCCTTCGAGATAGAGCGCGGCGATCAGCGCCTCCATGACGTCGGCGCGCAAATTGACCCGCTTGCGGCCGGTCAAGGTGCGCAGCTCCGCCCCGGCGACGATCAGGCCGGACAGGCCGATCTCGTCGGCGATCTCGGCCAGCGTCTCGGCATTGACCAGCGCGTTCAGGCGCAGCGACAGCTCGCCCTCGGGCGCGCCGGGATTGGCCTCGAACACCATCTGCGCGACGACGAGGCCGAGCACCCGGTCGCCGAGGAATTCGAGCCGCTGGTAATCCTTGCCCGCGCCGGCGCTGGCGTGGGTGAGCGCGCGCCGCAAGAGGCCTGCGTCGGTGAAGGCGAGGCCGGTGACGGCCTCGACCCTGGCGACGAGATCGGCATCGGCGGCGGGCGGTTTCACGGCCTGCTCACCTGACCCAGTCGAGGAAGCGCGAAGGCCGCAGCTCGGACGGCCAGCGCCAGATCTCCAGCGGGCTGGCACCGCCGGCAATGGAGAAGAAGATGACGTTGGCGCGGCCGACCAGATGGTCCTCCGGCACGTAGCCGACCGAGAAGCGGCTGTCGGTGGAATTGTCGCGGTTGTCGCCCATCATGAAATAATGGCCTTCCGGCACGACGAACTCGCGCGTGTCGTCGCCGATGCCGTTCGGCGTCAGGTCGAGCGTGTCGTAGGAAACGCCGTTGGGCAGCGTCTCGCGCCACACCTCGACCGGACGGTTCATCTCGGTGATGTCGGGATTGTCGATCTCGCCGGTCTTCTCGCGCCTGACCGCCTCGCCGTTGATGAAAAGCTGGCCGCCGCGCATCTGCACCCGGTCGCCCGGCAGGCCGATCACGCGCTTGATGTAGTCGAGCGAGGGATTGGGCGGGAACTTGAAGACGACGACGTCGCCGCGCTCGGGCTGGCTGGCCCAGATGCGGCCCTCGAACAGGTTGGGCGAGAACGGCAGCGAGTGCTTGGAATAGCCGTAGGCCCATTTGGTGACGAAGAGATAGTCGCCTTCCAGCAGCGTCGGACGCATCGAGCCGGAGGGAATCGAGAAGGGCTGGAACAGGAAGGTGCGGATGACGAGCGCGAGCAGGAGCGCCTGCACGATGACGCTGACGGTCTCGCCAAGCCCGCCGGATTTCTTCTGCGATTTGTCGGCCACGCTCATATCGTCCCTTGCTGGAAATGCGCCCCGTCTTAGCGGCTCGGGGGCCGTGGGGCAACGCAATAGGTTCCGGCCGCCGTCAGGGGCGCGCCGGCCGCGCCTCGATGACGACGAAAGCCTGCGCCAGCGGGAAGTCGTCGGTGATGGTCAGGTGGATGAAGGCCTCGTGACCCTCCGGGATCATCGCGGAAAGCCTGAGCGCCGCCCCCCCGGTCAGCAGCATGGTCGGCTTGCCGCCCGGCAGGTTGACCACGCCCATGTCGCGCCAGAACACGCCGCGCGCGATGCCGGTGCCGAGCGCCTTGGCGCAGGCTTCCTTGGCGGCGAAGCGCTTGGCGTAGGAAGCGGCGCGCTCGCGCCGGCGTTCCGATTTCTCCTTCTCGATCTCGGTGAAGACGCGGGCGATGAAGCGCGCGGCATGGCGCTCCAGCGTCTTCTCCACCCGCCTGATGTCGATCAGGTCGCTGCCGATGCCGACGATCATAAGCTGCGGCTACCCGGCTTTATGGCCGGAATTGCGGCAAGCTCCGGCGGCAGCGCGTCGGCCTTGTATGCCGGCACCTCGTACTCGGCCAACGCGACCAGCGGCACGCCGACATCGGCCTTGCCGGCCGAGCGGTCGATGATGCAGCAGGCGGCCAGAACCTCGGCGCCGAGCTTCCTCATGCAATCGACCGTCTCGCGGATCGACAGGCCGGTGGTGACGATGTCCTCGACGATGACGACGCGCGCGCCGGGCTCGATCTCGAAGCGGCGCAGGCGGAACTCGCCCGCCTCGCGCTCGACCCAGATGGCGGGAACGCCGAGATGGCGCGAGGTCTCGTAGGCCGGGATCAGCCCGCCGACGGCGGGGCCGACGACATAGTCGATCTCGCCCGGCACCTCGGCCCGCACTTTCGCCGCGAGCGCGCGGCACAGGCGCTCGGTCTTGTCGGCGTGCATGAACACGCGCGCCTTTTGCAGGAAGACCGGGCTGCGCAGGCCCGAGGTCAGGATGAAATGGCCTTCGAGGATGGCGCCGGCCTCGCGGAAGATGGCCAGCACTTCGTCCGTGTTCATGTCGTCTCTCCGATGCGGGGGCGTCAGCCGTTGACGCGCTTGGCCGCGCTGACGCTGGAATTGTCCTTGAGCTGCGAAAGCAGCCGGTTCAGGTGCTTCAGGTCCCAGACTTCGAGGTCGAAGACCATCTCGGTGAAGTCGGGGGCGGTGCGCGCCATGGTCAGCGTGTGGATGTTGGCGTCGTTGGCGGCAATGGTCTGGGCGATC
>Ga0172382_10011217_pt1 | contig 11887 bp, 8 predicted proteins | sample Leawel138RmetaG_FD_122245 | JGI IMG/M metagenome (GOLD analysis project Ga0172382, IMG submission 122245) | Leachate microbial communities from a municipal landfill in Southern Ontario, Canada - Leachate well 138R metaG | ecosystem: Engineered > Solid waste > Landfill > Unclassified | place...
CTCCCTTTCCGCCAGAAGTCCAGCATCTATGCAGGTCTCAGGGCAGTAGCAAGAAAAACCCGCCAACCACCCGCCATCCCGTACTCCGGTAGGCCGCACCCGTGCTGGATTACTCGACCAAGGCGTCCAGGCCGATGTCCAGAGCTCGGGCGATCGCGGACAGAGTCTCGGCCGTGCCGCGGCGCTTGCGATTCTCGATCTGCGACAGATAGGGCTTGCTGATCCCAGCCTGGGCCGCCAGCGCTTCCACAGTGACCTGCCGATGTTCACGCCAGGCACGCACGGGGTGAACCCCGGCATGCTTTGCCTCGACGATCTCAAGCGGGATGCGCTCGCCGTCGTCCCCGGCCATTGCAGCATCGAAGGCCGCGACATCGTCGATGTCCTCGGCCGCGGTTTGCAGGCGCTCCCAGATTTCGATGGGCACGACCGCGAAGGCTCGCCGGCCGTCCTTTTCGATGTACTGCACTTCGGTCATTGATAGATTCCCCCTCGGGGTCCGATATCCACGACAAGTACGAAGCCGGTGATACCAAGTGAGCCGCCCCGGGGACAGGTCTCTCGCCTCACACACGGAATTTCGGGCACCCCCAGCCGAGGATCGAACGGCCGCAGCGCAGCCGTCACTCAGGAAGCTCCCTCTCCAGCGGACGCACCCGCCCCGCCCCGCCATTCATGGGGCAGCCTCAGGACGAAGGACGATCCGATCCCCGCACGGCTCGCAAAGACGAGCTCGCCACCGAGCAGGCGGGCCAGCCGGCGGGAGATTGCCAGCCCGACACCCGCTCCGTGCAATCCCTGCGCGGCGTTGCCGCGGAAGAAGCGATCGAACAGCTTTGGCTGCTCTTCGGGCGGAACGCCGATGCCACGATCTTCGACGCTGAAGCACATCTGGCAGTTCTCTGCCGATACACGCACGCTGACCGGTTCGGTCGCAGGCGAGTACTTCACCGCATTCGAAACCAGGTTCGCCAGAATCTCCTGGGCCAGCACGGGATCGGTTTCGATCCTCGCCGGCACCTCGTCGGCGACCTCGATCTGGATGACCCGCTCGGGAGTCGCCGCCAGCTGACGGGCTCTTGTGCGGACGACGAGTTCGACGACATCGCAAGGCTGCGGCTCCGCCCTGACCTGTCCCGCATCGAGACGAACGACATCGAGCGTTGCGGCGATGAGCCCGATCAGCCTCAGGATCTCCGCGCGCACCTGCTTCGCCCTGATTTCTATCTCGGGATACGGCATCCGGCCGCGACTGCGCAACACGCGCTGCATCGATGAATCGATGATCGCGAGCGGAGTGCGGAACTGATGGGAGACGAGCGCGACGAAGTCCCGGTAGATCTCGGCCGTCTCGCGCTCGCGCGACAGAAAGCTGCGGATGCGTTGCCTCTCGGCCATCGCCCGCACCATCATGACCGAAAGCAGTGTGCCGAGGACCACGATCGCCAGGACTGCGACGATCACCTGGACGATCGCCTCGCGTTGCCTGTCCAGCCTTGCGCCGGTCGCCTCCCAGGCATTGACCATGGACTGGTTCGCGGCCCACCCCAGATCGTCGATCAGCGGGCCGATCACCCCATGCACCGCGGCCGCCTTCTCGACCTCGCCGAACGACAGCTCACGAACGCTGTCCTCGAGCGCGAGCACGGCGCTCAATGCATCGTCGAGCGGCCCGCTCAGTCCGAGACCCTCCATATGACGGGCCTGCGGTCCTTCGGACAGCAGATCGAGCCGGCTGAGCAGTACATGGTAGCGCCGCTCGAGATCAGGCTCGCTTCCCGGGATGCCGGCGCGCCTCGCGACCGCCAGGTCGAAAAGCAGGGCCGACGACTGTGTCTGGGAGATGGCCCACAGCATGTTGTCGCCCTTGTCGCGGCGCATCTCGGCCTCGGCCGCGAAGAGTCGATGCAGCGCGAAGGCAAGCAGGACGGCGAACGAGAAGATCGCGATCCCGGCGACCGCGAAGGCAGCGATGTCGCCCCGGCGAATCACTTGACCTCGAGCCGGATCAGCTGCCAGACCCAGCGGTAGTCATAGCGGATATCCTGGAGCTCTTCATGGGCGTCCCGCGGATAGACGATCCAGAACGGTCCCTTGTCGCGCGGCAGGAGACGAACACCGTCCATATGGGTGGCCACCAGCACATCGAAGCGCTGGAAATCCTGCATCGGGATATCGATGACGTAGTCGTTGAGCGCCGAGGCCCTCACCACCCGCCCTTGCGCGCCCACCATCTCGAGCAGGTCGCGCATCAGGAAGCCCTCGAAACGCCTGACGCCGTCGGTCACGACGGTCGCCGTCTCGATGGCATGGCGTGGCAACATCCGCAGGGCGGATTCATCGAGCGCGGCAACATCCGCCTGATTGGCGTTGCCGATGTTCCCCGCGACAGTCAGCAGCACCGTGCCGCCGGGCGGCGCAAGCAGACGGTCATCCGCATGCACGGCAACACCGTGCATGCCCGCAAGAAGCACGAGAAGCACGCATTGCAGCACGCGTGCAGCGATCCGGAAAACATCGACTCGTCCTTCGTGACGGGTACCCCCACGGGTCGAGCCGCCGCTCCGCATCCCCACACCCTCCTTGTCTGTTTCCGCATGGATAACATGAAAACAGCCCGGTGTGCGGCCCGATTCGGGATGCTGGGGATGATGGGAGCGCCGGGCCGCCCGACCCGGCGAGTCCTAGGATTGCGCCGACGCCGGGTCGGATGCCGGCGGAGCCTGCGGCGGTTGGTACGACCGGGCCTTCTCCTTGAGCTCGACGAACTTGCCGGACAGCTGGTCGAGCTTTGCCTCCCATGCCGGGTCGGGCACCTGTCCCGCGATGCTGCGGAAGTAGACCTCCATCATGCAGGCGATCGCGAAGGGTTCCAGCAGGGCCGCCTTGACCGCCCAGGCGAAGATCAGGGCGAAGACGATGCCCCCGGCCGACCATGCGCCCGGAATGAGATAGACGGCGAGCGCCGCCGGTGCGAGCATCACGAGGAAGACCAGGATGGACAGTCCATAGACGATGAGCGCCAGCCATGCGGCATTCTTCAGCATCGGCTTGTAGTTCTGGGCGTAGAGGACGAGCCCGGTTCGCGCCGATTCCCAGGCATTGCCGGATCTCGTGCGGATTGCATAGGCGAGGATGACCTCGTCGACGAAGCCGATGGCCACGTACAGGAATGCGCGCAGCACCGACACGAACTGCTGTGCGCCGGGGATGGGGAGAATCCCGATGATGCCCCGCACCAGTCCGGTGATGGCACGCAGCACGCCCTTGATGAGCTGGTCGACGCCGAACAGCACGCTCGCCTGCGCGAATCGCTTCGACACCTCTTCGCGTGCCCAGGCGATCTGGGACTTTCCCTGCGGCATCCCTTCGTCGCCATCGAGCATCGTCACGAGCACGGCGATATGCCCGGCCTTGACGATGTACAGGATGTATTCGCGCAGTAGGTACATCACCACCGCGACCATGCCCAGGCCGAGGACGCCGCCCCACATGGTCGTGGCGGCGCGAAAACCCGCGTCACCGAATCCGCCGATGCCCCAGCCGATGCCGGCCCCCACCCCGGTTGCGAGCACATAGGCCAGCGCGGCGCCAAAATAGACGGCCATGCGAAGGAGAATGAAAGGCAGGGTGCGCCCCATCAGGCCGAACGCACGGCCGATCGAGAAGTCCCACATGCGTCGGTACTCCGGTGTCGATTCCCGTTCGCACCGAGCATAGCCCTGCCTCCAGCGAGCGTCCCCCTGCGTTTGCAGGGGGAGGATCCCGCTCATTCCTGCTAAAAGTCCACTGAACCGAGGGAGGGCGCGGACAAGCATGTCCGAAAGGGAGACGAAACCGAGGATTCTCTGCGTCGAGGACGAAGTGCATCTTCGACGCGACATCGTCGAAGAGCTCGTCACGGCCGGATACGACGCCATCGGAGCCGCCGACGGCCTGGAGGCTCTCACCCTGCTCGAGAGCGATCGTCCGGACCTGATCCTGTGCGACATCTCGATGCCGCGGCTCGGCGGCTACGACCTGCTCGACGCCGTCAAGCGCGCTCGCCAGGAGCTGGCCGACATTCCGTTCATCTTCCTGACGGCGTTCGACCAGCGCGAGCATGTCATCAAGGGCAAGCGCGCCGGAGCCGACGATTACCTCGTCAAGCCGATCGACTACGACCTGATGCTGGCCACGATCGAGGCCCGGCTACGGCAGGCCAGCCGGATCGATGACCGATCGAGGCAGGAACTCGCCACCCTGCGCCAGGCGCTGGCCGATTCACGCTCGGGCGTCGATGGCAGGACGAGGCGAATCCTCGACATCCTGTCCTTCGGCATCGTCCTGGTCTGCGGCACCCGGATCGTGTTCGCGAACCGCGCCGCCACGGCGATCCATCGCGAGGATGACGGACTGGCCGTCGCCGCGGTGCTGCGTACGGGTTCGCATCTCGTCGACAAGGCCATCAGGTCCTTGCTGGACGAGGCCTGCGTTGCCGCGCAGGCGGGCCGGGACCATCTGGTGAGCCTCTCGATCCCCCGCCCGTCCGGCCGGCGCGACTTCCTCCTGACCGTCTGCGCCCTCCCCGGCGATCCGGACCAGTGCGATGAGGATGCCCGGGCCGTCGTCTTCATCTCGGATCCGGAGCGCCGACCCGCGATGCCCGGCCAGGTCCTGTCCGGCCTGTTCGGCCTGACACCGACGGAAGCGGAGGTCGCCCGCGCGCTCGCACAGGGGCGACGCACCGACGAGATCGCGGCCGACCTCGGGATTGCGCAGACCACCGTCGCCTTCCACCTGCGCAACCTCTTCGACAAGACCGGCACCCACCGACAGGCGGACCTCATCGTCCTTCTGCTGACGGGCCTCGCATCGGTCGGCGAGCCGCGGGAAGATCCGCCGGCCGCCACCTGACCCCACTGGCCTCGAGCCGACCCGGATGTCGTCGTCGCGGGTCAGCCGTCCGCCGGAAGCACCACTCGCGTCTCGATGGTGCCCGAGATCGGCTGGCACCGGCTTTCATCCGGATCGGCATGGAGCTTCTCGGCAAAGCACATCTCGGCCGAAAAGCTTGCCTTCATGCGCCCGACGTCACCGGAAAGGTCGTGCGACTGGATCTCGACCTTTGCATTGCGCCCCTGCCACACCGGGCCTCTCGCGCCACCCGTGAAGAAGATGATGCCGACCGATGTCGGCCGCCCGTAGTCCGGACTGGCTGCGGGCGCCTGGCTGCCTGTGGACGCCTGCTTGTCGCCGGTGGACCTCCTCGGAGGCCTCAGCCCCGTGCGTGTCATGTACAGCAGTTGTACGTTGAGGATCGCGCTGCGGGTATCCGTCTGCTTCTCGTAGGCGTCGATCGTCATGGTGTTCACGCGCCCGGTCTTCGTGAGGCGGGCCGACGCGATCGTCTTTTCGCCCGCCTGCCGAGTGAAGGTAGGCCATTCATGCTCCTTGCCGTCGAAGCTGAACGCGATCTGGCCGAAATCCTCAGCGCCGGCCGGAAGGCAGGCAAGGCCCAGGAGGGCGGCAACGGCACAGGCTCTGTGGAACATTCGACTCTCCGGTCTGCATCGCTTGGGAAACGTCTTGCGGCCCAGAAAGCCTAGTGCGGACCAGGGCGACCGTCCCCCTTCGTTTGCAGGGGGAAATCGTCGTCATCCAGGGCTACGATTCCCGCATCGAGAACTCGAGGAGCAGGCGATGAAGCCCGTACGAATGGCGTCCGTTGCAATCGCGGCAGGCATTGCGCTCGCTTTCAGCGGCCCTGCCCCTGCCGACGAGAAGGCCACAGCGGCCGCGCAGGCCACCATCACCGTGGACGGCGAGGTCTACCGCTTCTCGGGCAATTGCTGGATCGACGGCGACCCACCCCGGACGCTCGAGGCGCAGGGCCCTGGAGAGGGTCCGGGCGGGAAGCCCGTCCATTTCGTGATGCTGGCCATGACCTCGGGATTCGGCAGCTATTCGATCTATGCCGGCAATGCGGCCGAGGCCGGGATCGACGATCGCATCGCCTCGGGCGGCCTGCCGCCGGACAAGCTCGAGCTGAAACCGACCTCGCTGCGCTCGAGCGTGGCAGCGACGACGTTCGCGGGGATGAAGCGGCTGCAGAGAAGCGTGCCCGCCGAAGTGGAGATCACGGGCTGCACGAAGCGCTGACCGGCGGTCGCGTCGGGCGACAACTTCCGCTTACGCCTGCTTGGCAGTTGTTCGTTCAGCGGCTCGACGCCTGGATGCGTAGCAGGTTAATCAAGCCCGCAACACCCGTCATCATGCCGTACACGGCCCCTCCGAGCACCGCTCCGGAAAACCCCCCGAGTGTCAGTCCCGCGGCGACGCAGAAATTGGTGTCGCCACTGTATGCTCCATATATTTTCTCGCAGCCGACGTAGACCGCGCCGCCTACCAACAGAGCCAGTCCGATCTGCTTGAGCAGCAGATACTCGCTGGCCTGTGCTCCCTCGCCACTAAACCCCATCCCCAGCGTCTCTCCGGTACCTGGATCGATACGCCACCACGCGGTTGCCAGAACCGGTTCCTCCGGGACGGCCTTGGGCAGCACGGCCGCGTAGCCCATGGCGAGATCACGCTTGAGCGCCTCGGCGGAGACGGCAGGAAGCGCCAGCGCATCCACCGCTGCTACATCGGTGATGACGCGCGTGCCCAAGCCTTGCTCGCCAGCCTGACGGAACACGTCCACCGTATTGACCTCGGACACGAAGCCAGAGGTCAGCAGCGAGCCTTCGGTTGCCGTCTCCCATACGCCTGCCCTGACCAGGGCGGCGGAATCGGGAACCAGCTCCCCGCCGACGCGCGCATAGGCGCGGCGGCCGTTCTGCACGATATCGACGGCCTCGCGTATCGTCTCGCCGATCGCCATGGTCTTGTGATGGACCACGAGGTTCGGGCGGTCGCGCCAGGATGCCGGCTCCGCGTCGACGCTAGGCAGGGCATCGAACAGCGTCGCCAGCATGGCATGTCCCGTCCAGGATATCTGGTCCCCGGCTTCGATCCTGGAGGCGGTTTCCAGCACCTCGTCGCCCTTGTGCTCATAGGCCAGCATCATCTGCAGGCTCGGCCGGCGCTGCTGCAGGGTTTCGAGCTGGGCATCGAACACCTGGGCCGGACATGGCGAACCGGTATGCACCTGGAAAGTGAACAGGCGGGTGATCTCGCGATACACCTCCTCGTTGAAATTCGAAGGATCACGCTGCCCGTCGGGCGACAGCACGGAGAACCGGGAATCATGGATGGTGCGCTGGTACTGCCTTTCCTTGCCGTCGGGCGTGATGATCGTGTAGCGGGCGATGATCGATTCCAGCCGGGCCACCTTCGCCTTCCCCGTCTCGCCTGACGCGCTGCCACCGAGTTGCCCGAGCGCACCCGCTGCCAGGTTGAAGTTCTTCGACACCTCCTTGAAGACCCCCGCGAACATGCTCGCCGCCGCGTCCGGCGGAATCGCATTGCCCGCGAAATCGAATGCGTCGCCCGTCGGGCCGGCGGAGAAGCTCGGAAAAAACATGTCGGAATCGATCCGCTCCGGGTCGAACGTGAGCGCCGGGTCGGCAGCGGCTCGCATGAAGTTGCTCGACGCGATCTGGAAGGTCAGCGGCAGCAGATCGAGATTTGCCGCGGGGCGTTCCCAGGGAGGTATCAGGCGGTGACTCACCTGGCGGGTGCCCAGCTTCTGCTGCATGAGGACTTCGAACCTGACCTTGTGGAGCAGGTCGTCGGGAACCTGCTCGGCATGCACGGATGTCCGCTCCGGTACGAGATCCTGGACAGTGGCATCTCCGAACGCAGGATGAACCGCCTCCCAGGCCTTGCCCTGCCCCATCCGGAACTCCACCCAGAAGTAGTCCCGTGCCTCTTCGATCAGCGCATCGATACCGGCACCCTGCCCTGGTTCAAAGCCTGCCTGCGCGATGGCGTCGAAAAGTTGCTCCGATGCCTGCGTGTACCGCGTCAAGAGTCGCTGCTCTTCCTCGCTCGGCGTTGCGCCGCCAGCGCCTTCGAACAGCGCCTTCGCGTCCGCGCAGTCAAGCGCCAGATCCTGGCAGAAACTCTCGATCGCCTCGAGCATCGCGGCCGTGTCGCCCACCTCCTTCGCCGGGGCACGCTCCTGCGGCAGGCCATCGAGGAGCCGGCGCGCCTGTTCCTCACTCAGGACGCCACGCACGATGCGGGCATCGAAGCCCGCGTCCTTGAGCAGGCCGGCGAGCAGCACGGACTGGTCGAGGGCATTGCCGGCCCGACTGCTCAGGGTGCCGCGAGCGCCACGCAGCAGGCCCGGGTATTGTTCGAAGCCGATCTCGTCTCGCACAAAGGCAACGATGTTCGTCTCGTCGTAGTCAAGCTTCTCGAGGAGCACTTCGGTATCGAACTGACTCCGATCGACATGGCTACGCAGTTCCTCGAGCAGAGTCATGAAGCTATCGATACGGGCCATCGAACGCTCGTAGTCCTGCTCGCTCGCCACCGGTTGCGCCCATGCCACCTGGTTCAGGTTGAACGCCAGGATCACCAGCCAGACGACGAATCTGCGAACACCCATCTCAGTCACCCTCGAAATTGTCATGCCGGGCCACGGCCGGCTTCACTGCGCCCCGATATCCATCTCGCGCGCTTCCCCCGGCGCCAGCGACACATCCCGGAAGCGCCGTGGCGGCTGGGTCTGGAGCTCCACCAGGTAGCGGCCGGCGGGCAGCTCCACCGCATCGCCATCGAGCACGCCGCTGGCCACCGTCTCGCCGCTCACATCCTTCACCGTGTACGGAATCTGCAGCGCCCGATCCATTGCCTGCTGCAGCGCCTCGGCCTCTGCGGCATCGAAGTAGAGCCCACCGCCAAGCTCCGCCCAGCGGGTGAACTCGGCTTTGAGCGCATCGTCGTCGATCGCGAAGCCGACGATGTTCAGGCGCACGTCGACGCCGTCGGCGGCGAGCTTTTCGAGCACCGCCGCCGGATCGCCGTCGCAGGTCTCCTCGCCATCGGTGAGCAGGATCACCAGGCGCCTGCCTTCGGCTGCCGCCAGGTCGCTTGCCACCTGTGCAAGGGAATCGGCGATCGGCGTCTTCGCCAGATTGATCGCATTGATGCCGTCGAGCTTGCGCCGCAATGCCGCCTTGTCCAGCGGCGCCAGTGGCTGCTCGAGGTCGCTGCGGCAACTGCCGGCCTCGCGGTGGCCGTAGACGCGCAGCGCGAGCGGCATGCCGTCGGGCATGGCGTTGTCGATCACGTCGGCGATGGCGCGTTTGGCGATCTCGATGCGGCGTTCGCCATCCATCCGCTTCAGCATGCTGCCGGAAGCGTCGAGGATGATCTCCACCGCCCCGCGCGCGCCAGGATCGAGCGGCGTTTCTCCAGCCACCAGGCGCAATGACGCCGGACCGGGATCCTCGGTGAACGAATAGTCCACCGTCACTTCGAAACCCACTGGCTGGCGCATCCGGGCGATGGCCCGCGCGAAGCCCTCCTGCAGGGAACCGAGGCCGGTGACGTATTGATAGTCGCCGCCATTGACCCGCGACCATTCCTGCATCAGGTCCTGCTCCTCGTGGGGATGGCTGCCGAATGCGCCTTCCGACGACACCGCCAGCGCGAACACCATGGGCCGCGCTTGCCGCAGGGCCGGCCACAAGCGGGCATCCATGCTGGTTGCCGCGTCGGTCAGCAGGATGACGCCGCGCTTGCCCGGCGGGCGCTGCGCGAGCTCGCGGCTGGCAACCGCCAGGGCGCTCTCGGCCGCGCTCGAGTTGCTGTCATGGGGGAAGCTGCCCAGCAGGCGCATGAGCGGATAGGATTCCCCCTGCCAGTCCTGCAGCAGGGGCTTGCCGTATCCGAACGGCAGCAGGTTGACCACATCACGCCCGGGCCGGATCTGGCCGGCATAGCGATACAGGGCGTTGGTCAGGCTGGGCAAGTACCAGCCGACGCTTGCCGAAGTGTCCCAGCTGAACATCAGCGCGCGCGGCGGCTCGAACACCCGCAACCAGTAGGGCTGCCCGGGCTCGACCCACGCCTGCCAGTGCATCAGCCGGGGATCCGCCTCGTCGGCGTACAGCGGCACCGGCTCGCCGGATGCATCGAGAAGCTCCGGCCGCGCCTGCAGGGTCGGATCGCCGCGCAGGGTCAGGGTCAGGGTGTTCTCGCCGGCGGGCACCTCGAAGCGGTACCAGGACTCGTAGGTATCCAGCAGCGCCAGGCCGCCCGCCGTTTCGCCCGCCGCAACCGGCAGGGCCTTTTCCCGACTGTCGTTGTCCGGACGCTTCGCTGCCCCGGGGTACCGTGATTCGTAGGCGGCTTCCAGCGGCCCGTTGCTGCTGTAGTGTCCCCACTCGCCGAGGATGGATCGGTAGTCGTCGTCGACCGCGGCTTCCCAGACGGCGATCCGGTCCGGCAGCGTGAGCGCTTTGGCGCCGTCGTCGCCATGGAAACGAAAACGCAGGTAGCGGGCCCATACCGGCTGCTCCAGCTCGATGGTCGATTCCCCGGCCTCCAGATCCCATTCGCCCACCGGCTCGAAGGGCCCCAGCGGTGAGCTGTCGGAGCGGGCGATGGCGACCCGCTTCACGTCGGTGCCGGCGACCACCTCGGCCAGCTTGTCGAAACCCACGGCCGCAACACGCGCGGCGCGGGAATGATGAAAGCCGAGCACGACCGTGGCCGCGGCATCATCGGAAACTTTCAGCCGGTGCGCCTTGTCGTCCCTGGCCAGCAATCCCTTGTCGAAGCCGCTCCCCCCTATCCAGGGATCGGCCCAGACCAGATGGCCACCCAGCTCGGACGCCGCCAGGTTGCGGCGCTCCAGGTGCTGCGGCACGAAGCCCGGATCGGCCACCACCTTGAACTCACCCAGGGACAGCTTTTCCATCCTGCCGTGGTTGCTCAGGGGCATCAGCCGGACGTAGCGTGCGAGCACCGGCGCATCGAGCAGGAAGGCCTGCTCGATCGGCGCGGGCCTGAGCTCGCCCCGAAGCGCCGTCTCGAAGTGCTTGCCATCGAGCGACAGCGCCACCGCGAACTCGCGCAGACGGTACTTTTCGTGAAAAGTGCCGGTGGGATTGAGCAGGAAGCCCGTTACCGGGACCGGCGCATCCCCCGCCAGCTCGAAAGTCGGCTGGGGATAATCCTCCGAAGGCCGAAGACCGGTGCCAATGTGCAGCAGCATGCCCCGCCACCGGCCGTACTCCGCAAGGCCGTCGACGGCTGCCTCGAGCTGATTGCCCTGCCGCTTCAGGTCGATGCCCGGGCTTTCGACCACACTGGCGCCGAGCGCCGTACCCACCAGATTGAAACCGCCGCGCAGTTCCGGAACGATGGTCCAGGCATGACGCGGGTTGCCCGGAGGCGCATCCGGCTGCACATCCACCTCGATGAAGGCGGCGGCTTCGACGTCGGAAGGGTCGAGCGCCCGGACGTTGACGCGCAATGGATGATCGCCCCGGGCGTTCGCAGGAGCCACCAGCGAGAAGGGGCGTTCGACTGCCGCACCGGGGGCCAGCGCCCAAGGCCCGGGCTCCAGCTCCAGGCGCCAGCGGTCATCGGAAAGCACGGTCTGCACTTCGACGCGCTGCTCGGCATCCGAGGGGTTGCGCAGGGAGAGCCGGCCGTGCAGGACCTGCTCCCATGGCGAATACGCCTGCAGCCTGGGAGGCTCATCGAAGACGATGTCGATCTCGATGGGCAGGCTGCCTGGCGCATCGCCCTGCTGCCGGAACAGGTCGAGGGCATAGACCCCCTTGCCGCTGATCCCTAGCAGGTACTCATGACCGGGTTCGAGCGTGGCGGTATACCGCCCGGTGCTCCGGTCGTGGCTGAATCCTTCGGTCTTCGGCTCTTGCCGATAATGGAGCGCGAACCTGGTGCCGGCCACCGCTTCGATCGAGATCTCGGTGGACGCTTC
>Ga0172382_10011219_pt1 | contig 11886 bp, 8 predicted proteins | sample Leawel138RmetaG_FD_122245 | JGI IMG/M metagenome (GOLD analysis project Ga0172382, IMG submission 122245) | Leachate microbial communities from a municipal landfill in Southern Ontario, Canada - Leachate well 138R metaG | ecosystem: Engineered > Solid waste > Landfill > Unclassified | place...
GCCATCGCCCGGAAGATCCTTACCATCGCCAATGCCATCCTGCGCGATGGCCAGCCCTTCAGGCCCGCATGATCTCCACAGTTGCCCGGGCGGCCGCTATTGCGACGTTGCGGCATGTGCTGAGCGAGGGGTATCCGGCACCATAAACTGCCAGACCACCACCGTTGCAGCGGCCCCCCGCGGTCGGCCGCTGCCCTCTGTTGCGGCAGGATTACGGGGCAGGGGGCGCCCCGTGAGGGGCGCCCGCCGGGTCAGGCCGTGGCCTTGGCCAGCGCCTGGTCCAGATCGGCGATCAGGTCGTCGGCATCCTCGATCCCGATCGACAGCCGCACCACGTTGGGCGCCGCCCCGGCGGCGGTCTGCTGTTCGGGCGTGAGCTGCCGGTGGGTGGTCGAGGCCGAATGGATGATGAGCGACCTTGTATCGCCGAGGTTCGCCACATGGCTGAACAGTTCCAGCGAATCCACCAGCTTGACGCAGGACTCATAGCCGCCCTTCACCGCGAAGGTGAACAGCGCCCCCGCGCCCTTCGGGCAGATCGTCGCCACCCGCTCGTGCCAGGGCGAGGACGGCAGCCCCGCATAGGTGACATATTCCACCCGCGGGTCGGCCTCCAGCCATCTGGCCACCTTCACCGCATTGGCCACATGCCGCTCCATCCGCAGGCTCAGCGTCTCGATCCCCATGAGCGTGTAATGCGCCGCCTGCGGGTTCATGGTCATGCCGAGGTCGCGCAACCCGATGGCGATGGAGTGGAAGGTGAAGGCCAGCGGCCCGAAGGTCTCGTGGAACTTCAACCCGTGATAGGCGTGTTCGGGCTCGGACAGCGAGGGGAACCGGCCCGGCACCGCCGACCAGTCGAACTTGCCCGAATCGACGATGGCGCCGCCCATCACGGTGCCGTTGCCGGTCAGGTATTTCGTGGTTGAATGCACCACCAGCGTGGCGCCCTGCTCGATCGGGCGGCACAGGTAAGGTGTGGCCGAGGTGTTGTCGACAATGAGCGGCACCCCCGCGCGGTCGGCCACCGCCGCCACCGCGGGAATGTCGGTGATATAGCCGCCCGGATTGGCGATGGATTCGCAGAAGACCGCCCGCGTGTCGCCGTCGATGGCGGCTTCCAGCGCGTCGAGATCGTCGAAATCCACGAATCTGGCCGACCAGCCGAAGCGTTTGATGGTCTGGCTGAACTGGGTGACGGTGCCGCCGTAGAGCCTTGTCGAGGCCACCACGTTGCGCCCCGGACCCATCAGCGGGAACAGCGCCATGATCTGTGCCGCGTGCCCCGAGGAACAGCACACCGCCCCGGCGCCGCCTTCCAGCGTGCCGATCCGTTCGGCCAGGGCCGAGATGGTGGGGTTCGTGAGCCGCGAATAGATGTAGCCCACCTCCTGAAGGTTGAACAGCGCGGCGGCGTGGTCGGCGTCGCGGAACACATAGGCGGTGGTCTGGTAGATCGGCACCTGCCGCGCGCCGGTGGCCGGATCGGGCCGGGCGCCGGCGTGAATCTGGAGCGTGTCGAAACCGTAGGTTCTGGTCATGGGGGTCTCCCTGATGCTGTGTCGGGCGTGAGGTTAAAGCAATTTCAGCAGAAAGTTGACAGGTTCTCGGCTCGAAATTCCGGAAAAACAATACCCTGACGTTTCCGCCGTTCCCGCGAACGGCCGAAACGCTTTGGGCGAGCGGCCCGTGACCTGCAACGCCCCGTGCAGTGCGGTGGGCCCGGCTTAGCCCCGCGCCCGGTCGGCAAGGCGGCTCGACAGCAGGTCGCCGGTGCTTGCCAGGATCGGATAGGCCACCATGGTGAACGAGGTATTGACCTGTTTCAGCGTCCGCAGCGTCTCCTGATGGATGTTCGAGGTCTCGATACTCTCGACATGGCCCTGTTGCAGCCGTTCCAGATGCGACCGCTGCAAACCCTGTTCGACCGTGCGCACCTTTTCCTTTTCGGCGACCAGTGCCCGCGCCGCGTCCGGGTTCAGCGTCATCAGCACATTGAGTGCCGCCTGCGCGTTCGACAGCACCCGGTCGTGGAAATCCGCAAGCTCCTGCCAGCCCTCGTCGGAAAAGACCAGGTTCTCGTTGCCCATCCGCCGGGCAAGGCCAAGCATCCCCTGCGCGATGGCGTCGCCGGCGGCTTCGAGATTGGCGGCAAGGTCGGCAAGTTCCATGCTGCGCCGCTCGATCTCCTCGTCCTGCGCCTCGCGCGAGATCCGCGCGAGATAAAGCTTGGTGCGGAAATGCATCCGGTCCACCGCCTTTTCCTTGGCGCGGATCGCCTGGGCGGTGGCATCGTCCCACCTGGCATAAAGGCCGATCACCGGGCGCAGCATGGCCTCGACCTCCTCGCCCATGTGCAGCACCTCGCGCGCGGCGTTGGCCAGCGCGCGTTCGGGCTTTTTCAGCGCCTCGGGGTCCAGCGCGCTGTGCCGTTCCAGTTCCGCCGTGGCGGCGGGCGGGCGCAGCACATGGCCGAGCCCGGCCAGCACGGGCCGGGCCAGCGGCAGCGCCAGCACGGCAAGGGCGAGATTGAACAGCAGGTGCAGGTTCGCGACCTGCCGCCCGCCGCTGCCGAGAAAGTCGAGCGGGGGCGCGAACAGGCTGAAGCCGATCAGCGCCAGCACCGCGCCGCCGCCCCGCAGCAGCAGGTTGGCGACCACCACCCGCCGGGCCTCGACCGCCGCGCCCAGCGTCAGGAAGAAAGCGATGAAACCCGCGCCGAAATTCGCGCCCAGCACCATGGCGACCGCGACCGGAAAGGGCATCAGCCCCTGTGCCGCGAAGGTCGCGAACAGGAGCACCGCCGCGACCGAGGAATGCACCGCCCAGGCGAAGACCGCGCCGATCAGGAAGGCGGTCAGCGGATCGCCGCCGAGATAGCCCATGGCGGCGATCAGCCCCTCGCTTTCGCGCAGCGGTTCGGTGGCGGCGCGGATCATGCCCAGCGAGACGAAGATCAGCCCCAGCCCGGTCAGGATGCGCCCGGCCTGGCGCAGCACCTTGTCGCTGCTTTTCAGGAAGATGCTGATGCCGACCAGCAAGAGGAGCGGCACCACCCAGTCGGAGCGCAGCATCAGCACCTGCACCACCAGCGCCGAGCCGAGATCGGCGCCCAGGAGCATGGCCAGCGCGACCGGCGCCGCCACCGTGCCCGCGGCGGTGAAATTGGCGGCAAGGATCGCCACGGCGGTGGAACTTTGCAGCAGGAGCGCCACCCCGGCGCCGGTCCCGGCTGCCAGCACCGGCCGCCGCGCGCCCACCCGCAGCGCCCGGCGCAAGGGCACCATGAAGGCCCGCTCGACCCCGGTGCGCACCAGCCGCACCGACCACAGGAGCAGCGCCGCCGCCCCGGCGATGTTCAGCACGAAGAGCGCAAGTCCCGTGTCTTCCAAGGCTTTCCCTCTGCCCGATCCCGGCTGGCATGGGGCACCTCGCCCCGCTGTCGGGTTATTTTACAAAACTGTTACATAATTTTCACAATGAGCCCTGAAAGGCAAGGATCGGCCCGAAGGGCAGGGGGCGCAAGGGCCTTGTCCGGGGCGTTGCGGTCCGGGCATCATGACGCCGGGGGGCTCTCCCGGCATGGGGGCGGGCGGTGCGCTGAAGCGCACCCTACAGCCGCAAGATACGTAGGGTGCGCTTCAGCGCACCACCACCACCACCGCCTTGACGGACGTTTCCGCCCGTTCCTCTTACCCCTCCATCGCCTCCAGCTCGTCGATGAAGCCCGCGATCATGCCGAGGCCCTTGTCCCAGAATCCGGGGTCGCTCGCATCCAGCCCGAAGGGGGCCAGCAACTCCTTGTGGTGCTTGGAGCCCCCGGCCTTCAGCATCTCGAAATACTTCTCCTCGAAGCCCGGCAGCCCCTCGGCATAGGCGGCGTAGAGCGCGTTCACCAGACCGTCGCCGAAGGCATAGGCATAGACGTAGAACGGCGAGTGGACGAAATGCGGGATATAGGCCCAGAAGGTTTCATACCCTTCCATGAACTCGAAGGCGTCGCCGAGGGATTCGCCCTGCACCGACATCCACAGCGCGTTGATGTCGTCGGGCGTCAACTCGCCCTCCCGCCGCGCGGCGTGCAGCTTGCACTCAAAATCGTAGAAGGCGATCTGCCGGACCACGGTGTTGATCATGTCCTCGACCTTGCCCGCAAGCAGGGTCTTGCGCTCGGCCGGGGTGGCGGCGCCGTCCAGCAGCTTGCGGAAGGTCAGCATCTCGCCGAAGACGCTGGCGGTCTCGGCCAGCGTCAGGGGGGTGGAGGACAGCAGCTCCCCCTGACCGGCGGCCAGCACCTGATGCACGCCGTGGCCCAGCTCATGCGCCAGCGTCATCACGTCGCGCGGCTTGCCCAGGTAGTTCAGCATCACATAGGGATGCACCTCGGTCACGGTCGGATGGGCGAAGGCGCCCGGCGCCTTGCCCGGCTTCACGCCCGCGTCGATCCAGCCGCGGTCGAAGAAGGGCAGGGCAATCTCGGCCATGCGCGGATCGAACGCCCCGTAGGCGTCGAGCACGGTCTTGCGCGCGGTCTGCCAATCGACGGTCTTCGGGGTCTCGATCGGCAGGGGGGCGTTGCGGTCCCAGACCTGCAACTTGTCCAGCCCCATCCAGCGCGCCTTCAGTCGGTAGTAGCGGTGCGACAGCCGGGGATAGGCGGCGACTACGGCGGAACGCAGCGCCTCGACCACCTCGGGCTCGACATGGTTCGACAGGTGTCGGCCGTGCTGCGGGGTCGGCATCTTGCGCCAGCGGTCGTTGATCTCCTTCTCCTTCGCCAGCGTGTTGTGGACACGGGCGAACAGCTTGATATCGCGCGCGAAGACCTCGGCCAGTGCCCGCGCCGCCGCCTCGCGCCGGGGGCGGGCGGGGTCGGTCAGCAGGTCGAGGGTGGATTCGAGGTTCTTCGGCTCCTCCTCGCCCGCGATGTCGAAGGTCAGCCCCGCCATGGTCTCGTCGAACAGCCGGTTCCAGGCGGCAGAGCCCACGGTCGAGAGGTCGTGCAGGTAGCGTTCCAACTCGTCCGAAAGCTGGTGCGGCCGCATGGCGCGCATCCGGTCGAACACCGGCCGGTAGCGGGCGAGATCGGCATTCGCGGCCAGTAGCGCCTCAAGATGCGCGTCGTCCAGCCGGTTGAATTCCAGGCTGAAGAACACCAGGGGCGTGGTGAAGGCGGTGATCCGGTCCTGGCAGTCGGCCATGAACTTGGCGCGTTCGGCATCGACCGTGTTCTGGTAGTAGCGCAGCCCGGCGAAAGACATGATCCGCCCGGCCACGGTGTCGATCCGCTCGTAACGCCGGACGCAGGCCAGCAGCCCGGCGGCGTCGAGGTCGGCCAGTTTCCCCTCGTAATCACCGGCGAAAGCGGCGCATTCGCTCTCCAGCCAGCCCATGTCGCGGGCCACCTCGGGCGCGTCGGGGGCGGTGTAAAGATCGGTCAGATCCCATTCCGGCAAGGCCCCCAGCCCGCCGGAGGCGTTGGCATTGGCGTCATGGACGGGGCGGGGCAGGGGAAGCGTCATAGGAACCTCTCGTTGCGATACCCCACCATCTAGGTCGGCACCCGGCCCGAGTGCAACCCGCGCCGCCTCATCTTTGTGTCAGGGGGCAGGCGTCGGCCGGGCAAGAACCGCCCGCCCGCTTTCACTCCGCGCCGGTCTCGTCCAGCCCCCAGGTGATGGTCACCGAGGCGGCAAGGCTCAGCTCGCCCTCGGCCACCGGCACCGACTCGGCCGCCATGTCCATCGCCATGCGCATCGCCAGCGGCCGGGGCGGCACTGTCCCCGCGCCCTCGCGCATCTCGATGACCGGCCCCAGTTCCACCCCGGCGGCCCCGGCGATCAGCCCGGCCTTGCGCCGGGCGTCCTCGACCGCGCGCACCCTTGCCATGTCAAGCGCGGGTGCGGGATCGGCCAGCCCGAACACCAGCCCGTGGACGGTATTCGCCCCGTCCCCCACCGCAAGATCGAGCACTTCGCCGAGCCGGGCAAGGTCGCGCACCCGCACCGTGACCGTGTTCGACGCCTGATAGCCGCGCAGCACCGGCGTGCCGCGCCCCTCGGGGTAGTCGTGCCGCGGCCCGAGGCCGAGGCCCGAAGTCTGGATGTCGCGGGCCTCGATCCCCTCGCCGGTCAGCCGGTCGAGGATCCGCGCCACAAGGGCCGAGGCTTCGGCCATGGCTTCGGCCGCGGTCGCGGCCTCGGTGGCGACGCCGAGGGTGATCGTGGCCATGTCGGGGGCGAGATCGGCCCGCCCCTCGCCGGTCACGGTGATGCGCGCGGGTGCGGATTCGGCCAGCGCCGGGGCTGGCGGGAGGGCCAGGGCAGACGCCAGCATGAATGTGGCGGCGAGAGCGGGGGAAATGATACGCATGGGATGCTCCTTCACGGGATCATGACCGGTGTTGACCTGTTTCGACGCGGCCCGCAATCGAATCCCCGGGCCTTTTCCTTCCCTTCGGCGAATTCCTGCTATATGCAGGGGGCGCCGGGCCGCACCCTCTCCCGGCGCTTTCGTGAGTTGTGCTAGACCTTTGGCATGAAACCCGGTTTTGCCCTCAACCTGACCGGCGACCCGATCACGCTCCTGCGGCGCAAGCCCGAGGGGTGGGAGACGGTCGGTTCGGTCCCGCTCGACGCGCCCGATCTGGGCGCGGGGCTGACGCGGCTGCGCAAGGCCGCGCTGGCCATGGCGCCCGAGGGGCTGACGGCCAAGCTGGTGATTCCGAATACGGTGATCCTCTATACCAGGATCAAGGCGCCCGGACCCTCGGCCAAGGCGCGGCGGCGGCAGATCGAGGCCGCGCTCGAAGGCATGACCCCCTATGCGGTTCCGGACCTTGTGTTCGACTGGTCCGGCACCGGCGAGGAGGTCGAAGTCGCGGTGATCGCCCGCGAAACGCTGGATGAGGCCGAGGGTTTCGCGGCCGAGCACCGCTTCAACCCGGTCTCCTTCGTGGCCCGGCCCGAACCGGGCGTCTTCCGGGGTGAGCCGTTCTTCGGCCAGACCCGGGTGGCGGCGGAAATCCTTGCCGAGGGCGAACGGGTACAGCGCGATCAGGATCCGATTCCCCTGTCGGCGCTTGGGCAGGAGGCAGAGGCGGAGGCGGGGGAAGCGCCCGCCCCGGCAGAGGTTGCGGCAGGCGGGCCGGAACCCGCCGGCGAAGCCGCACCGCCCGCCCCGGCAGAGACCGCGCCCGAACCGGATACCGAAGCCACGCCGCCTGCCGAACCGGGGCGGAAACCCGCCGGGGCAGGGGAAGGCGACGAACGGGCGGCAGGCGACACGGTGGCAGGCGACACGCAGGAAGACCCCGGACCGGAACCCGTGGCTGTGGCCGCGTCAGAAGATGGCCCGGAAGGCTTGCCGGAAACCGGGCCGGAAGCGGCACCTGTTCCGGCGGATGGTGGACCGGCGGAGGACAGGCCGGCGGATGGTGAACGGATTGCCCCTGCCGCGGACGCGGCGGATATTCCTGCCCCGGGGCAAGATCGCGAAGGCGACGCCGGACCCGTCCCGGTGGCGGGTGCGGATAACGGTGTTCCGGCGGGTGGCGGACAGATTGCCGACGCTGCGGGGAGTGACCCCGGTCCTGGCACCGGCCCCGCCGCCGGGTCGGCGGAAGGTGACGGCACCGATACCCCTGTCCCGGCCGATGACATCCCGCCGCCCGCTTTTTCCAGCCGTCGCTCGGGCATCCCGACCTTGGGCGGGGCGCAGCGGGGCGCGGCCGGTTCATCCGCGGCCCCGGCGGATGCGGATGCGCCCTCCGACTCCGCTCCCGATACGTCCGCGAAAGCCGGGACCGCCCCGGCCCCGCCGCCTGCGGCCAAGCGTGGCGCGGCGGGCGGGCGCGGGCACAAGGACAAGAAGGACAAGCGCGGCAAGGTGGCGCGGCCGCTGCCCGATGCCGCCCCCGCCACACCCGCCCCCGGCCCCGAGGCCGCCGCCGCCACGCTGGGCGGCCCCGCCGTCGCCCCGCCCCGCAGCGAAGCCGAGCGGATGGCCGTATTCGGTGCCCGTGGCACCCCGCCCCGGCGCGGCCGGACGGGGCTGCTGCTGACGCTTGGCCTCGTGCTGGTGCTGGCGCTGGTCGCGCTCTGGGCGGGCCGGTTCCTCGACGATGGGCCGGGGCAGACCGGCGCGGCGGACCCGGCCGGCAGCCTGCCGGACCTTGCCGCCGGACCCGGGATCGGTGCCCCCGAGGCACTGGCCGAGGCCGAAGCCGATGCGCTGACCCGCGACTATGCCGGGGCCGACACCGGGATGCCGCTCGACCCCGGCGCGGCGGAACCGGCCGAACCCGTTGAAACCACCGGAGAAACCGCTGGAGCTCCGGAAACCGTGGCGGAGGAGGAACCGGCCGGGGCCATGGAGCCCGCCGAACCCGCCGAACCCGCCGATCCTGCGGTGCCCGACGAGGTGGCCGAGGCTTTGGAAACGCCCGAACCCGTGGCACTTGACGAGGTGACCGAGGTGCCGGACACGCCTGCGCTCGCCGAGGATACGGCTCAGGATACGGCTCAGGATACGGACGCCCCCGATCTGGCCGACAGCATCGCCGCCGCGCTTCGGGAGGCGGTCGAAGGCCCCGCCACTGATCCCGCCACCGATCCGGCCCCCGCCGCCATGGTTGCCCCCGATGGCACCGAAGGCGCCCCGACCGAAGAAACCGCCGGGACCGCAGCCATCCCCCCGGACGACACCGCCGAAGCCGCACCCGCCTCCGGGTCGGCCGACGGTGCCGGGTCTTCCGATCCCGTGGCCGACGAAACCGAAATCGCCGATACCCCGCCGGAAGGCGCCGCCTCGGCACTGGCCGTTTCGGCGGGCGACGAGACCGCGCACCGCCCCGCCGCCGAGATCGTCGATGAGATCTTCCTGTCCTCGCCCGACCCGGGGGTGCTGGCGATGGACCGGGTGGCGCTCCTGGCCCTGCCGGAGGGGAACCCCGACACCCCGCCATCCGCCGCCGTGCCGCCGCCGCCCTTCGGTACGGTCTATCAGTTCGATGCCGACGGCTTCGTGGTGCCGACTGCCGAGGGCGTGACCACGCCCGACGGGGTGCTGCTGTTCGCCGGGCGCCCGCCGCTGGTGCCGCCCGCGCGCCCGGCCGGGCTGGCGCCTGAACCGGACCCCGCCGCGCCGGAAGCGGAGGTGGTGGAGGCCGTCGAATCCCCCGAACCGGCCGACGAACCGCCCGCCTTCGTGTCGGACGAACGCCTCGCCGGATTCCGTCCGCGCGCCCGGCCCGCAGGGCTCGCCCCGGAAGCGGAAGCCGAACCCGCTGCCGACCCGGCCCCGGCAGGCACCGCGACCGCCCCCGGCGATGATGCGGCCCTCGATACCGGCCTGCCCGATCCCGCCACACCGGGGAGCGAAGCGGAAACAGCCGGGTTCACGGCCATCCCGCGCCCCCCGAACCGCCCCGGCTCGATCCTCGCCCTGGCCGAGGAGGCCGCGCAGAGAGAGGCCGAAGCCGCCGCGACAAGTCCGCTTGCGGTCGCCGTCTCGCGCCACCCGGCGCGGCGCCCGGCCGGTCTGAGCGGCGCTGTCGCCGCCGCCGTCGCCTCGGCCTCTGCCGCGGCTGCTGCCCCGACGGCCCCCGAGGATGACGGCGAACCCGCCGTCGCCGGGGCCGCGCCGCAAATCCCGACCCGCGCCTCGGTCGCCCAGCAGGCCACCTTCAGCCGGGCGCTCAACCTGCGCCGGATCAATCTGATCGGCGTCTATGGCACTGATAAAAACCGCCACGCGCTGGTGCGCCAGTCCAACGGCCGCTATGTGCGGGTGCGGGTGGGCGACCGGCTGGACGGCGGGCAGGTCTCGGCCATCGGGGCAAATGAACTGCTGTATATCAAGGGCGGGCGGACCCATCGGCTGGAAATGCCCACCGGCTGAAGGCCCCGCCCGGCGTTGCATGGCCGGTCCGGTCCGCCCGGCGTCGCGCGGGTTCGAGTGCTCCGGGGCGCGGCCCGTGGCCGCCCGTTCGCGGCTGGAAGGTTCCACTGGAAGGGCATTGTTGCAGCACTCAGCTGTGAGGCGGGATATGCCCTTTTCCTTTGAGTTCATGCCACGCGTTCGATCTCGGCGGTGCCGGGTGCGTTAGGTGTTCAGTCCCGGCATCTGGTGGATCGGATTGAGGATGAATCTGTCTGGCTCTGAAGTCCAGACTTTGCAGATGTATTCGTAGGGCGTGAGACCGTTCAGCGTCTTGAGCCTGCGAGCGAAGTTATACGCGGCCATGAAGTCGGCGAGATGCGTCCGCAGTTGATCGTGACCATCATAGTGGAAGCGCTTGACGTTCAGCGGGAAAACGATCCCCCGGATCGTTTTCTGATCCGCTTCACCTTCCTTGATGGTGCGGTTCATGCGCTCTACCTGCCCGTTGGTCCACGGATGGTTGATCTTGGCAAGCCTGTGTTCGATGCCGTTCTCGTCGCAGACCCGATCGAAGATGTGGTGGAACGCATACTTGTGACGGGCGTGATTGGTGAACTGGATGCCGTTGTCGGTGAGCACGGTATGCAGTCGATAGGGAACGGCGGCGAGCAGATCGCGCAGGAACTGGGCGGCGGCCATCTTGCCGGCCTTTTCGACCAGACGGGTGAAGGCGAACTTGCTGGTCCGGTCAATGGCCACGAACAGGTAGAGCCAATCGTCGGGAAAACAGTCCACTGGACTGTTTTCTGACCCTCCTCATACCTCAGCGGTTTGCACCTCGGCATTCGCCATCGGGCTCGAACCGATGGCGCCTCGATGGCTCATTCGATGTGGAGTGAGGGCATGAACGCCATTGGTCCGAGAGAATGCCCGAACGCCGATGGGGTAGCGTTTGAAGCGTTGCCGTTTCGGCTTGTCGCCGTCGATATCGGGCAGGCGGGAAATACCATGCCGCTGCAAGCACCGGTGCAGAGCTGACCGCGTCAAATGGGGGATCGACGGCTGCAAGGCGTAGAGGCAGTCGCCCAGCGGCAGCAAACCGTTCGGCCAAACCATGACCTGCGAGGATCGCCCGAACACGCCAAGGATTCCCGCTTTCCCCGATAATTGGGCCGCCCGCGCGTTCCGTGGCGCAAAATTTCAGGGACTTTTGGCGCGGTTTCAGGGATTTTGGCTCCCTTTCGTTCCCTCCCTCGCCTTGGCCTTCCCTCGGGGGGGGCCAATTTTCCCTTTGATTTCATGGGGTTCTCTGGTCGGAGTGAGAGGATTCGAACCTCCGACCCCCTGCTCCCGAAGCAGGTGCGCTACCAGGCTGCGCTACACTCCGACCGTGGGCGCGGCATTAAACCCTGTCGGCGGGATTGGCAAGAGGGGAACGGCCCTCGGTCGGGAAAGGGGCTGGTTGAGGGCGGTGCGCGTGAGCGCACCCTTGTGTGTTTTGTATGGAGTATGATGTGCTCATGCGCCCGTAGCATCGGGCCGCATGAGCATGTGCGCACCGTCGCACCCTTGTGGCTCGGGCCACGATCGTAGCCTGGTGGCACGTGCTCTCGTCTTCGTCTCGAATGGTTGGATGGGCAGCGAGGCCCGAACCACAAGGAAGAGAGCCGGATGAGCATGGCACCGATCGGCGTCGGGATCGACGTCGGTAAATTCGACTGCGTGGTGGCGATCCAGGGCAGGACCGGCGGCCTGAACTTTCCCAACGATCCGCCGGGGATTGCGGCTGACCTGTCCCCCGGTCGTCCCTCGTTCATAACGAGAGTCGTTGGGTTTGATAGTTGTCGGTTTCAGGTTGGGCAAGCGCGCCGGTAGCGGCTCCCTCAGATTGCTCAAGCGCCCGGCGCGCTTCTGCTGGGGTCTTGTTGGCCAGCGAGGAATGCGGCCTGACGTTGTTGTAATCGTATCGCCAGAGGGCCAGCTTCCGGCGAGCATCAGCCAGGC
>Ga0172382_10011222_pt1 | contig 11884 bp, 13 predicted proteins | sample Leawel138RmetaG_FD_122245 | JGI IMG/M metagenome (GOLD analysis project Ga0172382, IMG submission 122245) | Leachate microbial communities from a municipal landfill in Southern Ontario, Canada - Leachate well 138R metaG | ecosystem: Engineered > Solid waste > Landfill > Unclassified | place...
CGGGCGGTTTCGGGCCGCCGGGTGCGCACGGGCAGGACCCGTGCGACAAGGTCCGCGCATGTCCCAGCAGAACCCCCAAGGCGTTGCGGTCGCCAACCTGACCAAGTCCTTCGCGGAGCTGACCGTTCTCGACAACATCAGCTTCTCCATCGCCCGGGGCGAGCTGCTGGCCTTCGTCGGCCCCACGGGCTGCGGGAAGACCACGTTCCTCAACTGCCTGGCGGGGCTCACGCCTCCGACCTCGGGCAGCATCCTGATCGACGGCGTGCCCGCCGATCCCACGCGGCACAACCTGGCCTACGTCTTCCAGGAGCCCACGGCCCTGCCCTGGCTCACGGTGCGCGAGAACATCGCCTACGGCATGCGCATCAAGCGCCTGGGAGCCCGGGTCATCCGCGAGCGCCTGGACACGATCATGGCCCTGGTCGGCCTGGCCGACATGGGCGACCTGTATCCCAACCAGATATCGGCCAGCATGATGCAGCGGGTCGCCGTGGCCCGGGCCTTTGCCGTGGAGCCGGACCTGCTGCTCATGGACGAGCCCTACGGGCAGATGGACATCAAGCTGCGCTTCTATCTCGAGGACGAACTGGTGCGGCTGTGGGACACGCTGAAAAGCACGGTGCTTTTCGTGACCCACAACATCGAGGAGGCCGTGTACATCGCCGACAGGATCATCATCCTGACGCCCAAGCCCACCACCGTGCGCTCGGAGATTGTGGTGGACCTGCCGCGCCCGCGCGATGTCATGGCCCCGGAATTTTTGGCCATCCGCCGCGAGGTCACGGAGCTTATCCGCTGGTGGTGACCCACAGGGAGCCGGGCCGCCCGGCGCCGCCGCGCATGGCGGGGAGGATGAAGACATGAGAACCGCGCCGCCCCCGGGCCGCAACAGGATGCGTCTCAGGCTGCTTTCCGTCGGCAGCCTGCTCGCCTTCGTGCTGCTCTGGCAGCTCTGCGTCGCCCCCGAGGGCGTCAGCGACTGGCGCATCCCGCGCATCATGCTGAGCCCGCCTTCGGAGGTGGCCGCCCTGTTCGTGGACAAGCTGACCAACCCCAAGCCGGACGGCGAGACCCTGGTGGTGCATGCCTGGGTGAGCATGCAGGAGGCCTTTTTGGGCTACCTGCTCGCCCTGCTGGTGGGCATCCCCCTGGGGCTGGCCATGGGCTGGTTCAGGACCGTGCGCGGCCTCCTGCGGCCCATCTTCGAGATGATCCGGCCCATACCGCCGGTGGCCTGGATCCCGCTGACCGTGTTCTGGTTCGGCATCGGCCTGGGCGGCAAGGTCTTCATCATCTGGATGTCGGGCGTGGTGCCCTGCGTGATCAACGCCTACATCGGGGTCCGCATGGCCAACCCGACGTATATCAACATGTCGCGGACCTATGGCGCGACCGACTGGCAGGTGTTCACCCGGGCCTGCATCCCCTCGGCCCTGCCCATGGTTTTCGGGGCCCTGCAGATCGCCCTGGTCTACTGCTGGATCACCCTGGTGGCTGCGGAGCTGCTGGCCTCGGACAAGGGCATCGGCTACCTGATCACCACAGGCCGCTTTCTGGGGCGCACGGACCTGGTGCTGGTCGGCATGGTCAGCGTGGGGCTCACCGGGGCCCTGATCAGCCTGATCATCGACAGGATAGAGGCCAGACTGCTGGCCGGGTTGAGGCGATAGACATGGCCACCACAAGAAACGCGGCCGGCCCGTGCGCGGGGTCGGCGAAGGCTCCCTCGCCCCTGAACGAGGCGCCCGGGGCGCGGGGGCGCGCCCGCGGCTTGCGCGGCAGCGAATATCCGCTGCATGTCGTTTCCCTGGTGCTGTTCTTCGCGATCTGGCAGTGGGCGGGCTCGCGCATCCCCGAGGCCGGGGCCGCGCTGGCCACGCCGACCCAGGTCATGGCCAGCCTCGCCGACCTCTACCGCACCCAGTTCGCCGGGCTGACCCTGCCGGGGCACATCTGGGCCAGCGCGGTCCGGGTGCTGGCCGGATTCGCCATCGCCGTGGCCCTGGGCATCCCGGCCGGGCTGGGCATGGCCTACAGCCCGGTGTTCCGGGCCCTGTTCAACCCCATCTTCTGCCTGCTGAAGCCCATGCCGCCCCTGGCCTGGATATCGGTGGCCATCCTGTGGATGGGCATCGGGGAGGCGCCCAAGATATTCATCATCGTGCTCGGCTCGCTGATTCCGGTCATCCTGAACTCCTACAACGGGCTGCTGCTCATCGACGAGGAGATGTACGACGTGGTCAGGATGCTGGGCGGCAACCGCTGGGACCGCATCCGCCTGGTCAGCGCCCCGGCCGCCCTGCCGAGCATCGGGGCGGGCCTGCAGATCGCCATCTCCGTGGCCTGGGGGAGCGTCGTCGCCGCGGAGATGGTCAGCTCGCGCTCCGGGCTGGGGTTCATCATCATGCAGGGCATGAAGATTTCCGACCCCGGCATGATCATCAGCGGCATGGTGGTCATCGCGCTGCTGGCCTTCCTCTCCTCCCTGCTGGTGGAGGCGCTGCTCCGGCGCGTGTGCGTGTGGCAACATGATATCGGCAACCTATAGGGAAGCGTGCGATGGACAGGACGGTGGTCCACATCGAGTGTGACGGGGTCGGCAAGTCGTACCTGCAAAAGGGGCGGACCGTGCCCGTGCTGGAGGGCCTCAGCTTCGGCGTGCGGGAGCGGGAGCTGCTGGTGGTGCTGGGGCCGGGGCAAAGCGGCAAGACGACCCTGCTGCGCCTGATGGCCGGGCTCGAGGCGCCCGACGCCGGGTGCGTCCGCATGCACGGCGAACCCGTGACCGGCCCGGGCACCGACAGGGGACTGGTGTTCCAAAGCTACATGCTCTTCCCCTGGCTCACCGTTCTGGGCAACGTGGAGATCGGCCTGGACATCCAGGGCAGGCGGACCGGCGCGACCCGGGCCCAGGCGCGGGACAAGGCGCGCGCATACCTCGACATGGTCGGCCTGTCCGGCTTCGAGGACTATTTTCCGCACCAGCTCTCCGGAGGCATGAAGCAGCGCGTGGGCATCGCCCGGGCCTACGCCCTCGAACCGCAGGTCATGCTGCTGGACGAGCCCTTCGGCCAGCTCGACGCCCAGACGCGCCTCAGCATGGAGCAGGAGACCGAGCGCATCTGGCGGGCGAACAGGAAGACCATGGTCTTTGTGACCAACAACATCGACGAGGCCGTCTATCTCGCCGACCGCATCGCCATCCTCGAAGGCAAGCTTCCCGGCAGACTGGCCGCCATCCGCGACGTGCCCCTGCCCCGGCCCCGCGATCCCATGGACGTGGCCTTCCTGCGGCTGCGCGAAGAGATCACGGCCATGCAGAAGCTCGCCCTGTAGCCCGGGCGCCGGGCGCCGGGCCCGTGGCGGGCCCTCCCGCGCATCGTCCCCCCCCGGGCGGAACCTCCGTCGCGACGCACTCCCCCCTCGGCGGCGCGGCGGAGGTTTCGCCCTTCCGGCGGCCCGCGGCCACCCTCACGGTGCTCCCGCCAGGGGGCCGGAGCCCGCACAGGCCGCCCGGGCGGACGGCCCGCAGGGCGGCCGACGGCCCCTCCGGGACGCGGCAAGGGCCGTCTTTACTGTCAAAATACAAAGACAGCGAAGACAGTTCAGCCGTCTATTTACAATATGCCGTCAAGCATGCTACATGCGGCGCAGCGTACCGGGGCCGCGCGACGCGTGGCGCCCGCCGCCCCGGGCGCGGCCGCAGTCGGCTTTCCCGGCTGGCGCGGGCGGAGGCGAGGTCATGGCCGACGAGGACAAAAAGCAGCTCACCCTGCGCATCCCCCAGGACGTACACCGCAAGGTGCGTCTGCTGGCCGCCCTGCGCGACCAGACCATGACCGAACTGTTCGTCGCCCTGGTCGAGAAGGAATACGAAAAGCACGCCAAGGACACGGGCCCCGTGCAGCTCAAGCTGCCGACCTGAGGTCAAGGAGGAAGGCGGATGCGCGCAAGCACCATGCCGTTCACGACCATCACCCTGGACAACGGCCAGGGTGGCTCCATCACCTTCAAGGGCGCCCTCTATGCCCAGACCTCCTTTTTCGAGGAGGACACGGGCGTGCTCACCAAACAGGAACTCTACTCCACCGAGGACGGGCACCAGGCCTTCGCCCTGGTTTCCTCCGACGGCGACCTGAAGCGCAAAAGCGCCTACATCGTCCGCCGCCAGGGCGACCTGTGCGTCATGGACAACGGCGAACGCACCATGACCCTGCCCTACGACTGGCTGATGATGTTCACCCAGGCCCTGTGGGACATCGACCTGGAGGAGCAGCGCAGGCGCTGCGCCCCGGACCAGGCCCCCGAAGCCGCCCTGGGCGGCTGATTCCGCCGCCCGCCCCCCTCCGGCGGGTGCCCGCCCGGCACGGGTTTCGCGCGCCGGGCCGCCTGCTGCCGATTTCACCGCGCCGTCACCGCCCCGCCCCGCGCCGGAAACGCGCCGGGCGTACCGTCCAGGCATCCGCAACCACAGCCCGGAGGGTGCCATGACCATCCTGTTCGTCGACGATCCGGCCGAGGAAACCGTGCTCACCGTCTCCTGCCCCGTGTGCAAGGCCCCGCAGCAGGTGCGCCTGGCTCCGGGAACCTCCGCGGGCGAAATCTGCCCCCAGTGCAACGCCCTGTTCGCCGTGCGCCTGTTCCCCAGCGGCATGGCCGTGGTGAACTGAGCACGCGGCGCCAGGGCGGCCGGCCCGGCCCCGGCCCCCGGCCCGGCCCTTTTCCCGTTGCCAGCCGGGGTACTTTGGGGGTAATCCCTGGCGCTTATGCAAGCGCGTGTCCTCAAAGCCAATATCTTCCTGCTCATCACGGCGGCCGTCTGGGGCTCGGGCTTCGTGGCCCAGCGCTCGGGCATGGACTACGTCGGGCCCATGACCTACAACGCCGTGCGCTTCACCATCGGCGCGCTGTCCCTGCTTCCGCTCATCTGGATCCTCACCCGGCGCGGGCTCTCGGGCCCGGCGCCCACCCCGGCCGGGCGGGCCCTGGCGCGGCGCGGCGCCCTGGTGGCCGGGGCCGTGCTCTTCTGCGGCGTGGCCCTGCAACAGATCGGCCTGGTGCAGACCACGGCGGGCAAGGCCGGGTTCATCACCGGGCTCTATGTGGTCCTGGTGCCCTTCTTCGGCATGGCCGTGGGCCAGCGGCCGGGCACGGGCGGCGTCCTCGGCGCCCTGCTGGCCGCGGCCGGGCTGTACTACCTGAGCGTCACCGACGGCTTCTCCCTGGCCCCCGGCGACCTGTGGGTCGTGGCCTGCGCGGTGTTCTGGGCCGTGCATGTCCACATCCTCGGCTGGCTCTCCCCCCGGGTGGACTGCGTGCGCCTGGCCTGTGCGCAGTTCGCCGTGTGCTCGGCCATCCACTGGGTCGCCGCCCTGCTCGCCGAGGACATTTCCTGGGCCGCCCTGTGCGCCGGATGGTTCCCCATCGTCTACGGCGGGATCATGCCCGTGGGCGTGGCCTACACCCTGCAAGTCGTCGCCCAGAAGGACGCCCCGCCGACCCACGCCGCCGTGATCCTCAGCCTGGAGGCCGTGTTCGCCGCCCTGTGCGGCTGGGCCGTGCTGGGCGAGGTCATGGGCCTGCGCACGGCCCTGGGCTGCGCGCTGATGCTCGCGGGCATGCTGCTGACCCAGCTCTGGCCCGCCCGCAGGGCCTGACCGGGCGCCGCGCCTTCCCCTGGGCGCCGTTTTGCCGTAAGCCTTGGGGCATGGAGACGCCATGCACTTCGGCCTGAGGATCGCCCTGGCCTCCCTGTCCACCCACAAGCTGCGCACCGTGCTGGCCATGCTCGGGGTCTTCCTCGGCGCCCTGGCGCTCACCGGCGTGCAGCATGTGTCCCAGGCCATGATCCGCAAGGCCGAGATCGAAACCGAAAAGCTCGGCCCCAACCTGTTCATGGCCCGCGCCGGGAGCATCCGCTTCCGCCGCTCGGGCGGGGTCGGGACCTCGGGCGACGTGCGGTCCTTCAAGGTCGCCGACGCCTACGCCGTGATCCAGGGCCTGCCCGCCGCCGTGGCGGGCGCGCCCTTCACCCAGGCGCCCATGGAGGTTCGCTCCGGCGGGATCAAGATCCCCTCCACCCTGGTGGGCTCCACCCCCGAGTACCAGCGCGTGCGCAGTCTGGAGCTGGCCCAGGGCCGCTTCTTCACCGCGCAGGAGCTGCACGACCGCGAGATGGTCTGCGTCCTTGGCTCGGGCATCGCCGAGCGCCTTTTCGGCGGACCCGGGGCCGCCGTGGGCCGCGAGGTCTACTTCTACCGCGCCAGGCTGCGCGTGGTCGGCGTCTGCCAGCCCAAGGGCGCCGACATCGTGGGCACCGACCAGGACGAGCAGGTCTTCGTGCCCCTGTCGACCTACATGCGCCGCATGTCCAATGTCGACCACATCACCGGCGTCTATGTGGAGCTGGCCCCGGGGGCCGACCCCGAGCTGGCCCGCACGGCGGCGGCGGGCATCCTGCGCCAGCGCCACGGCCTGCAGCCCGGCCAGCCCGACGACTTCTCGCTGCTCACCGCCCGCGACACCATCCAGCTCCAGCAGCAGGCCCTGGACCTCGTGTCCGTGCTGGGGCTCATCAGCTCCTCGGTTTCCTTCGCCGTGGGCGGCCTGGGCATCCTGTCCATCATGATCCTGCTCGTGCGCGCCCGGCGGCTGGAGATCGGCGTGCGCCGCGCCGTGGGCGCCCGGCGCGGCGACATCGTGGCCCAGTTCCTCCTGGAGTCCGGCCTGCTCTCGGGCGTGGGGGGCACCCTGGGCGTGGGCACGGCCCTGGCCCTGCTGGGCGCGCTCTACGCCCTGGGGCCCTTCCCCGCCGTGTTCGATCCGCTGCTCATCGCCGCCGTGCCCCTGGGCTCCGTGGTCCTGGGGCTGGCCGCCGGGGCCTACCCCGCGTGGCAGGCCTCGCGCTACGAAATCCTGGACATCATCCGCAGCCGGGGCTGAGCCCGGGCCCGCCCGGCGCAACGGCGCGGCCCCCCGGGCGGCAGCCTCCGGCCAGCCCGGAAACGACCCGGCGCCGCGCCCGGCCCCCAGCGCATTTCCGCCGGACCCCCAGCGCGTTTCAGCGCCTCTGTCCGCTCTGCATCCCGCCCAGGCCGCGCACCCCGCCCGCCCAACGCCAGAGGCCGCCGCCCCGCTGCCGGGCCCCGCCCGAGTCCTCCTTGGCCCCGCCCCGGAGCCGCCGGGTTGGCTGCGCCCGCCGGCGCCGCACCCCGCCCTTGCCCCCGTGTCCCGCCGTATTCCACCGGCGGCCGCCGCGCCCGCTCCGCTCATCGCGGCCCCCGCCCTCGCCGACGCCGCACCCCGCGCCCACACGGCACCCTGCCGGCATCGGCCCGGCGCCCTTGACAGCCGCCCCGGCCGGAGCTATTTCTAACGAAGATCGAACAAAACGTATTTCGGAGACACCCGCGCGATGCCCGCCACACCCCTCCCCGCAAGCCCCGCCCCCCAGGACGGGCACGGCGCCGACCCCGCCCTGGTGGACGCCATGAACCAGGCCCTGCACGCCCTGATCAGGGGCCTGCGCCTGCACCGTCTGGACAGCTGGGACGCGACCCTCAAGGGCCTGAATTTCATAGACCTGGGCATCATCGCCCGCGTGGACCGCGACCCGGACCTGATCCTCAAGGACATCCGCACGGCCCTGGGCGTTCCCCAGTCCACCCTGTCCAGCGCCGTCAGCCGCCTGGAGGAGCGCGGCATCCTGCGCCGGACCCTCTCGACCCGCGACAGGCGCTCCTACGGGCTGGCCCTCACGGCCAAGGGCCGACGCATCGTGCGCGCCCACGAGGCCCTGGACCAGGTGCTCGCCGCCAAGGTGCTCGCCGCCCTGGACGACGAGGAGCAGCGCCGCGCCCTGACGGACCTGCTGGGCCGCGCGGCCCGGCGCCTGTCCGGCGGGGACTGAGGTTTTTTTGGCCATTATGAACCGAAGTTCGCATAAAACGTTAAACGGAGGAAATATGACTAAACCAGCGTCCCCAAAAGACTCCGCCACCGGGCTGGCCGCCCCGGGGCTGACCCCGCCCGGGCTGGCCGCCGCCCCCGACGGCCGCCCCCTGTTCGCCCACTATCTCGGCGGGGACCGCAAGGCCCTGGGGCTGGCCTTCTCCAGGCCCTCCGGGCTGCTGGGCCGCCTCGCGGGGGCCCTCATGGCCCGCAAGAACAGCCCGATGAACGCCTTCGCCATCGCCGCCCTGGCCCCGCAGGACGGGGAACGCATCCTGGAAATCGGCTTCGGCCCGGGCACGGCCCTGGCCATGCTCGGGCGCCTGGCGCCGGGCAGCGCCCTGGCCGGGCTGGACCCGTCGGCGCTCATGGTCCGGGCGGCGGCCAGGCGCCTGGGCGCCCTGCGCCCCGGCCCGGACCTGCGCCAGGGCACGGCCGACGCCCTGCCCTGGCCCGACGGCCAGTTCCACGCCGTCCTGGCCGTGAACTCCCTGCCCTTCTGGTCGCCCCTGCCCCGGGCCCTGGCCGAGGTCCGCCGCGTCCTGCGGCCCGGGGGCCGTTTCGTGATCGGCATGCGCATGACCCTGCCCGAGGACCGGGGCCGCCTGGAGCCGGGCTGCGAGCCCGGCGAGGTGCTGGTCCTGCGCGGGCTGCTGGCCGGGGCCGGGCTGGAGCCCGGGGCCGAAACCGCCCTGCGCGGCAGGCGCGAAACGCGCTGCCTGGTGGCCCTGCGCCGCCCCTGAGCACAAAAGCAAGAATCGTCAAGCGCGCGGCTGCCTGTCGCGATACTGTCGCTTGACCGGGGTGAAACATATATTTTAATCACCTGGGTCAAGCGCCGTTTCAACCATTTGTTTGAGAGGCATTCCGGACATGCTCCATCCCGAACCGATTCCCGGCCCGGACGACGCCGGGTCCGACGCCGGGCCCGACGCCCGGCACCGCTCCACCCCGGAACGGATCTTCGACGCCGCCATCGCCGAATTCGCCCGGCACGGCTACCAGGGCGCCACGGTGCGCGCCATCTGCCGGCGCGCGGGGGCGAACACGGCGGCGGTGAACTACCATTTCGGCGGCAAGGAGCAGCTCTACGCCCGGGTGCTGGAGCATATCTTCCGCGCCCCGCGCCAGGCCCGGGCCGCCCTGCGGCCCGACCTGGAGGCCGCCCCCGCCGCCGAGCGCCTGCACGAGTTCATCCTGAACTTCTTCCACGAGGTCTACGGCTGCGCCGACGCCCCGCAGCGGCGCGGGGAGCTGGCCTCCATCTTCATCATGGAGATGGCCCACCCCACCCCGGCCCTGGAGCACATCATCGACACCTACATCCAGCCCGACTCCCGGCGCCTGAAGGACATCGTGGCCGGGCTGCTGGGGCCCGGCGCCTCCCCGGAGCTGGTGCGCTACGGCGCGGGCGCCGTGGTGGCCCAGGTGCTGCACTACTGCCACATCGGCCCGATCATCGCCCGGCTGGACCCCGGCGCCCCGCCCGTTGCCGAGCGGGTGGAGGCCCTGGCCGCGCTGGCGCTGCAATTTTCCCTCGGCGGGCTGGAAGCCCTGACCTGCCAGAACCCGAACCCCAACGCCTAAGGACCCCCCATGCACGCGACGACTCGCCTGCGCCTCCTGGCGACCCTGTTCGCCGTGGCCCTGGCCACGGTCCGGCCCCTGCCCGCTCCGGCCCAGGAGCTCGCCACCGCCCTGCCCGCCACGGCCCAGGTCCGTCTGTCGGGCTTCACCCGCGCCCGGGCAGTGGTGCCCCTGGTGGCCGAGGCCACGGGCAAGGTGCTGCGCGTCATGGCCGACGTGGGCCAGCCCCTGGGCCCCGACGGCGTCTTCGCCCGGGTGGACCCGACCTTCATCGAACTGGAGCAGCGCGACAACGCCGTGCAGCGCGCCCGGCTGCGCGAACGCATGGCCTACGACGAGACCGAGGCCGGGCGCTACCGGCTGCTGGTGGGCCAGGGCAACGCGGCCCAGGCCCGGCTGGACGAGCTGGAGCAGGCCCTGAGCCAGAGCCGCCACGAACTGGCGGCCCTGGAGGTGGCCCGCGACGTGCTGGCCGAGCGCCTGCGGCGCACGCGGGTCACGGCCCCGGCGGGCTGGGTGGTCATGGCCCGCGACGCGGAGCCCGGGCAGTGGGTCGAGCAGGGCCAGGTCCTGGGCCAGGCCGGGGATTTCGCCACCCTGCTCGTGCCCTTCGCCCTGAGCCCGGAGCAGTTCGCCGCCCTGGGGGCCGCGCCCGGCGGCCCGGTGCTGGTCCTGCCCGAGGCGGGTGGCCCGGCGCGGGCCACGGTCCACCGCGTGTATCCCGGCTTCGACCCCGAAACGCGCAAGATCGCCGTGGACCTGGCCGTCGCGGGGCTGGCCGGGGCGCGCGGCGGGCTGCGCGCGGAGCTGGTCCTGGAGGTGCCCGATCCCGCCGGGGGCGTGCTGCTGCCGCGCGCCGCCGTCACCGAGCGCTACGAGCAGCACTGGGTCGTGCGCGACGACGGCGCGCAGGTCCGGGTGGTGCTGCTCGGCAACCACGGCGGCCCCGGGGGCGACCTGCTGCGCGTGGCCGCGCCCGAGGTGGCCCCGGGGCAGCGCTTCGCCCTGCGGGCGCAGGAGTAGCCCATGCGCCCGGTTGTCCGCTTCACCCTGGCCCAGACGGTCCTGTTCAACCTCGTCTTCGTTGCGCTCATCGTGGCCGGGGCCTTCTCGGTCATGCGCCTGCCCGTGGAGCGCTACCCGCAGGTGAACTTCGGCAAGGTCATCGTGTCCTGCTTCTGGCCCGGAGCCAGCGCCCAGGACATGGAGGCCCTGGTGACCCGCAAGATCGAAGACGCCCTGCAGGACCTGGAGCAGGTGGAATTCATCCAGTCCTCCTCCTCCCAGCAGTTTTCGGTGCTGGTGGTCAAGTTCAACGACGACACGGACTACCAGGCCCTGTACGACGAGCTGCGCTTCCGCGTGCTGTCCATGATCGACGAGCTGCCCGACGACGCCGACCCGCCCGGATTCACCCTGGTGCGCACCTCGGAATGGCTGCCCGTGGTGGCCGTCAACCTCGTGGGGCCGAGCGGCAACCGCGCCCTGGCCCTCATGGCCGAGGAGCTCAAGGTGCCCCTGGCCGACATCCCGGGGGTGCAGGAGGTGGAGATCGAGGGCGAGTACCAGCGCGAGTTCCATGTGCTGCTCGACCCGGCGCGCATGGCGGCCCTGGGCGTCGGCTTCGACCAGGTCGCCCGGGCGCTGGAGGCGGCCAACGTCTCCCTGCCCGCCGGGGACTACACCGACGAGTCCGGCGAGTTCATGGTCCGCGTGGACGAGCGCTTCCGCACCCGCGACCAGGTGGCCGCCACGGTGGTGCGCCGCGACAAGGACGGCTCGATGCTCACCGTGGCCGACCTGATGAGCGACGCGCGCCTGGACTACCGCGACCCGCGCGTCATCTCCTCGGTCAACGGCCAGGACGCCGTGACCCTCAAGGTCAAGAAGACCCCCGAGGGCAACGCCCTGGACATCATGGCCGGGGTCCAGGCCGTGCTGGCCGACCTGCGCCCCGCCCTGGAGCGCGAGGGCGTTGCGGCCGTGGCCACCCAGGACTCCACCACCCACATCGCCGACGCCATGAGCACCCTGGGCTGGAACATGGTCCTGGGCATCATTCTGGTCTGCGCCATCATCTGGCACTTCATGGGCGCGCGGGGCGCGGCCCTGACCGCGGTGGGCATCCCCTTCGCGTTCCTGACGACCATGATCCTCATGTACCTGACGGGCAACTCGCTGAACGGGATCACCCTGTTCTCCTTCGTGCTCGTGTCGGGCATCATCGTGGACGACGCCATCGTGGTGGTGGAAAACATCTACCGCCACGTCCAGCAGGGCCGCCCCCTGGACGAGGCCATCGTGGACGGCACAAGCGAGGTCATGATCCCCGTGGTTTCGGCCA
>Ga0172382_10011224_pt1 | contig 11881 bp, 11 predicted proteins | sample Leawel138RmetaG_FD_122245 | JGI IMG/M metagenome (GOLD analysis project Ga0172382, IMG submission 122245) | Leachate microbial communities from a municipal landfill in Southern Ontario, Canada - Leachate well 138R metaG | ecosystem: Engineered > Solid waste > Landfill > Unclassified | place...
CTCTCCCGCCTTGATTGGCGGCTGGAGAATGGCGCTGCCTTGATCCGTGTCAATCCCGGAATGATGCGGGGGGAATGGTGGGCGCGGCAAGGATTGAACTTGCGACCCCACCCGTGTGAAGGGTGTGCTCTACCACTGAGCTACGCGCCCGCCCGCATCGCTGCCGGCAGGGGCGCGCCTTTGCCACGCGTCTGCGCGAAAGACAAGCCCGGTGTGCGCTGGGTGCCCTTCAATGCGCGTTGGGTGCCTCTATCCACCTCGCGAGGGTGAAAAGCGGGCCGAAATCCGCCTGCCCGCCCGCCGGGGCCGATGCCGGGCGCTGCGGGCATTCGAGGCAATAGGCCTGCGCGCCCTGGGCACCGAGCAGCAGGCGCGCGTTCTTCGCAAGGACCTGCGCGAATCCGGCCTGGCGCGCGGTCAGCAGCGCAATGAAATCATGGGCCGGCGCGGCTTGTTCGCTGTCCTTGCGCAGCATTTCCTGCAGCAGGGAGCGATAGGGATCGGTCTTGCTGCCGAGATATTTCGCATGCCATCCGCCATCCTTCAGCCCCGCCTTCCCGGCCGCCCAGGCCAGCGCGTCATCGAGGCCGCCATATTGGTCGACCAGGCCGATCTGCCGCGCGGTTCCGCCGTCCCACACGCGCCCTTGCGCGATCTCGTTGACCTGGGCCAGTGTCTTGCCCCGGGATTTCGCGACAATGGTGAGGAAGCGGGCATAGCCGTTCTCGATCGCGGCCTGCGCCATCGCCTGGGTTTCGGGATTGAGGCCGCCCAGCAGGTCGGGCTGGCCGGACAGCGGCGTGGTGCGGACGCCGTCGCTGGTGATCCCCCACTTGGCCAGCGTATCCTCGAAGGTCGGCACCACCGCGAATATGCCGATCGAGCCGGTGATGGTCCCGGGTTCCGCGAAGATCCGGTCCGCCGGGGTGGACACCCAGTATCCCCCGCTGGCCGCGACATTGGCCATCGAGACGACGATGGGAATCCTGCGCGCCTTGTGACGGAGAATCGCGCGGCGGATTTCCTCGGAGGCCATGACCGATCCGCCCGGGGAATCCACCCGCACGACCAGCGCGGCCAGATCGTCCGTCAAGGCCTCGTCCAGCAATTCGGCGATCCGGTCTCCGCCGGCGGTGCCGGGGCCGGCATCGCCATCCACGATCTCGCCCGCCACCGTTATCACTCCGATGGCCTTGCCGGGCTTGGGCGGCTTTACTGCCGCCAGCCAGGCGTCCAGCGAGGTATGCGCATAGGCGCCGGGGCTGTTGTCCCAGCTGTCCGCGCCGGCGAGCCGGGCGACCCGGTTGCCGAAGGCCGCCTTGTCCCCCAGCCGGTCGACCAGACCCGCGGCGAGGGCGGCCCTGGCCGCGTCTCCCCGGCTGGCCATCAGCCATTGCACCGGATCGCGCGTGACCTTTGCCAGATCGGCCTTGGGACGGGCCTTCTTCACATCCGCCTGCCATTCCTGCCACATCGCCTGATAGAGCGAGGCCGCGTTTTCCCGCGCTTCGGGCGACATGTCGTTGCGCAGAAACGGCTCGACCGCCGATTTGTAGGTGCCGACCCGGAAGACATGCGCCTTCACCTGCAGCATCTGCAGCAGCCCCCCGAAATAGGGGCGTTGCCCGCCCGGTCCGGTGATGACCGCGCCGCCCATCGGATCGACCCATACCTCGCTGGCATGGGCGGCCAGCATCATGCCATCGTCGACATAGGCATTGGCGAAGGCCAGCACCGGCTTCTTCGCGGCCCGCGCCCGGTCCAGCGCTGCGCCGATCTCCGCCAGATGGACCTGCCCGCCGCCCAGGAAGCGGGAGAGATCGAGCACGATCACCTTGATCCGCTTGTCCTGCGCGGCGGCATCTATCGCGCGCACCAGGTCGCGCGCGGGATATTCCCCGGGGGGAAAGGTGTCGGACAGCAGAAGCTGCAAAGGATCAATGTCCGCTGCTTCCTCGACGACCGAGCCGTCGAGGTCGAGCAGCAGGGCGCCCTCCCGCACCATTCCGGGACTGGGCCGCATGGTCAGCGCGCCATAGAGCAGCGCGAAGAAGAGGAGCAGGAAAAGCAGGGAAAGGCCGTCCTTGATTCCCACCAGCAGCCGCCACACCTTGCCCGCGAAACTCATGACCGGAGGGTTCCTTGCGCGATAGTCGTCATGGCCGCCTTTCTAGGGCGGGGTGTGGGGATACGCCACCGGAAAGCTGCGCCTCGGCAAAAGCGCTTGAGTGCCGCTGCGCGCTCCACTAAGGGCTTGGCTTTAATGACATCCGAACGACCATCCGACCCGGGCCGCTATCCTGCAGGCGGGCTGGCCTTCCCGCATCGCGGGCTATTGGGCATCGGCGAACTCCAGACCCATGAAATCCTGTTCCTGCTGGATGAAGCGGAGCAATGGGTGGAGTTCAATCGCCAATCCGCCAAACATGCCGGGATGCTGGGCGGGCTGACCATCATCAACGCCTTCTTCGAAAACTCCACCCGCACGCTGCTCAGCTTCGAGATCGCGGGCAAGCGGCTGGGTGCCGATGTGGTGAACATGCATGCCGCAACCTCAAGCGTGAAGAAGGGGGAAACCCTGATCGACACGGCGGTCACGCTCAATGCCATGCGCGCGGATGCGATCGTCATACGCCATGCCAGCTCGGGTGCGGTCGCGCTGATCGCGGATCAGGTCGATTGCCCGGTAATCAATGCGGGCGACGGCAGCCACGAACATCCCACCCAGGCCCTGCTGGATGCGCTGACCTTGCGCCATGCGCTGCGCGAGCGCGGCCGGGAGGAGTTCAATGGCCTGGTGGTGACGATCTGCGGCGACATCCTGCACAGCCGGGTCGCGCGCTCCAACATATTGTGTTTGACCGCGCTGGGGGCGCAGGTGCGCGTATGCGCTCCGCCCGCCCTGATGCCGGCCGCGGTGGAGGAGATGGGGGCGAGGCCCTATACCGATTTTGATGCCGCGCTGGACGGGGCCGAGGCCGTGATGATGCTGCGCTTGCAGAATGAGCGGATGGACGGCCAGTTCATCCCGTCCCCGCGCGAATACCGCTATCTCTACGGGCTGACGGCGGAGCGGCTCGCCCGCGCCGGGCCGGATGCGCTGGTCATGCATCCGGGGCCGATGAATCGCGGTGTGGAGATCGACAGCGACGTGGCGGACCTGCCGGGGCGCAGCCTTATCACGCGGCAGGTCGAGATGGGCGTCGCGATCCGCATGGCCTGCCTGGAAGTGCTCACCCGAAGGGCGCGGGGCGTGCCCGGCTGGGCACCCGACCAAGGGCGGCTGGCATGAAGCAGCAGCAGCCCATCACCATCTCCGGCGGCCGTCTGGTATGCCCGGACGGCGTGCGCGAAGGATCGGTCCGCCTGGTCGACGGGCGGATTGCCGCAGTCGGCGATTGCACGGTGGAACCGGGTGACGAACTGGTCGATGCCGGCGGCAAGCTGGTCACGCCCGGGCTGGTCGATCTGGGGGTTTTCGCGGTGGACAAGCCCGCCTTCCATTTCGGCGGCATTACCCGCGCGGCGCTGATGCCCGATCAGTCGCCGCCGCTGGACCATCCGGCGCGGGTGCGCTTCCTGGCCTACAGCGGCAAGCCGGATCTGTGGGTTCACCCCCTGGCCGCGGCGACGCGGGGGCTGCAGGGCAAGGAATTGGCGGAACTCGCGCTGATGCGCGATGCCGGCGCCCGGGGCATCGCGACCGGGCGGCGCTGGATCGACGATAGCGGCGTGATGCTCCGCCTGCTGCGCTATGCGGCGATGCTGGACATGGTGGTTGTCACCCATGCCGAGGATGCCTCGCTGGTGGGCGGTGCCGTGGCCACAGCAGGCTATATGGCGACCCGGCTCGGCCTTGCCGCCGCGCCGGCCGAGGCGGAAGCGCTGGCGGTCGCGCGCGACATCGCGCTGGCCGAAATGGCAGGTGCGCGCCTGCATTTCCGGCAAGTGACCACGCGCGCCGCGCTTGATCTGGTGCGCGCCGCGAAAAAACGCGGGGTCGCGGTCACCGCAGGGGTGACGCCCGCCCATTTCATGCTGTCCGATCTCGCCATCGCGAATTTCCGGACCTTCGCGCGGCTTTCGCCGCCCTTGCGGGAAGAAGCGGATCGCAAGGCTGTTCTGGAAGCCATCGCGGATGGGACGATCGATGTCGTGGCTTCAGGCCATGATCCGCGTGGCCCGGAGGACAAGCGGCTGCCGTTCGCCGATGCGGAACCGGGCATGGCCGGGGCGGAAACCCTGCTGGCGATGCTGCTCTCGCTGGTGCGCGACGGCGTTATCCAGCTGGCCGACGTGTTCCGCCTCGCGGCGCGGACCCCGGCCGCGCTGCTCGGGGTCGATGCGGGCGAGCTAGCCCGGGGCGCGCAGGCGGATATCGCGATCGTCGATCCGGACCGGCCGTGGATCATCAGTTCCGACAGGATGGCGGCCAGCGCCGGAAACACGCCGTTCGACCGCCAGCCCGCGCAGGGGCGCGTCGTCGCGCTCTACAAGGGCGGTGTGCGCGTCGGCCAGTAGCGCCAATGGACCAGAAAAGGAAAGGGGCGGCGGTTTCCACGGCCGCCCCCTCTCTCAATGAATATCAGTTGAGTGCGCCGGGCAGCGGGCTGCCCATGTGGTAGGAAATGCATCCCCCGCCGCGCTGCTTCACATTGGCGCAAAGGCTGCGGGCTTCCGTCTGGGCGAAGCCGGTGGCGGATACCCGCCAGTAGTTCCTGCCATTGACCACCGCGCGCGTGATCTTCATCGGATGATTGCCAAGGCCGGAATAGCGCTTGCCGAATACGCCGACTGCGCGGCGGGCGCCATCTTCCGAAGTGAAGGAACCCAACTGCACGAGATGCTTGCCGGTGCCCGGCTTAGGGGCCACGACCGCCTTCTGGCGCGGCTTGATGCCGACACGCTCCGGAATCGCCTGCACGGCTGGCGAGGATACGAAGCGCACGCTGTCCGCGATCACCGCGGCCGGGGTCGCGCCAGCGGGAGCGGCAATCGCGTCCGTCGCCACGGCGGCCTCGAAATTCTCCGGCTGGCTCCGGACCGGCGCTTCATAGCGGGCAAGCTCGACCGGCTCCGGCGCGGTCGTGGTGGCGGTTAGCGGCGGCAATTCGCCGCTTGCCTCGGTCCGGGCCGGTGTGGCCGGGCGGCTGCTCGCGGCTTCGGCGGCAAGCTGTTCCACCGTCGGCGTGTTGCCGAGCGCCAATGCGGCGGGCTGGCCAGGATCGGCCCGCCCCGCCGGCACGTCGAGCAGGGCCGCGATGCGCTGCTGGAAGGCCAGCGGGTTCGCGGTTGCGGCCCATTCGCCGATGCGATCGTTGATCTGGTCGGCGGGAACGTCCTGCGACGCCATCACACGGGCCTCGCGCCAACGCCCTGCCAGCGCATAGGAATAGGCCAGATTCTGGCGAATTTTCGCTGTGTTCTCGCCCGCGCGCAGAGCGCTTTCGAGGATATGGATGCCGCGTTCCGGCTGTCCGGCCAGCGCATAGGCGAGGCCAAGGTCGCCGGGGGCGATCTCGTCGCGCGTTTCGTCGAGCACGGCCAGCGCGTTCTGAAAATTGCCCGTTCCGATATTGGCGAGAGCCATGCTCAGCGCGGTGCGCGGCCCGGTGTCGCCCAGCGCGATCGCATCGTTGAACGACGCGGCCGCGGACTGGAACCGGCCATCGTTGAGATAGGCGCTACCCAGCGCGGCGCGGTGGGCGGCGTTATGCGGATCGGCCATCACCGAACGTTCCGCCGTGGCGACCGCCTTGCCGGTCTTGCTCTTGGCAAGCGCCCGTTCCGCCTTGGTCGCGGATGCATCCGCCCGGACGCCGCCGGGCGTGGTGCATCCCGCCAGTGCGGCGGAGACCAATGCTGTGGTAACGGCAAGGCCGAGAAGTCTGGTGCGGTTCGGATCACGGTTCATGACAAGTGCCCCCTGTAATTCCCCTGCGGCTCAGCGCCGTTTGACCTGAGCGGCCAGCGCTTCGAGTTCCGGCATCTCGTCGAGCAGCGCGTCGAGCGCTTCCGTGACGAGTTGCTGGGCGCTGAGGTTGCGGATGGTGCTGGCCAGGCGGAGCTTCAGATGCCGCTCGCCATCCAGCCGCAGTGTGAAGGCCGCCCGGCGGCCTTCCGCCAGCGCCGAACGGCGCGAACGGCCTGGCTTCTTCGCCGGAACATGCGATCCGTTGAGCGCCTTGCTCGCAGGTTCGATGGCCGGCGCCTGTTCCATCCCTTCGATCCGGGCGGAGATTTCCTCGCGCTGCAGGATGACCTGAGGCTTGCCGGGCGCCTCGACCGACCCGGCTTCCTCAGCGATCTGCCGGGCGTTCTCGGCCAGCTGGGCTGCTGCTTCCCGATCTCCCGCCGCGGTTTCGGCGCTTACTTCCGGCGATTTCGGCGCCGGGGTCAAAGGCAGGATATCCGCGGCATGGCGCGGTTCGTCCGATTCGCCCATGTCGTTCCAGCCGAGGTCTTCGAGGGCGATCGCGGCCTGCGTTTCGATCCGCGGGAAATGTTGCATCTGGGGCCGCATGGCGGGGCGCGCCGCGCCCTTCCGGGCGAGGAGGCTTCCGCTCAGCGAGGCAAGTGGCTTCGGTTCGCTCATGGTTCGCAACCCCCTGCTCAGGACTGGGCGATGCGGCGGCCGAAACCCGCAGCAGGGCGATGGGCTCCGGGCATCATCTGCATGGCGCCCGGCGCGGCGAAGACGGTCCGGCGGAAATTGCGTTCGAGGCGGTCCGACATATAGTTCCAGAGCGCTTCGATTTCCTGTGACGAGCGGCCGTTCGGGTCCACTTCCATCACCGTGCGCCCGTCGATCATCGAGGCGGCATAGTCGGTGCGATGGTGCAGCGTGACCGGAGCGACGGTGCCGTGCTGGGAAAGGGCGACGGCGGCTTCCGATGTGATCTTGGCCTTGGGCGTCGCTCCATTGACGACGAAGATCAGGGGCTTGCCCGCGCGTTCGCACAAATCGACGGTGGCGCCCACCGCGCGCAGGTCGTGCGGCGACGGGCGGGTCGGCACCACGATCAGCTCCGCGACCGAGATCACCGACTGGATCGCCATGGTGATCGCCGGTGGGGTGTCGATCACCGCCAGGCGGAAGCCCTGCTGCCGCAGGGTGGCCAGGTCGCCGGCGAGGCGCGCGACGGAGGTCTGCGCGAAAGCCGGATATTCCGCCTCGCGCTCGTTCCACCAGTCCGCAAGCGAGCCTTGCGGGTCGATGTCGATCAATACGACCGGGCCAGCCCCGGCCCGTTGAGCCTGAACGGCCAGATGGCCGGAGAGGGTGGTCTTGCCCGATCCCCCTTTTTGCGAAGCCAAAGCCAAAACGCGCAAGGCTGGTTCCCCCTGAATCAAACATTTCGCCGGACAAAGGTCCGCCAATCCAGCCACGGGATCGCAGATCGCCCCTAATTTTGAGTTAACGACGCTTCCGCAAACGCCGGGGTTCCGCGGATCTGGCAGGGGGCGAGCGATGCAGAAACGTTTTGCTAACGGCCCGTTCACTATGGCATCCCACCGAAAAGCCATGAACGGAGGCAAGGACATGAGGTTCGGTCACGGATTATCGCTGCTGGCGGCGGTTTCTGCGTTGGCACTGGCCGGGCCGGTCCATGCGGATGTGAAAGCGGGTGTCGATGCGTGGAGCGCGGGGGATTACGCCACGGCCGTGAAGGAGTGGCAGGAGCCGGCCGCCAAGGGCGATCCCGACGCGCAGTTCAATCTCGCCCAGGCCTATCGTCTCGGGCGCGGCGTGGCGCAGGACGAAGCCAAGGCGCGCGAGCTTTACGCGGCGGCGGCCAAAAGCGGCCATATCGAAGCGGGCGATCACTACGGTCTGATGCTGTTCCAGACGGGCCGCAGGGAAGAGGCGCTGCCTTATGTGCAGGCCGCGGCCGGGCGGGGCGATCCGCGCGCGCAATATCTGCTCGGCATTGCCTATTTCAACGGGGATTTCTTCGAGCAGGACTGGGTCCGGGCCTATGCGCTGATGACGCTCGCCCATTCCGCCGGGCTGCCCCAGGCCGTGCCTGCGATGGCGCAGATGGACGAGTTCATCCCGCTTGCGCAGCGGCAGGAAGGAGCCGGGCTGGCCGCGACCTTGAAGAAGGATGCCGAAGCCGCGCGCGCCAGCCAGCTTGCCGCGGCCGATCTCGGCGGCCCCGCTGTGGCGGCGGCAGCGCCCGCCGTAACGCCCCCTGCGGCAACGCCCCCCGCCGCAACTTCCAGAGTGCCGCGCCCGGTGGAAACCATGTCTCCCGCGCCGTCCACCGCTTCCGAGCCTGATGGCGTAGCCAGGGCCAGGATCGCGGTGGCGGAGGCGGTCAACGCCACCGGCGCCGAAAGCCCGGCCACGGCCGGAGCGGATTACGCGCGTCCGGCGACCGAGCCTGCAAAGCCCGCAGCCGCGCCGCAGCCGCCGGTCCCAACCCCAACTCCTGCACCCGCGAAACCGGCCCCGAAACCGGACGTTGCAGCCAAGGAACCCGCCGCGCCCAAGCCACCCATTGCGGCGAAGCCTGCCGTTCCGTCGCCTTCGGCATCCCCCGTTTCCACGGCGGCAGCGGCCAAGCCGGCGTCCGGCCCGTGGCGGCTCCAGCTTGGCGCCTTCTCCGTGCCCGGCAATGCAGACAAGATGTGGAAGCAGGTTTCGGGCCGTCCCGAACTGTCCGGCAAGACCAGGGCCGTAACCACGTCCGGGCGCCTGACCCTGCTGACCGCCGGAGGGTTCGCCAGCCAGGCCGACGCCAATGCCGCCTGCGCTTCTCTCAAGCGTGCCGGGCATAGCTGCCTTGTGACTCGCTGAACGGCGAGCGGCCCGGCCCTGAAGTGACCGAACCGAACCCGGCCCCGCGGCAAGCGGGTCGCATCGTTACGCTGGATTTCATTCGCGGCGTGGCGGTGCTCGGCATATTGTTCGCCAACATCGTCGCTTTCAGCCAGCCGATGCAGGCCTATTACTGGCCGGTCGCCATGCAGCCGCCGATGAGCCGGGCGGACGAGGCCGTCTGGCTCGCGCAATATCTGCTTGTCGACGGCAAGATGCGGGGCCTGTTCAGCCTGCTGTTCGGGGCCGGAATGGTGCTGTTCGTGGACAGGCAGGGCGCGCGGCTGCAATTGCGGCGGCTGTTCTGGCTCGCCTTGTTCGGATTGGCGCATTATTTCCTGCTGTTTCGCGGCGACATCCTGTTCACCTATGCCTTTTGCGACCTGTTCGCCCTGGTCGCGGTGCGGCTCGACGCATTGCGGCAACTGACGCTCGGGCTTGCGCTCTACGTGCTGGGCGGGTTGTGGATCAGCCTGATGTATATGCCGCAATTGGCCATCGAGGATACGGCGCTCGCCAAGTGCCCCGGCAATGTCCAGTGCGTGCTGACCGAGGAGGATCGGGCCTATTGGTCCGCGGTCGATGCGCAGGTCGAGGAGGCGCGCCGGGAAAGTGAAGTGATGCGAGGCGGCTTTGCCGGCATCGTCGCCTATAATGTGCGGGAGCATGGCTGGGAGGCGGTGGATGGCGCGACCCTCGCCCTGTTCGAGACGCTGCCGCTGATGCTGATCGGCATGGGCCTGATGCGGGCGGGCTTCTTCCAGCGCATCCCGCCAGGGCGCCGCTTGCTGGGTTGGGGGCTGGGGGGAATCGCCGCCGGGATAGTCCTCACCCTGCCGCTTGCGCTGTGGGTCGCGGGGGCCGGGCATCCCTTTTATCGCAGCGGTTTCGCCTTTCTCGGCCCGGCGCAATTGACGCGGCTTCCGATGATCCTGGGGCTTGCGGCCTGTCTCGTCTGGCTTGCCCCGCGCCTTGCCGGGGGATGGCTGGAGGGCAGGCTGGCGGCCGCCGGCCGCATGGCGTTCAGCAATTACCTCGGGATGTCGCTGCTGATGGCCTTTCTGTTCCAGGGCTGGGGCCTCGGCCGATTCGGCACGCTGGACCGAATCGACATACTCCAGCCGGTGCTCGGCGGGTGGATACTCATGCTGGCCTGGTCGAAGCCCTGGCTCGGCCGGTTTCGCTATGGCCCGCTGGAATGGCTGTGGCGTTGCCTGACCTATGGGCGGTGGTTTCCCCTGCGCCGATAGGTCTTGCTACTGCAATCTATTCGCATTAGATTAGGAGGCGAATCCGGGAGACGACGCGTGTATATCTGCATTTGCAATGCCGTTCGCGAGACAGAATTCCGCAATTGCGCCCGCCGTGTCTCCGGCTGCGCGGAGACTGTCCTGAATGCACTGGGCAAGCAGCCGCAATGCGGGCAATGCCTGTGCGAGGCGGAGGAAATCCTCAGTGAGGAGCGGGAGTGCGTGGCTGCTTAATCGCGAAGCGATTTCAATATTCTGACCGCGACTGATAGACATTCGCAACACGCGGAAATTCAACGATTTTTTGCCAGGCAGCCTTGCCTATTCCTGTCTCTGCGGGCATAATCCGCCCATGCAATGCCGGAGACAGAAGAGATGAAGGGCGACCCGCAGGTTATCGACTACCTGAACAAGGCGCTGACCAATGAGTTGACCGCGATCAACCAGTATTGGTTACATTACAGGACCTTGCACCATTGGGGCGTGCGCAAGCTCGCCGAGTATGAGCGGCACGAGTCCATCGACGAGATGAAACATGCGGACACGCTGGCCGAGCGTGTGCTGTTCCTTGACGGGCTGCCCAATTTCCAGGCGATCAATCGCCTGAAAGTCGGGGAAACGGTGGAGGAGATCCTCAAGGCCGATCTCGCGCTGGAGATGGAAGCGATTCCGCTGCTGCGCGATGCGATCCAGTATTGCGAGCAAGTGCGCGATTACATCAGCCGGGAAATTTTCGAGCGGATTCTGGAAAGCGAGGAGGAGCATGTCGATTTCCTCGAAACCCAGTTCGAGATGATTGAGCGGATGGGCTTGCAGAACTACGTCCAGTTGCAGAGCGAGGCTTCGGGAGAGGATTGACTCTCCCTTTCCGCGCCCGCCTGGCTTGGGCGACGCGGCCTGGCTCGCCTGCGGCACCGTTCGGCCCATGCCGGCGGCGGGCCGTGCCCCGAACATCGCCTGGCGCGTTAACCGTTCCAGCGTCGTCGCAGCCGGGCGATCCCCGGCCTTCCGCTATCATGCGCGGCGCGGCTGGAGGTAATCATATGCAGATCAAGACACTATTCCTGATCGCTGCGGGCGGCCTGGCATTGGCAGGTTGCGCCGCAAAGGAAGAGGTGGCGGCAGCGCCACCGCCGCCGGGTTCCGTCCCCGGCTCGACCGCCGCCGACCGTGATGGAGACGGGATCGTCGACGGTTACTACACGTCCGACGGCGTCTATCACCCCTATTACACGCCTCCCCCACCGCCTCCGCCGCCTGCCCCGAGCGGCACGGGAGAGCGAGGCTGATAGCATTGCCTGGCAAGAAGGGAGCCGCTCATAGCCTGGTCTATGGCGGCCTCTTCGCTCTCGCTTCCCTGGGATGGGTCGGGCCGGCACTGGCGGCGGATGCCCCGGCCGGAACCGCTAATCCCGCTTCCGCCCCCGACGCCGCGATAGCCGCCCGGTTGCGGGAACGGACCTCCGGCGCGCTGCGCAAGTTCTACGCGGGGCAGGACTATCGCCCGCTGTGGATCAGCCGGGGGAAGGTCGGCCCGGAAGCGCAGACGCTGCTCTCCTATCTGGAAAGCGCAAGGCTCGATGGCCTCAAGCCTTCGCGCTATCCGGTCGAGAAATTGCGCGAACGGCTGGCGGCAACTCGGGGCGGCGGAGCCGAGGCGCTGGCGCGCGCGGAAATCGACCTCTCCGATGCCTTCGCCAGATATGTGCGCGACATGCGCAAGCCCGGCAAGGTCCGCATGGAATATGCCGAGCGCGGGCTGAAGCCCGGCAAGCTGGGCGCGGAAACGGTGCTGCGCGCCGCCGCC
>Ga0172382_10011225_pt1 | contig 11880 bp, 10 predicted proteins | sample Leawel138RmetaG_FD_122245 | JGI IMG/M metagenome (GOLD analysis project Ga0172382, IMG submission 122245) | Leachate microbial communities from a municipal landfill in Southern Ontario, Canada - Leachate well 138R metaG | ecosystem: Engineered > Solid waste > Landfill > Unclassified | place...
ATCGCGGCGGACAACGAGCGTCTGGAGCAGGAACTCGTGCTCTACGTCCACAAGCTCGATGTCGATGAGGAACTGGACCGCCTGGCCGGTCATCTCGATGAAGTCGCCTCGGTGCTGAACGCAGATCAACCCGCCGGCCGCCGTCTCGACTTTCTCATGCAGGAACTCAATCGCGAGGCGAACACGCTGTCGTCGAAATCCCAGGACAGCGAGACCACCAAGGCGGCCGTCGACATGAAGGTGTTCATCGAACAGATGCGCGAGCAGGTGCAGAACATCGAGTAGCGTTCAGGGACATCCGGGGACGTCCGCAAATGCTTCGTAACCGATTGAGTTATTGCCTATTTTCCCCACTATCGTCCATAGTCGTCCGACCTAATCCGGTGCTACCTTTGCAGCTACGTGAGTAGCTGGTGTGTAGCTAACCGTGTAGCTGAAGACTCGACGAGCATGATTCTGCGCGTCGAGCTACACACCCCGGATCGACGAGGTGACGGTCATGGAACGTGCAAAGCTGACAGCTCTCGAAGTCGAACGCGCCCACCGCTCTGGCAAGCGCCTGCTAGTGGGCGATGGCGACGGGCTGCACCTGCGCAAGCAAACCAGTGACAGCGCTTCCTGGGCCTTGCGATATCGCCACGGCGGCAAGCAGCGCTGGCTGACCCTGGGCAACTTCCCCGATATGTCGCTCGCAGGGGCTCGCATCGAAGCACGGCAGGCGCGCGTACTGCTCGACAAGCAGCAGGACCCCATGCATCTGCGACGAGTCGCGAAGGCCGAGGAGCGGCAACGCGGATCGTTCAAGGAACTGTGTGACAACTGGTTTCGCAGCGAGGTCGAAGGCCGCGGAATCAAGTATCCCGGTGTGCCTCGTCGCTATCTGGACAACTACCTGATACCCGAAGCTCGGACGCACAGCTGCCGCGGACGTAACTTCGTCGGACCTTGCGCGAGTTATCGACGCCGTAAAAGGCCGCGCGCCTGCCGCGGCCAATGATTTGCTGCGATTCGTACGCCGCATCCTTGCGTTCGGCGTCCGTCGGCGAATCGTGCCCAGCAACCCAGCTGCAGATTTTTCACCGCGGCTCGATGGCGGCGGAACCGAACGCCCGCGCAATCGCGCGCTCAGCACAGACGAGCTGGCACAGTTGTTTCAGAAGATCCGCGAGACCGAGACCTTTGGTGGCGACAATCTCCTGGCCATGAAGCTTCTGCTCGCTTTGTGTGTGCGCAGACGAGCATCACGGGCGACCATTGGAGCATGGCCGTGTTGCCGAGCTGCACTTCCTGCGATCCCTCCAGGGTCATCTCAAGCAGACGCTTGAGCAGCGCCGACTCGCTGGTCTGGCGCTGCTCAGCCAGAGCCCTGAGGCGTGCCTTCATCTCCGGAGACACGCGAGCAGCGATGAAGTGACTGTCGACCATGACCACATTGTTTAACAACAGCGGCCACAGGCCTATCCTGCATTTCACGGAAAATAGCGCCAATACCTCACAACTTGTTCGATCGCGTGAAGGCGGTCTGGGGAAGTATCGCCCGATTTTTCCGTCATTCCGGGACTCGTGTGCAACTCATCGCACAGCGTAACCTGGCCTCACGTGACAACTTGTCCATGTGCTGCCGGACCCACACATCAGGATCGATGAAATGGCCAATCAATCGCCCCCGCCTGCATCGCCACTACAGATTCTTCGTCTGCCTCAAGTCTGCAAAGCCACTGGCCTCGGGCGCTCGATGATCTACCAGCTCGAATCGGCTCGCCGATTTCCATGCAGGGTGCGCATTGGCGCCCGTGCCGTCGGTTGGGTGGATTCTGAAGTACAGTCGTGGCTTGCGGACCGCGTCGATCGATATCGCGCGCAACGGATGCAGTTGCCCTTTCGGGATCACTCAGTAGAACTAGCGAGTTCCGCAAGGGCTGCGTCAAATTCCTGATGTGTAGGGCAGCGCAGCCTAAGCAATGGCACTTCCAGTTGGGCACAGATCTCAACAGCGCCGCGTACTTCCTTGTTGGCCAGACCCACAATCTCCTCCTCGGTCCAGGAAAGATCATTGCGAGCCCGAAGTCGGGCTAGAATTTCGGAGGCGTCAGCCTCGACAAGCAAAACGCCCGTGACGTCTATATCGCGGAATACTCTCGCTGGGATCGCCTCATGGACACCCGCCGAGACACGCAGCACGAAGTGCCCGTCCAACAGCAATCGTGTGCCCTGTCGGCGATGGCGTGCAACCGCACGAATCAAGGCCGCCTGATTTGTGTCGATACCACTGACTCGTCGCTCATTGTCCCAGCTCCCCTGCCCAAGCTCACTACGTATCAGTTGACTGGCGGATACATGGAGAAGATTCAGCTTCTCAGCAGCGGGCTTTGCCAAGTACGTCTTTCCTGCACCATGAGCGCCGGCCACGAACAGCGTCATGCTCGCCAGACACAGGTAGCAGTAACTATGCCCATAATCGCTCAGCCTCACGTTCTGTCAGGTATCTGAATGACTGGGGCGGCGTGAAGGGGGAAATCAGATCGCTTGGCAGCAAGGGTTCAGGCAGCACGGTGACCTCCCCGAGGAGCAAGGCATAGCCCTCGTCTTTCCCTTCAAAGTAGTCGAGAAGTTCTGACCTACTTAGGCCACCGCCACGGGCAGTACTGTGTTTCCACAGATTCCAGCTCGTCGTCCGGACCACGTCTTCCACGGCTGCGATAGCGACTATTCGCTGCACTGGTGCGCTGGAGTAAATGGCAATGTGGCTGACATCACGCGCTGCCCAAGAGCGACGAAACTCTACGCGTTTGGTTCCAGCCAAGATGAGGTCAGCGAAGCGTGGCTTCACGGACAAGAGCACACACGTGCCCCAATCAGCGGACAATGTTCGAGAATCCTTCATGCGAAATGCGGCGAATCGTTTGGATAGGACCAGTCACAACACCGTTCTCCTGAAGCCAATCATACGACACCGGATGATCGAGATGACGGATCAGCCGGAATAGGATGACCTTCGTGGGTTTGGTCGCGAGATCGCGGATTTCGTCCAGGCTGTAGACCGTTCTTCGGCGCACCAGCGTTGCGATCTTGGCAACATCGTTTGATGTTTCATGCAATTCCACCACGCCCACCGAAGTGACAGCCTGCGCGTCGTGGGTCCGGTAGAAGAGCAGCACATCCCCGGGATTTATCGACCCTACTCTGGAGTGGCAAAGATAGGCCAGCTTGATGGCATTCCCTACGTTGCCCGATCCGAACAGACTCCCCTGTGCTTCGAGATCTGGGAACAGGATCGCGTGGTACTGCGGTTGTATTGGAACGATAAATTTCGCCACGGACTGGTCCGCACGGAAGTGAGGAAAGTACCGGCGCACATACTCCAATGCATTGAGATCGCCAGCCAATGGAGCTACTCGCGGGTGCGCTTTCACCACGACGACGTCACGGCTTTGGTAGGTGCCTGCCTGCTGGAATCCGAAGTCGTCTAGCAATCGGATGAGGTAGTCCTGCTCCTCGGGGTGGGCGTGAAGAAAGATGTGTTCGCAGGCGTTGTCCGTCGCGTATCGGAAGGAGGCCTTCAGAAACAGCTCTCCGGTTTTTCGGCCGCGGAAACTTTCGTCTACCTTGAAAGTACAGAGCTTAAGCGCACGACCAGGTAGCACATCCCCGGCGTCGTTGATCCTCTCGTTCTCCTGAGTTGCGTAGACGCATAAGGCCCCCAGACTGCCGTTGGCGTCGCGACATACCCAAGCCCGGCGGCCTTCGCGTGCCTTCTTGCGGAACCATTCGTCGAACCCTTGGTACCCGAACCGAAGGCTGTCAAAGAACTGCTCTGCCAGCGAACCTGTGAGGCCGTATAGGGGGACATCATCGACGTTCGGAAGGAGAACGTCACGGGACTCATGAAGGCGCTTAAGCCAGTCCTCAGCAAGTTGAATCGTATAGACGCGATCCTGCAAGCCCCGACTGCGCGCCTTCGCATGAATGCCACGATCCTCAGTAACGAGTGCGTGCACTGCGTCCGATTCGATCGCATAGAGAATCTCGTTGTCACAGCCGTCGTTATCTGCGACTCCGGTGGAGTTCCACGGGCAGGTAGGCGGGTCGGAAAGTTCGGTGTACTGCGACAGACGGTTTAGATTGCTTCGACTTCGCTTCTTGTCAGTATCTCGAAGAAAGTCAGCCTTTGTAGCCGGTCCGTGATAAAGGAGTTGATGCCCTCCGACATTTGCAAGCCTCACCAGGTTGGCCAGACTCACCTCCAGAATTTGCGACGAGTCCTGCAATGGAATGAGTACATTGGTGTCCAGGAGGAAGCGCAGCCTCTGTGTCACTGGTAATCCCACGTGCCAAGAGCGCTGTCGGCAGTTCCCACGTCGGGTGCAGTTGCCATGGGGCGTCTCTATCGATCAAGCGCCAGCATCCTGACGAAGCCGGCGATCCGCTCTGCCTCGGCACTCGTAAGGTCATTCGGTATGTTGACCAGCGTCACGACAAGACCCGGCCGAACCGGAACCGAGGAGCGATAGGTTCCCGCAACTTCTTCCGGCGCTTGGTCCGTGGCATCCCTTGCCACGGGCTCTGCATTCGTAGATCCCTTGTCTTTTTTTCGGGGCGCGCTGGTAGTACGAGTCTTGATCGTGAAGTTCGCAGGATCCTCGCGCCAAGTGAGGAATAACTCGACTGCACGCCGAACTCGGCGGCCGTACTCTTTCAACGATGTGGGATTGAAGTCCCTGGCGCGCTTGTTCGTGAAGCGCTTGATGGCCGTTTCGAGATCCAGCTTGCCCAAGTCGGCCTTCTCGTCTTCAGACAGGATTGCGACGACATTTCTTGTCGCGACAGCCAAGGCTTGGGCGGTGGCTGCCGGCATGAGGCCTTTGTCGCCCGCATGGTCGAGAAATTCCAGCAGATCGTCCGCCGAGTACCCATTTGCCATAACAATATTCCTACGGTATATTAGCCGTCAGACGTAAATATAACGTATTTATATGGTCGACGCAAACACCCACTACCCGCGGGTCATTCAACCCCAGCTAAGTGCCGACCTGGCCCTATACCCGGTGGTTGCGGTGATGGGGGCGCGGCAGGTCGGCAAGAGCACAATCTGCCAGGAAATCGCCGATGCACAGGGCTTCGCGAGGCGAACGCTCGACGACCGCGATGTTCGCGAACAGGCCATCACCGACCCCGAGGGGTTCCTGGCGGACCTCGGAGACGACGGGGCATTCATCGACGAGGTGCAACGGGCACCTGACCTGATGCTGGCCCTCAAGGCGGTCGTCGACCGGGACGGGCGTAACGGCCAATACCTGGTCAGCGGCTCAAACCAGCCCAAGGTCGGACGGTCGGTGAGTGACTCCCTGGTCGGGCGCGCAACCTACCGCACGCTCCGTCCCTTGACGCTGAGCGAACTGCGATTCGACGAGGAGCTCCGGGGATGGAGCTTCCTGTTCGGGCCTGACGAAGCCGCGGTCATCGCCGAACTTGAACGACGCGCCGCTTCCAGCGGGGCATTGGATTGGCAACCCGTCGCCAAGACTGGAGGGTTCCCTCGGGCCGTGGCCGCCCCACCCGATCAGTGCCTCCGGGTACTCGACGACTACGTGGAGATCTTTTCGCGTCGCGACATTCTTGAGATCCTCGAAGTCGAGTCAGCCCCGAGACTGGAAGCCTTCGTGCGATTGACAGCGGCACGAACCGGGCAGGAGCTCAATGTGACTGGCCTGTCCAACGACCTGGGCACGCCAGTCACCACCATCCGACGATGGCTTGAAGCGCTCCAGCGCAGCTACCTCATCGAACTCATCCCACCGTACTCGCGGAATTCGGGCCAGCGCGTGATCAAGGCGCCGAAGCTGTACAGCGTCGATGCCGCGCTCGCCCTAGCGGCCTCGCGTGAGACCGCCCCGACGGGCTTCCATCTAGAGACCCTGATTGCCAGTGACCTGCTCGTCTGGCGGGATGGCTCACCTACCCGTGACCTCCACCACTGGCGACTGAGTTCGGGTCAGGAGGTCGACTTCATTTTGGAGGAGAACGGGCAATTGCTACCTGTCGAGGTCAAAGCTAGCAACGCGGTGGGTGCAGATGAAGCGCGGCACCTGATTACATTTCGCGAACGTCATGGGAATACACCTCGCGCCGTCCTATTGAGTTGTGATCCGCAGATCAGAGTCATAAGGCCGGGCATACTCGCGTGTCCTTGGTGGGCAGTCATGTGACGCGACGCCTGACTCGGCTGATTGCAACGTTAGGCGTCGGCCAGTTGAAACCCCGACAACTTTGGCTTGCCGTGACTCGGCAGATGCAGAGCTCTGGTGTGTAGCTAGCGATGTAGCTGGCGAGTTTGGACGAACCTGCTTCTACTTCTCAATCAAACACATGCAAGCTCACCGCGCGAGCAGGTGCAGAACATCGAGTGATCGTTTCAGGACATATCACACCGATTCACCCAAGATCGAACCCGAGCTGGCGGTAGTGACGCACCGTGAGCAGCGTCACGGTGTTGCCCTCGATGGCGTAGAGCACCAGCAGCTGGTCGAGCACGAACTCGCGCAGTTCACGCCGGCCCTCGAGTCTGGCGAGCACACGCTGCTGCAACAGTTGTCCGGATTCCGTGGGTGGAGGATTGAGCAGCCAGTCGCGGCCGGCGCGTGGATGATCTTCCAGTAACGGAAACAGACGCCCGACGATGGCGTTGACCGCCTCGTCATACACACTCGGTGGCGCCTCGTTCTGCTCCAGGAACAGCCGCATTGCTTCGAAATTGCGCTCGAAGCTCGCCGCGAGCGCAATCCGCGCCTTCGCCATCCGGGAAACCCTACTTCTTGATCCGTGCAGCGTGCTTCTTCCTGAACGCCACCGCCGTCATCGTCCGCCCCGCCTCCATGTCATTGAGGCCGCGCAGTACGTCTTCGGCAATGGAGTTGTACGCACGCTCGCGCTCCAGGCGGTGGTAGTAGTCCAGCTGCCGCGCGTCAATCAAGGCCACATAGCCCTCGCCGTTCTTGGTGATGATTTTCTCCCGGCCGGCACGGGCTTGCTCGGCAAGCGCCGTGAGACTTGCACGAACCTTGTTCAGCGGCACGATGTCTTCGGTGGTGATGGCCATGTCGCGCTCCGGTCAGCAATACATACATTAACGAATACATTAATGAAATCACACGACTGTGGCAAGATAGCAAGGCTCCCGCTACGCCACCTTCCAAGCGACCGTCCGTATCGCTGCCAGGCGCAGCGAGCAGATTAAGAAGCGGGGCGGTCGGCAATCGGGATTTATCGACCGGTCTCGCCCTCGCCCCGCTTTTCCCGAGAAGAGTCGACGAGTGAATACTTGCAACGACTCGACGCGCGCTTGGCCATTACGCTGCGCACCCACTCGCTTTGGTCTTCGCCCTCCACGAAACCGATCGGATCCGGATAAACCAGTTGCAACACGGTGCCCTCGGCGGCGGCGCTTTTCGGGAACGCCGGCGTCCTGGGGTCGCCCACTTCAACAGGACTGATGACTGCGATCTTCACTTCCGGCTTGCGCAGTCGCAGCCTTTCTACGGTCCCGAGGAAACCGTCCGAATGGAAGCTTCCGTTCAGATGGAAGATCGTCTTTCCGGGGAATCTCTGCAGAACCGAAGCGATCGATTCGGCCATGGTATCGTCCCGCAATACCTGGGCGGCATAGCTGTTCTCGGCCCGGCGGCGGCTTTCCGGCGTTTCTTTGCCGCCCTTGCCGTCACCCTCACCGCCGCCGTGAGTGGAGCTTCCGCTCAGGAACCTGCTGTATTTGTCGCGATAGGCACCATCGATAACATGCAGGTCGCGCGCGACATAAGCACGCTCCTGCGGCGTGAACGCCTGAAGTATTCCCAGCCCGTACTGTCCGACGCAGGTGACGGCCCACGCCGGCGCCTCGGCGGCGACGACCGGCAGGCCGTTGTCTTTCGCGAATTGCACCAGAGGCCGATATGAAGTGCGGTAGTTGTCCCACGCCCGGCCTTTTTCGATCAGATTGTTTTCCCCGATGCGCCCGGCCAGGTAGTCGTCCAGAACCGGTTGCACGTCGCGCTCGAACTGCTCCAGCGAGAGCACGATGTCGGCGGCGCGGGTGTGCAGCGCCCGCAACAGGCGTTGCTGCTGCAAGTGGATACCGGGGTGACGATGCTTTTCGCCGAAGAAAATCACGTCATAGGCGGCCAGGTTCTCGGCCAGACTCTCGATGTCGACCAGGTGGGGAGGGGTTTTGCCGCCGTCCGTCAGGACGAAGGCCGTATCGTAGAAATCGGCAAAAGCTCGGCCGAGGACGAATTCCTTCCCGGCCACGCCGAGCGCAATGGAGTCCTCGGCGGCCGGTGCCGCACATGCCGATGCCAATGCCGACAGAATGCCGACGGCGAGGCCCCGGCCGGTCCGATCAATGAACGTTTTCACTTGTGCCCCGCGCGCGTTGTGCTCGATGCTGGGCGATCATATATCCATCACCGTAAGCGGGGGGCGCGGTATAGCCGGTGCCTTTAAAGGACCGTGCGGTCTCATTGATTTCATATCTCCTCATATCGCTATATACAAGTTGCTATTACGGTGAGTTATACTGGCATCTCGAATCATCACAGGCGTGAAGCTGCGAGCCAGCAGCCGGCGTCCTTCGGATGCCCAAATCGAAAAGAACGGTGGCTCGTGCGCAAACATGAACGGGCCATCCCAGGGGCGGGATATCAATGAGCTCTATTGAAGAACTTCTATCCAAGCAAAAGATAAGAGAGACGCTTTACTGCTACTGCCGCGGTCTGGACCCATCCTACGATCTACTGTGCATGACGTAGTCACTTAATCGTCTCAGAGCATCCAAAAAACAAAAGAATTACGCCCAATTCGCATCGGCTCGAAGTTCTTTCCGGGCGAGGCACAGGGAGCTCCCTGCTTCTCTCATGGTGATCGTACATCTGCGATCGGTCGCCGGCTTCCCCTGCTACCGATGTCGCGCGATGCAATTCGAATGTTCCGCTTGAATCGATCAAGGAGAAGTCCGGTGAAAGGAAGAAAAAGATTGCTGACGTGCGCCATGACGTCGCTCATCGGCGCTACGTTGGCGGTGAACACGGCTCAGGCGGCTGCCGGACAAGACGACGAGGGTCGTCAAGCGTACGAGCGCTACTGCGCGGAGTGCCATGATGTCAGCTTGCGCGGCAGCGCGCATGGGGCATCCCTTTCAGGTGCCCATTTCGTTTCGCGCTGGGGTCATCGCGCAACCGACGATCTGGCCAAGTATCTGCGCAATGAAATGTCGACTACCGTGCCGCCGACGGAAAGCAGCGAAGTATATGTGGCGATTGCTGCCTACCTTCAGCAAAGCAACGGTGTGACACCGGGCGAAGCGCCGCTTCCCGCGGATACCAGCGCCTCCGCCCCCGACACGAAGCCTGATCTGGCGACGACCGTCCCGGAACTGGCCAAAAGGGCGGGGAAATGGGTCAATCGTGACACTCCCGCACTCGCGCCGGTGACCGATGCCCTGCTGCGTAATCCGCCGGACTCCGATTGGCTAAGCTGGCGACGGACCCAGGACGGCCAAGGGTACAGCCCTCTTGGGCAAATCAATCGTGACAATGTCTCCCGGCTCAAACTCGCCTGGGCAATCACGATGTATGAAGGCAGCAACCAGGCCACGCCGCTCGTACATGACGGCATCATGTTTCTGACGCATCCAGGCAATATCATTCAGGCAATTGATGCCGCAACAGGCGAACTCATCTGGGAGTACGCGTATCCGTATCCGCCAGCGTCGCGCACAATGGGCGGGCCTTTGCGCAATATTGCAATTTACAAGGATAAGATTTATCTGGCGACCTATGATGCCACCGTCGTGGCGATCGACGCGCGTACCGGGGAGCAAGCCTGGCGTGCCGTCCAGGCCGACTACACGAAAGGGTACACGCATACGATCGGACCGGTCATTGCCGACGGCGTCATAATCAGCGGCATGAACGGCTGCGAACGCTACAACAACGGCGGCTGCTTCATTACCGGCCACGATCCGGATACCGGCCGCGAATTATGGCGGACGTCGACGCTTGCCTTGCCCGGCGATCCAAATGAAGCGACGTGGGGCAAGGTCCCCCCGGAGCAGCGGGCTGGAGGAGACAATTGGATTCCCGGCACTTTCGATCCCGATCTCGGCACGTACTTCGTTGGAACGTCACAAGCCAAGCCCTGGGTCGCAGCCAGCCGAGGCATGACGCCGCTCGATGCAGCACTATATACCAGTTCGACGCTGGCGCTGGACCCTCGCACAGGCCACATGAAATGGCATTTCCAGCACAACGCGGGCGATACGCTGGATCAGGACGCTTCCTTCGAGCGCATCCTGATCGATGTCGGCCCCGAGAAGCATGTCTTGACGATAGGCAAGGATGGGATCCTTTGGAAGCTCGATCGGCGCAGCGGCGCATTCCGCGGTCTGGCCGAAACCTTGCCGCAAAACATATATGCGCACATCGATCGCAAGGCGGGGCGCCTGGGATATCGCCAGGACATCATCGACGCCAAGATCGGTGACAAGGTATCCGTCTGCCCGGGCGCTTCGGGAGGGCATAGCTGGCAGGCGAGTGCATACAGCCCCGAAACCAGCGCATTGATCATTCCCTTGATCCAGCTGTGTTCAGAAGTCATTGGTGGCGAGGTCGAGAAGCAAGGCAGCTATGCGGCCATCATCAACACGATTCCCATGCCTGGCAGCGACGGTCAGCTTGGCCGGCTGAGTAGCTGGGACGTGAACTCGCTCGAAGAGCGCTGGGCACACACTCAGCGCGCCATGTTCATGACAGGAGTGCTTACGACAGCCGGCGGACTGGCTTTTGTCGGCGATGTCGACCGTCACTTCAAGGCCTTTGACGTGGACAGTGGCAAGGTTCTTTGGCAGACGCGCCTGGGTGCACCGCTGCATGGCTATCCAATTGCCTACGCGGTCAACGGCAAACAGTACGTGGCGGTACCGACGGGTATCGGCCTGTTGAGAATGCTCACGGCGGAGCAAAGCCCTGAGATATACCAGCCGATCGGCGGAAACGCGCTGTATGTCTTCGAACTGGCGGAATAGGGATTCGCGGCGAGGGCTGAAAATCAACCACTTGCGGCACGCCTCGCCCGGCAGGGGCAAAACATCTATCGGGGTCCAGGGCGCCAGAAATCGGCACGATACGGGGCACGTGCTCTGCAGACACAGAATCTCGATTGAGATTCCGGGGAAGCCTATAATCGGCGCCCTGCCGTCCGGCACCTTCGTCCCTACGTTCCGTAAAACCCAAGGTCTTATGTCTCAACCGTTCATCTGCTCATGCTCGGCGAACCTGTGAGCCCGGGGATGACCGCCTCAGGAAATCGCTCCGTGGAAGAATCGGCAACGACGTCCCGCGGACAACCCCGCGGACAACTATTCGTCATCGCCGCCCCCTCGGGCGCCGGCAAAACCTCGCTGGTGCGCGCCCTGATGGAGCGCCGGCCGGATCTGCGGTTCTCGATCTCGTATACGACCCGCCCGCAGCGGCCGAACGAGGTCCACGAGCGCGACTACTTCTTCGTCGATCAGCCGACGTTCGAGCAAATGGTCGCCGCGGGCGAGTTTCTCGAGCATGCCCGCGTCTTCGACAATCACTACGGCACCTCCAAGGCACAGGTGGAGGCCCTGCTGGAGCAGGGCGAGAACGTACTGCTGGAGATCGATTGGCAGGGCGCGCGGCAGATCCGCCGGGCAATGCCCACCTGCCGTTCCATATTCATCCTGCCCCCCTCGCGCGACGCCCTGGAACAGCGGCTGCGGGGCCGCCAATCGGACAGCGACGAAGTGATCGCGCGCCGGCTGCGCGATTCGATCGAGGACATGTCGCACTGGGCCGAGTTCGACGA
>Ga0172382_10011226_pt1 | contig 11879 bp, 11 predicted proteins | sample Leawel138RmetaG_FD_122245 | JGI IMG/M metagenome (GOLD analysis project Ga0172382, IMG submission 122245) | Leachate microbial communities from a municipal landfill in Southern Ontario, Canada - Leachate well 138R metaG | ecosystem: Engineered > Solid waste > Landfill > Unclassified | place...
AAAGATCGTCAGCTAATCGAGGGAAGATATTATGCCGTGTGGAAGAAAGAAAAAACGTCGTAAAATCTCTACTCACAAGAGGAAGAAACGCCTCCGTAAAAATCGTCATAAAAAGAAATAATATCTAAAGCCATCCTCAGGGGTGGCTTTTTTATTTGTCTCTTTTTTGCGCTCTTGCAGGAGAAAATCCGCTTAGCCCTAAGGGAATAATCAAGGCTCACATATTCGTGTTTCAAACAGATATAAAATACAAAATAAAAGTCTTGCTTGACAAAAACAGGGTAGTTCTAATTTTGGGATAGAATTGTAAGAATTTTGCAAGGAGATACAATAAATGAAACAGGGAATACATCCTAAATATGAAAAGGCAGTTATCACCTGCGCTTGCGGAAACACCTTTGAAACCCGCAGCACAAAAGGTAACATGCAGATTGATATCTGTAATTTGTGCCACCCCTTCTATACCGGCAAGCAGAAAATTGTCGATACCGCCGGTCGTGTTGAAAAGTTCAACAAGAAATACAACATTTCTTCTGACAAATAGCTTTTTCACCATTCTGAAACGCCAGTCTCGCCGTTGTGGCAGAGTGGCGTTTTTGTTTTATCTTATATAAAAAAAGGAATTTTACGATGAAAAAAGAAATAAATGTTGGCGGACAAGCAGTTATCGAAGGTGTGATGATGCGCGGCTCGGATAAGCTCGCAACGGCAGTGCGCCGTAAAAGCGGCGATATCGAGCTGAAGATCACGCCTTTCGTGAGCGTCACGCAAAAGAAAAAAGCCTTGGGCGCACCCATCATCAGGGGTTTTATCTCGCTGATTGAAATGATGAAAATTGGCTTTTCCACTCTCACTTTCTCAGCCGATCGCTATGAAGAAGACCTCAAAGAAGAGGCGGCTGCAAAAGGCGAAACGATCAAAGAGAAGTCTAAGACTGCCACCAAGTTAGAAGATATCTTCAGCTTTGTCTTTGCCTTTGGACTCGCCTTTTTGCTCTTTGGCTTTTTGCCATATAAGCTCGCAGATTGGATGAATCTTTCCAAGCAAGACCTCTATTTCAACCTATTTGCCGGCGGCATCCGCATCGTGATGTTCGTCCTCTATGTCTGGCTAATCTCTTTTATGGAAGATATTAAGAGGCTCTTCAGATATCACGGGGCGGAGCATAAAAACGTGAATGCCTATGAAAAGAATGTTGATCTTCAAATCGCTGATATCCAAACGCAGACGACGATTCATCCGCGTTGTGGCACGAGCTTTATGTTCTTCGTGCTGCTGATTTCAATCCTGCTCTTTTCCATTATTGACACGCTGGTCTCACACTACATCGTCAAAGGCCCGCTGACCATGTATCTCAGGCTGGGCTATCACATCCTTCTCATCCCGCTGATCTCGGGCGTGAGCTATGAAGTGCTCAGATATTCCGGCAAAAACCTCAATCACCCGATTGTGAAGATTATGACCATCCCCGGCATGGCGCTGCAAAAGATCACCACGCAAGAGCCGGATGACGAGATGGCAGAAGTTGCGCTCGTTGCGATGAAAGCCGCTCTGGATATGGATTATAGCACGCACAATGTAAGGCTTTTGGACTAAGACTCATGATACCCGTTGAAAAGCTAAACGCTTTAGCGCAAGAATTGCAGGAAATGAATGAGCAAGTGGCAGACCCCGCGCTCATGGCGGATGCGCGTGCCTATAAGTCCCTGATGCATCGCTATAAAGAGCTCTCGCAGATCAATGAGAGTTGGCAAAACTATCAGGATATTGAACGTCAAATTACCGAGACCAAAGAGCTTTTGGAGCTTGAGAGCGATGCCGAGATGCAAGCTATGGCGCGCGAAGAGCTTGCATTACTCGAAGATAGCTTAGAAAATGAAGAAATGAGGCTGCATGACCTCTTGATTCCCAGCGATCCAAACGATCTCAAAAATGCAATCGTGGAAATCCGTGCGGGAACAGGCGGCGAGGAAGCAGCGCTCTTTGTGGCAGACCTGTATCGCATGTATGGTTTCTATGCCGTTCTCAAGGGCTGGAAAACGCAATTGATGGATGCCAACGAGACGGGATTGGGCGGCTATCGCGAGGTTGTTTTCATGATCTCCGGCGAAAATGTCTATGGACAAATGCGCTTTGAAAGCGGCGTGCACAGAGTTCAAAGAGTGCCCGTCACCGAAAGCGGCGGACGCATCCACACCTCTGCCGTCTCGGTCGCAGTCTTGCCCGAAGCCGAAGAGATCGATCTGGATATCAGTGATAACGATCTCCGCATTGACGTATATCGCAGCAGTGGGAACGGCGGGCAGAGCGTGAATACCACAGACTCTGCCGTGCGCATCACCCACGTTCCCAGTGGCTTGGTGGTCACCTGTCAGGATGAAAAGTCACAGATCAAAAACAAAGCGAAGGCGATGAAGATATTGCGTAGTCGCCTCTTTGACATGGAGATCGCCAAGCAGGAACAGGAGATTGCCTCCTCGCGCCGCGCTCAAATCTCCAGCGGTGATAGATCTGCAAAGATCAGAACCTACAACTTTCCGCAATCACGCGTCACCGATCACAGAATTAACTTGACAAGTCACAATTTGGATGGTTTCTTGGCAGGAAATATAGATGAGTTTGTCCAGAGCCTTAGAGTGGTCTGGAGAAACGAAAAGGTGAGTGAATAAATCATGCTTGAATTTTTGCCCATAGTCCTGATTTTGGTCTTCTTTCTCAGCCTCTGCTTCTTGTTTTCGGGGCTGGAAACGGGAATGATGTCTATTGATCAAATCGCTTTGGAAGATAGAGCTCGTCGAAGCAAAAGAGATGCTGCACTGCTCAAATTCATCAGGCAACCAGACAAGCTGCTCGGCACCACGCTCATCGGGAGCAATGTCGCAAGTGCCGTCCTGGCTTCGATCGCCACCCTCTTTGCAGGAAATCTGAAGAACTTTGATGCGCGTTTTACTGCGCTCATTGTCGGCACCATCGTGCTCATCTTTGGTGAGATCGTCCCCAAGGCGGTATTTCGTGAACACTCCGAAAAGCTTGTCACCATGCTCTTTCCCCTGCTTTTGGTCTTCTATTATATGCTCAAGCCTTTCGTGGCGGTCGTCGGTGCGATAAACACACTGCTCATGAAACTTTTTAAGGTGGGCGATGGCAATCAATATGACTTTCTCACCAAGGAAGACATCAGTTTTCTTTTGGCGGAAAGCAATGAGGATAGTCCGCTTTCAACGCAGATGGAGATGATCGAAGATGCGCTGGATCTGCGCGATCAGAAGGCAAAAAACATCATGGAGCCGCGCACGGAAATCGTGGCAATCGAAGATATCACGCCCATTCCGGAGGTGCGTAAGATCGCTCAGAAAGAGGGCTTTACGCGCTATCCCGTCTATCGCAATTCCATCGATGATATCATCGGCGTTTTGATCGTCTATGATATGCTCAAAAAAGAAGTCAATGACGAGATGACGGCGGGCGATATCATTCACGAACCGCTCTTTGCGCCGGAAAGCATCGGCGTGGACAAGCTTCTGCATGAGATGCAGTCCCAAAGAAAGTCTATGGCGATCATTGTGGACTCCTTTGGCGGGACTGCGGGGATCGTGACGATTGAGGATATCCTTGAGGAGATCGTGGGCGATATTGAAGATGAATATGACGAAGAAGAAGAGCGCGATGTGGAGCAGATTAGCCCCAACACATGGATCGCGATGGCTGATGTGGAGATAGACCGCTTGGCGGATGACTATGACATCATCCTGCCGGAGGGGGATTATGAGACCATCGCAGGACTCATCTTGGATACCCTGGAAAAGATCCCGCATCAAGGGCAATTCATTAACGTGGAACCTTATAGAATACAGGTTTTGCAAGCAACAGATAAGAAAATAATTAAAGTAAAAATACATAAACAAGCGAGGTAGTTATGAAACTGATGGAATGTGTTCCAAACTTCAGTGAAGGTCGCGATATGGCGGTAATCGATGCCATCGCAGCATCTATCAAAGAAGTCAACGGCGTTTCTTTATTGGACGTGGACCCCGGTGCGGATACAAATCGCACGGTTTTCACCATGGCAGGAGAACCCGAAGCCGTTGTAGAAGCAGCTTTTCAAGCAATTAAGACAGCGTCTGAACTAATAGACATGAGCAAACACAGCGGTGAGCATCCGAGAATGGGCGCAACCGACGTTTGTCCCTTCATCCCGATTTCGGGTATGACGATGGAGGAATGCGTGGAATATGCCAAGAAACTCGGCAAAAGAGTGGGCGATGAGCTCAAAATCCCCGTGTATCTCTATGAACATGCAGCAAGTAAGCCCGAATGGCGCAATCTTGCCACGGTTCGCCAAGGCGAATATGAGGCTCTTCCGGCAAAGGCCAAAGACCCCAATTGGAAGCCCGATTTCGGACCTCATGCTTTCAATGCAAAGAGCGGTGCCACAGCGATCTCCGCACGTGAATTCCTCATTGCATATAACATCAATCTCAATACCAGAGACAAGAAGAAAGCACACGATATCGCCCTTTCCATTCGCGAAAGAGGCAGAATCAAGCGTGACGCAAATGGCAAGATGGTGAAAGACGCCGAAGGCAATAACGTGATGGTTCCCGGTCTCTTCAAAGAATGCAAGGCAGTGGGCTGGTATATCGATGAATATAACCGCGCTCAGATCAGCATTAACCTTACTAATTATAAGATCACTCCTCCCCATCTCGTCTTGGATAAGGTGCGTGAACTCGCCCACGATATGGGCATCCAAGTGACTGGTAGCGAATTGGTTGGCTTGCTTCCTAAAGCAGCGATCTTGGAGTCTGGCAAATACTATCTTGAAAAGATGAATGAATCTATCGGCATCCCTGAAAAGATGATCATGGAGACGGCTATTCAATCCATGGGACTGGCTGAATTGGGCGACTTTGATCTCGATAAGAAGGTCATCGAATATGCCATCGCTAAAGAAGATAGGCTGGCAAATCTCAGGATCACCGAGTTTTGCGACTTGCTTTCCACCGATGCTCCGGCACCCGGCGGTGGCAGCGTTGCAGCACTTTGCGTATCCATGAGCGGTGCGCTCTCGGCAATGGTCTCAAACCTCACTATCGACAAGAAGGGCTATGAGGACGTGCAGAGGGAAGCCCATGAATATGCTGCACTCGGTCAAGCCATCAAAGAAGACTCAATCCATTGTATAGACGTGGATACGGACGCCTTCTACACGATGATGGACGCCATGAGATTGCCTAAGAAAACCGATGAAGAGATAGCCTATCGCAACGAGCAGATCGAAAAGAGCACGCAGGGCGCAATCAACGCTCCGTTGCAAACGCTCAGAATCTCTCTGAGAGCGTTGGAACTCGCGGAAAAGGTTGCCAAGATAGGAAACCTCAATGCGCTCTCCGATGCAGGCGTGGCGGCTCTTACGGCACTCGCAGCCGCAAAAGCAGCGAACTTCAACATCCTCATCAATATCGCCGGCGTCACCGATAAAGAATTTGAGAAAAACACTCTGGCAGAAGCAAAGAAGCTCATCGCAAGATGTGAAGAGATCGCCGCTAAAGTGGAAAAAGACGTAGAATCTAGACTATAAGTGATACTCTATATCGTTGGATTTACCCGCGCCGGCAAGAGCACCATGGCTCGCTCGCTGGCAAAAAGCTGGGATATCGGCTTTTTGGATACCGACGATATGGTGGAAGAGCTTACAGCTAAAAGCATACAGGATCGCGTGCAAGACGAAGGCTGGGAAGCCTTTAGAACGCATGAAACAAATGCATTGTATATGACCCGGGAGCATGATTTTGCTTCCGGGTTTTCTTTGTCTAAGAAAGGTCAAGCTCTCAAAAGACCACAGGGCATAAAGGGCGTTGTAGCCTGCGGTGGCGGGATAGTGGAAAAAGAAGAAAATCGCCTATTCCTAAAAGAGATGCCGCTGCTTTGGCTCAATCCCGGCTGGGAAGTGCTCCTCCGGCGCATCAAGGAAAAACCCTCGCTCATCACTGCAAATCTCAGCGAGGACGAGCTTTACTCGCTCTATCAAAAGAGGATGAAACTCTATCAATCTCTCCTAAAATAAAGAGCTTGGCAACCTTAGACAAAGCCACCAAGCTCACTTAACACTTTGCGATATAGTCTGCTATACTACATCACTTATCACTCAGGTCTAACTTTCGGCTCTTAAACCCATAGCCCATAACGTCATAGACATCAGTTAGCACCATGAAAGCATTGGGATCGATCTCGCGCACCAAGTCAGTCAAAAGAGGAACCTGCCTACGGTTAAGCACGCAGAAGATCACCTCGATATCTCTTTGATTGAAGCCGCTCTTTCCATTGAGAATGGTGAGCCCTCTATCGAGATTGTCAAAGATTGCACCTCGAATCTCATCCACATAGTTTGAGATGATGTAAACGCCTTTGATATATGGCATTCCCTCCGAGGCGAGGTCGGTGATACGCGTGGTAACAAACAGGTTTATATATCCCCAAATCAAGAGTTTCGGGTCTTTGATGAAGAGCGCCACCGCGAGAATGATGCCGGATTCCACAAAGTAATATGCCGTTCCGATGGAGATATTTGCCTTTTGCTTGATCAGAGCGACGGGAATATCTGTGCCTCCCGTAGAGCCACGGAAGCGGAAGATCATCCCGAGTCCCAAGCCCAAGAGCACCGATCCCGCAATAGCCGAAAGGAACATCTGATCAGGCGGCAACATGGCATAGACCGTGCGTCCATCAACGAGGAAAGTAAACTTTTCCAGATCAGAAATCATCCCGATCTTGGCAAGGGTTTTAACGTTAAAGAGGTCAGTCATCAACGCAGATACCACCATGCCATAGATAGACTTACTACCGAAAGACTTGCCGATAAAGATGAAGCTGATCACAAACAAAGGAACGTTTATGATGAACATCCCCACACCGTTTGGAATACCAAAAAGGTTGTAGAGAATCTGCGAAATACCGCCGACACCACCGGGCGCCATATTATAGGGCAAAAGAAACCACGAATAGCCCGCGGCAAAGAAAAGCGAGCCGAATATTATGCCTAAATGGTTTAGAATCTCACGCTTTAAGCGCGGAGATGATTTAACTTTCTGGGACATCTTGTCTCTCCTATTGTGCTTGACGAATAATGCCAATACTAATATCTTGCTTTTCGGATGTGATCGCTGGATTATCCAAGCCTGAATCACAGCCCTAATCTATATAAAATACAAAGTTTAAGGATACACATCATGAAGATCGAAATAAGACTCGACGGGCATGATCACGGCGTCTTTGAAGCAGACAGCGCCATGCCCATATCACAAATAATCAAAAGAGTTAATCTGGATAAAAGCCTTATCTTGAGCTATAAAATTAACCATGCCTATTATGTCAATGAAGAATACGTCCTCGACCGGGACAGCATGATCAATTGCATCACGGCAAAGCACCCCGAAGGTTATAGAATCTATCAGGATACGGCGATATTCATCCTCGCCAAAGCCATGCACACCATCTTAGGCGATTCGCATTCATTAGCAGTGGAACACTCCATCGGCGACGGCGTCTATTGCGAAGTTTTCAACACCGAAGTCTTTACGGCTGAAGACACTATCAGAGTCAAGCAAGAGATGCAACGCACGATTGACAGCGACCTCCCCATCGACAAGATCGAAGTCCGCGCCGCCGAGGCAATTGACATCTTCAAACAGATGCGCCGTCAAGACATTCTCACCAACCTCAAAAGCAATTACGGCGAGAGCGTAACGGTATATCGTTGCGGGAAATACTACGACCGCTTCATTCGTCCGCTCGCCGATCGCACCGGCTTCATCAAGGAATTTGACCTCGTCTATGAGGCTCCCGGTTTCATCCTACGCTTCCCCGGAGGTGCAAAGATGGATATCACACAGCCTTTTGAGCTCCCCAAGAAAGTCTTTGCCCTGCACCAAGAGCACGACAAGTGGCTGGACATCCTCAGAGTCTATAACATCGCCGACATCAATGAGCTCATCGAAAACTATGAGATATCGAGCTTTATCCTCGTTGAAGAAGCACTGCACGAGAAGAAGATCGCCGAGATCGCCGCATCCATCGTGCAAAACAAGAAGATCAAGATTGTCTTGATCGCAGGACCTTCCTCATCGGGTAAGACCACTTTTGCCAAGAGATTAGGCGTTCAACTGCAAGCCAGCAAGGCCAAGCCCATCGTCATCGGCTTGGACGACTATTTCCTCGGCAGAGACCGCACACCCCGCAAGGAGAACGGCGACTTTGACTTTGAATCCATATATTCCATTGATCTTGAATATCTTAACCAACAGATGAACGAGCTTCTTTCCGGCGAAATGGTGAACCTCCCGCGCTATGATTTCACCCGCGGAGTGCGCAATCACAGCGATCGCAACGTTCAGCTCGATGAAGATAACATCATCATTTTAGAAGGGATACACGGTCTGAACGAGATGCTCACCTCCAGCATCCCCAAAGAGAACAAAGCAAAGATCTATATCTCGGCGCTAAATCAGCTTAATATCGACAACCACAACCGCATCCCAACCACAGATTGCCGCCTCTTGAGACGCATCGTTCGCGACCATCAATACCGCGGCTATTCTGCCGACGAGACGCTCTCCCGCTGGGCAGACGTGCGCGAAGGTGAAGAGAAAAACATCTTTCCTTACCAAGAAAACGCCGATTATATGTTCAACAGTAGCCTCACCTACGAACTGGGCGTACTCAAGAAACACACCTGGAAGATATTGCACTCCGTGCCGTCCAATTCACCGGCATACACCGAAGCGCGCCGCCTCATCCGCCTGCTCTCCTATTGCCGCGATATCGACGACATCCACGTGCCCTATAACTCTATCATTCGCGAGTTTACCAGCGGCTCGGTATTCAGGTATTAAACAATGGCAAAGATCAATATTCTCTCCGAAAATGTGCGCAATATGATCGCCGCCGGCGAGGTGATCGAACGCCCCGCCTCGGTGGTGAAGGAATTAGTGGAAAACAGCATTGACGCCGGCTCCAGCGCGATTTCCGTGATCGTGGAAAACGGCGGCAAAGACCTCATCCAAGTAATTGATAACGGACACGGAATGAGCCCTGACGACGCCATGCTCGCGCTTGAAAGCCACGCCACCAGCAAGATCAGGAATGTGGAAGACATCGTCCACATCGACTCGCTCGGCTTCCGCGGTGAAGCTCTGCCCTCGATCGCTTCCATCTCCAGCTTTTCTATGCTCACTCGCAGCGCTGATCACGAGGTTGCCCTGCGCATCGACATCCGCGACGGCAAGCTCAAAGACGTGCAAAAGACCTCTTCAAATCCCGGCACAACCATCTGGGTACGCGGACTTTTCAAAAGCCTGCCTGCAAGGCGTAAGTTCCTACGCAGCGACACAGTAGAGCTAAGGCACATACTCAAATATTTCCACTATCAAGCGGTGCTCTATCCCGAAATCAGCTTCAAACTCATCGCCGACGGACGCGAGCGTCTGAACTATATTTCCACCCAAGATCGCAATCAGCGCATGGCAGAAATCTTTGGCTCCGGCTTCTTTACAGACGACATCATCGAGGTGGATAATAACTTTGACGACTATCACATAGAAGGTTATATCTTCGGTCTCGAAGAGAGATCAAACAAGCTCGTCGATGCGCAATATGTATTTATCAACGGACGCTTTATCAACGACAAAACCGTGAAACACAGCATCCGCAGCGCTTACGAACCCTTCATCCAAAAGACGCGCATCTGGATGAAAGGCCAGACTCCGCCCTACATCCTCTTTCTCAGCGTGCCGCCCACCCAGATCGACATCAACGTCTCGCCCACCAAAAACGAAGTTCGTTTCCGTGAAAACCAAAAGGTGCATTCCTTTATTTTTGAGACACTTTCCAAATCGCTAAGAGGCTATGAAGACAGCAAGTTTGCCTCCGCCCGCGAGAAGTTTAGCCACCCCTTCAATAAGGACGAGCGCGCCACCAGCCTCGAGCGCGACATATTCGTGCAAAACACTCCCATGCCGAGATATGCGGAATATCAGAAGGAGCACAGCAATCTCTTTCAGGCAGACCTTTTCAAAGACGCACATCCCGAAGACATGCAAGACATCCCCATCGTGAACCCCGTAAAGTTTGATAAAGACGAACAAAGCGAGCTTTTCACGCAAATCCCAAACGACTCCGTGCCCTATAAATTGCTCCTCCAAAGCGAGGAAGAATACATCAATCCCTGGCAATTGCACAACACCTATATCTTTGTGCAGGTAGAAGATGGCTTAGTCATCATCGACCAGCATGCCGCCCACGAACGCATTGTCTATGAAAAGCTCATCCATCGCGCCGGCGGCGCACCCGCAACACGCCAAAAGCTGATCATCCCGCTGGTAATCGACATCCCGCCCTACATCGCCACCGAGATCAAGGAACTCATCGATGAAAACATGGAACTCTTTAGCAAAGTAGGCTTTATGCTCAAGAAATTCAGCGGCGATTCCATCGTGATCGAAGAGATTCCCGCAGAACTCGGCGACTTTCAGGGAGGGCAAGTCTTCATCGACATCCTGCAACAATTAGAGACGGAACTGGCGACAAACACGGACTTTAGGGACTCCCTCGCCAAGTCCATCGCCTGCAAAGCCGCCGTGAAGGCAAATGAGAAGCTCAGCCGCCGCGAAATGCTCGATCTGATCAACAACCTCTTTGCCTGCCAAGTGCCCTATTTCTGCCCCCACGGCCGCCCGCTCATCGTGAAAATGACACTGAGTGATTTTGAGAAGAAATTCAAACGCACGCTATGATCATCATCGTTGAAGGCCCGACGGGCTCAGGGAAATCCGCCCTCGCCATAGAGCTTGCCCATAAGCTAAATGGCGAGATTGTCAACTGCGATTCCCGCCAGATTTATAGACACCTGGACATCGGCACCGCCAAACCCACAAAGGAAGAGCTCAGCCTCATGCCGCACCATCTTATCGACATCATAAACCCCGATCAGTCCTATAATGCAGGCCTTTTTGTCCGCGATGCATCAAGCGCCATAACCGAGATTAAAGCAAGAGGGAAAACGCCCATAATCTGCGGCGGCACCGGACTTTATGTGCGAAGTCTTTTAGAAGGACTCTTCAGCCATCCGCCCATCCCGCCCGAGGTCCGTGCCATGCTCAAAGCCCGCCTCAAAGAAGAAGGCATAGACGCACTCTACGCAGAACTAAAGACAATCGACCCCGTCTTCGCCGCAAAGATCAGCAATAAAGACAGCCAGCGCATACTCCGCGGCTTAGAAATCCATCACGCCAGCGGCAAGAGCATCAGCCAGCATTGGCAAGAGCAAAACAAAACAGCCCGCTACGACGCCTTCCGCATCCTGATCAATCCCCCGCGCGAAACACTTTATCAACGCATCAACGAGAGACTTTCCAAAATGATTGAAGAAGGATTAATAAGGGAAATCAGCGAGGTCTTAGAGCGCGGATATTCATGGGACGCCCCCGGGCTTAGTAGCCTCGGTTACAAAGAGTTCCGTCCCTATTTCGAGAGCCAAGACAGCCTCGAGAATTGCGCCCAAATCGCCGCTCAACACCACCGCAATTATGCAAAAAGACAGTGCACTTGGAATCGGAAGATCAGATTTGATTTGACATTGGACTCAATCAGCTTTAGATTATCTGATATCACAGGGGTTATAAAGCCCCTAATATTAGATTAAATAAGAGGATACCAGTGCAAGTTGTAGCAAAAGTTGTGAATCTGCATATTTCTGAAAATGACATAAAACGCGAACTTAGTTGTGGAGGCGACGTCCCCGGCGCTCTCAAACGCTTGATCGATAGATGTTTGCTCTTGGCAAAAGCCACAGCAAAAGGGATAGTTGCCACAGACGAGGAGTT
>Ga0172382_10011227_pt1 | contig 11879 bp, 8 predicted proteins | sample Leawel138RmetaG_FD_122245 | JGI IMG/M metagenome (GOLD analysis project Ga0172382, IMG submission 122245) | Leachate microbial communities from a municipal landfill in Southern Ontario, Canada - Leachate well 138R metaG | ecosystem: Engineered > Solid waste > Landfill > Unclassified | place...
TGCCGCTTCTATAGTTAACCCGTACTGACCGGCCATGGAGGGAAGGCATGTACAAGATCAGCGTAGTGGGTGCGGGTCGCGTGGGTGAGGCCGCGGCACAGTTCCTGGCGCAGCACCAGCATTGCGAGGAACTGGTGTTGCTCGATGTGGACGAGGGCGTTGCCGTGGGAACGGCGCTCGATATCCAGGAATCCGCTCCGCTGTTCCGCTTCGACACGCGTATCGTGGGTGGCGCCGAGGGTGCGCTCATGGCGGGGTCCGATCTCGTGATCGTCACGGCAGGTTTTCCGCGCCGGCCCGGCATGTCGCGGTCTGACGTGCTCGAGACCAATGTCCCCATCATCGACATGGTGGTGGCCAACGTGCTGCGCCACGCGCCGGACGCGACCCTCCTGGTGGTGACCAATCCGGTGGATGTGCTTACCTGGCGGGCCTGGGAGCGAAGCGGTTTTCCGCGTCACCGTGTCATCGGCCAGGCGGGGGTGCTCGATGCCGCGCGCATGGCGAGTTTCGTGGCGCTGGAGACCGGTTTTTCGGCACAGGATGTGTGTGCCATGGTGCTCGGCGGCCACGGCGACACCATGGTGCCGCTGCCGCGCTACACCAGTGTGGGCGGCGTGCCCATCACACACTTCATGGCCCCTGAGACCATTGAGCGCATCGTGCAGCGCACACGCCAAGGCGGTGCGGAGATCCTTGCCCTGCGTCAGAAGAGCAGCGCCTACGACTCACCCGCGGCGGCCATCGCCACCATGGTCGATGCGGTGCGCCATGACCGCAAGCGGCTGTTGCCCACGGTTTGCGTGCTGGAAGGTGAATACGGTGAGCACGGTATCGCCATGGGTGTGCCTGCGGTGCTGGGTGCGAGCGGCATGCAGTCCATTGTCGACCTGCCGCTCGAAGCCGATGAGCGTGAGCTGTTTGTGCGCTCAGCGGAGCGGGTGCGGGAGGATATTGCGCGCATGGCCGCCCTGGACGCCTGCGCGCCGCGCAACGCGGCGCGTGGGATGTAGGCCATGCCATAGGGGCCTGCCCCCTTGGGGGCCGCTAGCGTCGGCGAAAAAGGGGCGGACGGGTTGATGCATCGCCCGGAGAGAGGTCTCCGGGCGTGCGGGATTCAATCCCGGGTGGTACCGAGGCCGGGTTGCCAGTACACCTCGTGGCCCTGTGCGCGGGCGAGCACGCGTGCCACCACGAACAACAGGTCGGACAGGCGGTTCACGTAGGCCGTCACGTTGGGATTGAGCGCCTCGTCGCGGGCGAACGCCACCAGGCAGCGCTCGGCGCGGCGGCATACGCTGCGTGCCACGTGACAGGCGGCCGCAGCCGGGCTGCCACCGGGCAGGATGAATTCCCGCAACGGCGGCAGCCCGGTGTTGAAGCCGTCGAGGTGCTGCTCCAGGCGGGTGACATAGCCGGTATCGAGGACGGCGCGCCCAGGCACGGAAAGCTCACCGCCCAGGTCGAAAAGGTCGTTCTGCACCTGGATCAGACACCCCCGCACGGGCTCGGGCAGCACGTGGGCAAGCACCACGCCCAACTGGCTATTCAGTTCATCCAGGGCACCGATGGCTTCGACGCGCGGATTGTCCTTGGGGATGCGTACTCCACCGGCCAGGCTGGTGGTGCCATCGTCGCCGGTGCGGGTGTAGATGCGCGTGAGTCGGGCCATGCTCAACCTTTTTCCAGTCGATAGGACACGGGGAGTTGCAGCGTGAAGGCGGTGCCGGGTGCCTTCGACAGCGCGGATACACGGGCGAGCGTCTCCAGTGCGGCGTGATCGAGCACCGCATGGCCCGAACTGCGCAGTACCGTGGGTACGCCCAATGAGCCGTCCGCGGTCACCGCCACGCCCAGCAGCACGTCGCCCTGCCAGCCGTGGCGGCGTGCGAGCAGGGGATAGCGGAAGTGGCGCGCGAGGGCGAGGCGCACCTCGGCCTCGGCGGCGACGATCGCGGCTTCGGCGCTGACCGTATCGGGCGCGGCCGAGGCTTCCGTGCCCGGCACAGGCGTGGACGGTGGTGTGTTCACGGCCGTGGGCGCAGGTGCGGCCGGGGCGGCGGCCACGGTTGCAGGCGCAGGTTGGGGCGGGGTAGCGGCCGGCGCTGCAGGCGCGGGTTCCGGCGACGATGTGGCCACGACGGTGGGCGCAGGCCGGGACGGGACAGCGGCCACGGCTGCAGGCACAGGCGTGTGTGTCGCCACGGAGGTCGGTGTGGGCGCGACGTGTGGCTCGGGTATTCCGGCCGCGGCCTCGGGCGCGGGTGTGGGCGCCGCCATCAGACGCACGCGCAGCGGCTCGGTGCCTATGCCGATGTCCGGTGTGGGTGCGTGCAGCGGCAGGGCCAACAGCCCCAGGTGCGCCGCAGTGGCGGCACACAGGGCGAGGGCAAGGCGCTGATTGCATGTGGTGCGGGTGGCCGCGGCGTCCATGATGCTCCTGCTTGCAGCCTGAAGTATGGCTGCGGGTACGCCTGGCTGAGGTGCGCGGGCGGTCCCGGCTGCCACCCTCCGCGGCGTTGAACCGTACCAGGCCGGTCTCCGGACTCGCGGCGGGGAGCACGCTCCCGACGGATCGCCTTCCCGCGCCTTGCGCAGTGGCGTGATGACCCGTCCAAACCGCATACCGTTGCGGGGGCAGTGCCGGCCTTGCGATCTGCGGTCGCGCACCGGCTTCCCGTTTCATTCCTCGGGCGGACGCCTTCGGAACACCTGGAACGACGGCACTGTAGCCAGCGACCCCATGACGGTCAAGCGGTGGTGGCCGGCCGGGTGCTACTCTAGATAGCGTCTCCTGTAGCCGAGATACCTTCCCGGGAGAGAGGAAACCGCTCGATCCAGAGGTGCGGAAATCGCAGAGGGCAGGCGTGTGGGTCGGCATGCCGTCGATCCGACTCCTGGCGCTTATGGTGGGAGACCTTCCGGCGCTGCGTTCCGTGTGCCCTGCGTATCGCTGCCGTGATGCCGTGGGCGGGAAGTGCTTCATGCTCGGGAACACATAGTCGGTTGCAAACAGTCGCCCAGGATTACGCCACGCGGGCAGGTGGTCTTGCCTCATCCAATCCAACAAGTTGTGCTGGTCATGGCGTGCGGCCTCGCGGCCGCGCTGTGGCTGGCGCTCGGCGCCTCGCCGGCCGCCGCCCAGGCAGGCACGCCGGTGGTCATCGTGATCACGGGTGTATCCGGCGACATCCGCGATGACCTGCTCGACAGCCTTTCGCTACAGCGTGAGCGCGGTCATCCGTTGCTCACTGAATTGCGCATCGAGCGCCTGCACCGACTTGCCAGTGATGAGATTCGGCGGGGGCTGCAACCCTTCGGCTACTACCGCGCCACGGTGGATAGCGAACTGAAACAGGTGGATGGCACCTGGCGCGCCGCGTACCGGGTGGCCCTCGGGCCGCCGGTGCGCGTGACCACAGTGGATCTGCGCATCGAAGGACCCGGCGCGGAAGACGACGAACTGCAACGCTGGCGCGAGGAATTTCCACTGCGCCAGGGCGACATCCTGTTGCACCGTGTGTATGAGAACGCGCGCGATGAATTGCTGCAGATCGCACGCGGGCGCGGCTTTCTCGAGGGTGATCTCATCACACACCAGGTGCGCGTGAGCGTGGAGCGGGCGAGTGCCGAGATCGAACTGGTGTTCCAGAGCGGCCCACGCTATCGCTTCGGTGCCACCACGTTCAGCGAGGTCCCTCTGCAAGAGGACCTGCTGCAACGCTTTCCCGACTATCACCGCGGCGACTACTACGATGCGGAACAGGTGTTCCGGTTACACCGCGACCTCACCAACAGCGATTATTTCGACCGCATCGAGGTGGTGCCACGTGTGGACGACACGGCAGACCTGCGCGTGCCCGTCGAGGTGACGGTGGAGATGCGGAAGCGCGATCGCTACTCCATGGGCATCGGCTACGGCACCGACACCGGCCCGCGCGTCACGGTCGGCATGCAGCGCCGCTGGGTCAACGAACACGGTCACCGCTTTGGCGGTGAGGTGCTGGCGTCCGAGGTGCGCACCGGCGCCGCGGTGTACTACCGCATTCCGCTGGCGCGGCCAAACACCGATTTCCTCAGTATCACGGGCGGGCGCGAGCACGAGGACACCAACACCTCGGTGCGCGACACCAGCACGCTGGGTCTCAGTATCACACGCGTGCTAAGTAACAACTGGGTGCGTACCGCAGCGCTCAATTACCAGGATGAAACCTTCGAGGTCGCCGATGTGGTGGATCGCTCCACCATGCTCTACCCCAACCTGTCGTTTCAGCGCGTGGAGGCCGACGACCGCCTGTTCCCGCTGCGCGGCTGGCGTGCCATCCTCGAAGCACGTGCCGCCTCGGAAGAGGTCTCCTCCACCACGAACCTGTTACAGGGCCGGCTGGCCGCCAAGGGCGTGCATGCCTTGCTCGGCGGGCGCGGTATCGTGCGCTTCGATGTGGCGACGAGCTACGTCACCGATTTCGACGAGGTGCCTGTATCGTTGCGTTTCTTCGCCGGTGGCGACCAGAGCGTGCGTGGCTTCACCTACCAGTCCCTCGGGCCGGAAAACGCGGAAGGTGAGGTGGTGGGTGGCCAGCACCTGCTGGTGGGCAGTATCGAGTACGACACTTATTTCAGCGAGCGCTGGGGTGCCGCGGTATTCACCGACGTGGGCAATGCCTTCAATTCCTTCGATGATTACACCCTGCACCAGGGTACTGGCGCCGGCGTGCGCCTGCGTCTGCCCTTTGGTCTCATACGCCTGGACTTGGCCTGGGCGGTCAGCGAGGAGGACAAGCCGTGGCGGCTCCACCTGTCCATCGGACCGGACCTGTGATGCGCCGTCTGCTGCTGATCGCCCTGGCCGTGGGCCTGCTGGTGATCACCGCGCTCGGCGCGTGGCTGCTCGCGACCGAGGCGGGCCTGCGCTACGCGGTGGGACGGGTGGACGGCCTGGCAGACACGGCGTTGTCAGCGCGGCAGTGGCGTGGCCGGCTGCTTGGGCCGGTATATGCCGAAGGTCTGCAACTCGATATACCGGCCGCCCGCGTCAGTGCTGCCGAGGCCATGTTCGACTGGCAGCCGCTCGCGCTGCTGCGCGGCCGCCTGGTCATCGACCCCGTGGAGGCAAGCGATGTGCGCGTGACGCTGCAAGCGCCGCGCGATGAGGCGCCCGCCGACGGGCGAGGGCGGCTGCCGGTGTTGTTCACCTCCGCGGGACTGAAAGGCCGGGTGGAGGGGCTCAGCGTGACCGATGCTACGGGTGTGGTAGTGCTCGCACCCAGCGACGTGACGCTGGCTGCGGTCCTGCACCACGACCTGTCGCTTACCCTGGAACAGGCCGTGCTGGATCACCCGCAGGGCCGCTTCGAGGCGACGGGCCGTCTGGGGCTGGAAGACGAGGCTGCGCTGGACCTGGAGACCGTCTGGCGCGTGCAACGCCCGGACATGGTGCCCCTGCAGGGACAGGGCAGCCTGCGCGGCGTGTTCGCCCGGCCAGAGATCGACCAGCAGCTGCTGACGCCATGGCAGGCGCGGCTGCAGGGATCGCTCGCCTGGCGCGACGGGCCACTGCGCTGGGAGGCCCACTTGGCGCTGGCCCGGGGCGTGCTGGCCGACCTGGACCCGGCCTGGCCCGAGCTACGCCTCAGTGGAGCGTTGCAGGGCAGCGGCACGGGCCATGCCCTGGCGCTGAGCACCACCCTCGACCTGCACGAACCCTCGGCCGGGGCCTGGCGTGCCGAGGCGGTGGTGCGCCACGACGTAACCGCCTGGATGCTGCCGCGCCTCCTGCTGGTGCGTCAGGACGGCGCGGGCCGTGTCGAGGGCGAAGGCCAGCTGCGCTTGGGCGACGATGGGCTGGCCGAGCTGTCGTTGGCTTGGCAGGACTTGGGTTGGCCCGCCGCCGAACCGGCCAGCCGCAGCCCCGCTGGCACCCTTGAGGTGCGCGGCCATCCCGACGCGTGGACCCTGGCGGGCGAGGCCGTGCTGGAGCAGGCCGGCCATCCGCCCGGCCGTGTCGACCTCGAAGGTCTTGGCGACCGGCATCACCTGAGCCTGGAACGCCTTCGTGCCGACTGGCTGGGCGGGCGTGTGCAAGGCGGCGGACAGGTGCATTGGTCGCCGGCGCTGCGCTTCGAGGGGGAACTGGCACTCAGCCGCCTGAATCCCGGCCACCTCGCACCGCAGTGGCCGGGCAAGGTCGACGCCAAGCTGGCGCTGGGGGGCACGTGGTCCGAGGCCACAGGGCGCGAGGTACGCGTCGACATGCGTTCCCTGGGCGGCGAGCTGCGCGGCCATGCCCTCGGAGGCAAGGCATCGCTCAGCTATATGCCGGGCAAGCTGGATATCCGTGAGTTGGTGCTCACCAGCGGCACCGCCCGGTTCACTGCTTCGGGATCCCTTGCCCAGTCGCTCGATCTGCAGCTTGCCTTGCAGGCAAAGGACCTCGATCACGTCCTGCCGGAACTCCATGGCGCGCTCACCGCCGATGCACGCCTGCGCGGCGACGTCGAGGCACCGCAGCTTCAAGCCGGGGCGGAAGGTTCAGGGCTGCAATGGCAGGGTCGACAGGTGGCCGACCTGATGCTGAATGCCGAGCTGGACGTGAGCGGCCGTGTGCCCTCGCACCTGGCGCTGAGCGCCGGCGGTGTCGAGGTCAGTGGCCTGCGCGCCGCGGCCGTGACCCTCTCGGGCACGGGCACGCCTGCGGCCCACACCTTGACACTGGCCATGCAGCTTGCGCCGGGTGAGGTGGATATGGCCCTGGCCGGCAGCTATGGGGGGGGGACTTGGCAGGGGCTGCTGCGCGATGGCCGCTGGCGTGGCGATGCGGGTGTCTGGACACAGCAGGCGCCGGCACCGCTGCGGGTGAGTGCAGAGGGCGCACAGCTCGATCAGGCCTGTTTCGCCCAGGTGCCGGCACGGCTCTGCCTCGCAGGTTCCGCCGGCCACGCCGGCATCACGGCGCAAGCCCAGGTCGAGCGCGTGCCGATGGCCCTGTTCAAGCCCCTGCTGCCGCGCCGTGACCTGGCCATCAGCGGGGAACTGAATGGTGGATTCGACCTCCGCTACGGTGACGGCTTGCACCGCCTGCGGGCGGACCTGCATGCAGCCGCGGGGGAGTTGCGCCTGGACCTGCCCGGAGACGAGGCGTTTACCACCACCTATCACCGGTTGTCCCTCGCGGCACAAGGTGATGAGGACGGCCTGCACCTGCGCGCCGCCGCGGAGATGAAAGACGGTGACTTTGCGCGCGCCGAGGCCCGCCTGCCCGGCTGGCGCCCCGGCATGGCACTGTCCGGCGACCTGATGCTGGACGGTCGGCTCCAGGCCTCCATGGGGCAGTTGATGTGGGTGTCGTTGTTCGTGCCCGAGGTGATCATCCCCGACGGACGCGTGGAAGCCGACCTGCAATTGCGTGGCACCGCGTCGCGACCCGTGATCGACGGCAGCACCGACCTGGTCGGCGGCACCATCGCCATCCCCCTGCTCGGCATCGAACTGGGCGAACTGCGGGTGTTCGCCCGGGGTGATCCGGCCGGCGGCATGCAACTGAGTGCCACGGCCCGTTCGGGTCCGGGCTCGGTGCAGGTGAGCGGCACCGCCGGCCGCGGTCCCCAGGGCTGGCAGGCCGACCTGCGTGTGCATGGTAAGGACTTCCAGGCGGTGCGCCTGCCCATGGGCGAGGCGCTGGCCACCCCCGACCTCACCCTGCGTGCCGAGGACGGCGTCATCCGCGTGGGTGGACGGGTGCTGATCCCGCAGGCGCGGGTGAACTTCGAAGATGTAAGCGCTCCGGCGCAGGTGTCCTCGGACGTGGTGGTGATCGATGCCCGTGATGGGGAGGCGTCAGCGCGCCAACGCTGGCAGGTAGTCACGGAACTGGAGGTGGTGTTCGGCGAGCAGGTCCGCATCGCGGGCTACGGCCTGGAAGGGCGGCTGGGCGGCGCCATCACCATCCTGGAACCGCTGCGCGGGGTGGCTACCGCCCGCGGCGAAGTGAATGTGCTCGACGGCAAGTACGAGGCCTACGGCCAGAGCCTCACTATTGCCCAGGGTCGCCTCATCTATGCCAATGCCCCGCTGGGGAACCCGGGGGTCGATTTCCGCGCTGTGCGCCAGGAGGAGGATGTCACCGTGGGCATTACCGCCACCGGACGGCTGCGCAGCCCCGAGGTGCGGCTGTATTCCGAGCCGCCCATGGACGACAGTCAGATCCTTGCCTGGCTGGTACTGGGACGGCCCATCGACGATGCCACCCGTGAAGAGGCCGACCTGTTGCAGCGTGCTGCCGTCTCCCTGGGTCTGGCGGGAGGTACCAGCCTGGCCGAAGACATTGCCGGCGAGTTCGGGGTGGATGTGGTGCAGGTGGAGGCGAGCACCCAACGCCAGGAGGCGGCACTGGTACTCGGCAAATACCTGTCGCCGCGGCTGTACGTGCAATACGCGGTGGGCCTGTTTCAGGCGCAGGATTCCGTGCGTGTACGCTATCGCCTGTCCGAGCACTGGACCCTGGAGGCCCAGAGTGGCACCCGGTCCAGCGCCGACATCCTCTACACCATTGAGAAATGATGCCGATACAGGAGTTGATCGCCACTGATAATGTGATGCGCTTATAGTGTAAACCGTGTCCTGGTTAGCGAAAATTGCCACGGTGCCGGGCGAGTGCCCGTGCGTGATGTCGTCCCGCGGCCGCGGGTACTCTAGTGAACACACCGGAACCCCATGTTCGATACGCTGAAGTTCTTGTGGAAGAACAAGCCGGCCCACAGCGACACCCAGCCCGCTGTAGGCGTGCCGCCGGTCGCGCGCCCGACGAACGTGCACTCGGTGGGCGTGCATTCGGACGACATGCATCCGATAGTGGCGGTACGCCCGCGGCGCATCCTGGTGGCTAACGGCAAGGGCGGCTGCGGTAAGACCACCATCGCCACCAACCTGGCGGGCTCGCTGGCTGCGCGCGGGCGCATGACCGCGCTGCTCGATTACGACCCGCAGGGTTCCAGCATGCAATGGCTGAGCGTGCGCCGGAATGCACCGCCCATCCACGGCGTGGCCGCTCATCGGCCGCCGGGGGCGGGCATGACCCGCACCTTCGCGCTGCGCCTGCCCCTGGGCACCGAGCGCGTGATCCTCGACGTGCCCGCGGGCATTCATGGCCTCCAACTGATCGACCTGCTGCGTGATGTGGACGTCATTGTCATCCCCGTGATGCCCTCGGCCATCGACATCCATGCCGCCGCGCGCTTCATCCAGGAATTGCTGCTCACCGGCAAGGTGCGCGCCCGCTCGGTACAGGTGGGTGTGGTGGCCAACCGCGTCAAGGAAAACTCCCACGCCTTCAAGAACCTGCAGCGCTTCCTGTCCACGCTGTCCATCCCCTTCATCACGCGCCTGCGCGACTCCGAAAATTTTGTCACGGCCGCGGAGACCGGAATTTCCATCAGCGAACTCCCCAAGGCCCACCGCCGCGACCTGCTGCTGTGGGAGGAACTGGTGCGCTGGGTGGAAGGTGAACCGCCGCTGCGTCGCGAGCGTTAAATCGAAATCTTGCAGGAGCGGGCTCAGCCCGCGATTTCCATTTCTACGCGGCGGTTGAAAACCATCGCGGCCTGAGGCCGCTCCTACGGCGACGATGCACCACCCTGCATCCGTGGGAGCGAGCTTCCGCTTGCGACAGCATGCGGCTGCCCAAGAACGAGAAGGGCCAGTTCGGTACTTCTTGTTCTGATCCCAAACTGGCAACCGCGTGAAGGAGCAGGCTCAGCCTGCAATTTCCATTTCCACCGCCGCGGTTGAAAACTTATCCCGGCCTGAGGCCGCTCCTACGTTTGCCGCCCACGGAGGGCCGCCATCAATCTCCGGGAACAAACACCGGCCCGTAAGGCCCCGCCACGGCCTTGACGGGGTGGCCGTACAGCGCCCCCAGGTTTTCTTCCGTCAGCATCTCCGCCGTCGTCCCCGCGGCCCAGCGCCCGTCGCCGTAGAGGAGCAGCACCCGATCGCACCAGCGCGCGGCGAGGCCCGGGTCGTGCAGGGACATGATCACGCTGCGGCCGCTGTCGGCGAGGGCGCGGAACCTGGTCAGCACGCCCACGCCGTGGCGCAGGTCGAGATGATTGATGGGCTCGTCCAGCAGCAGCACTGCCGAGTCCTGGGTGAGCAGGGTGGCGACGGCCAGGCGGCGGCGCTCGCCGCCCGAGAGCCGGGCCACGCTGCGCGCTTCCAGTTCAGCCATGTCCACCGCGGCCAGGGCGGCGCGCGCCAGGGCCCGGTCTTCGCTGCTGTCGGCGGCCCACAAGCCTTGGTGGGGATGGCGGCCGAGCAGGGCGGTTTCCAGCACCGTGGCCGGGAAGGGGTCGGCGTTGTCCTGGGGCAGCAGGCCGAGGTGACGGGCGAGGGCGCGGCGGCGCCATTGGGACAGGGGGCGGCCGTCGTAATACACGCGCCCGGCCTGTGGTTCCCTCAGGCCGACGAGGGTGTGCAGCAGGGTGGTCTTGCCGGCACCGTTCCGGCCGAGCAGGGCCCAGCACTCGCCCGGTGCGAAGGCGAGGTCGAGGTCCGCGCACAGGGTGCGGCCCGCCACCGCGAGGCTGAGGCCTTCCGCGCGCAGGGTGCTCATCGCCCGCTCCGCGTCAGCAGGTACAGGAAAACGGGCACGCCCAGCAGCGCCGTGAGCACGCCCACGGGCAGTTGCTGCGGCGCGAGCGCGGTGCGCGCCAGGGTGTCGGCGGCGGTGAGCAGGGCGCCGCCGGCCAGCACGCTGGCGGGCAGCAGCATGCGGTGATCGCTGCCCGCCAGCAGGCGCAGCAGGTGGGGGATGATGAGGCCCACGAAGCCGATGCTTCCGCCCAGGGTCACGGCGGCGGCGGTGAGCAGGGAGGCGACCAGATACAGGTGCAGGCGCAGCCGGCCCACGCTCACCCCCAGGGCACCGGCCTGCAGTTCGCCACGGGCCAGTAGGTTCAGGTCGCGGGCGAAGGGCAGGGTGGCGGCGACGCCCACCGCCAGCACCGCGAGTCCGGCACCCGGGAAGCCCGCCTGCGACAGGTCGCCCATGAGCCAGAACAGCATGCCGCGCAGCGGCGCATCCGGGGCGAGGGTGAGCAGCAGGTTGATGCCCGCGCCCCAGCCCGCGGCCATGACCACGCCGGTGAGCAACAGCCGCGTGGGTGAACGTTCACCACGGCTGTGGGCCAGGCCGAATACGAGCACGATGGAGGCGAGCGCGCCGAAGAAGGCGCCGGCGGTGACGCTGATGCCCGCGACGCCCAGCAGCAGCGCGAGCAGGGCGCCCACGGCCGCGCCGCCGGAGACGCCCAGGACGTAAGGGTCGGCCAGGGGATTGCCGAGCAGCACCTGCATGAGTGCCCCGGCCAGGGCCAGCAGGCCTCCCACGGCGAAGGCGGTGAGGGCGCGCGGCAGGCGCAGTTCCAGCACCACGTCCCGGGCCAGGCCCGGCTCCCCGCCCAGGGCGGCGAACAGCTCGGCGGGGGAGAGGGCCACGCTGCCCGCGGCCAGCGCGGCGAGCAGGCTCGCCAACGCCAACAGGGCGAGCAGGGGCAGCAGTGCAGAGGCCGCCAGGCGAGGTGTCATGCAAACAGTCCCATCCAGGGCCGCCGAGCTGCAAAGCTTGCAGAGCTGTTCACATCCAGAATCTCCGCGCCCTCCGCGTTGCAGCACAGGGACAAGGTCTAGCCGTTCCCGACGGCGCCGAAGTCCTGCCCGCGCAGACTGATCACCGGCCAGCCCTTGGCGCGGGCGTGGTCGAGCAGGGTGTCGTCCGGGTCCACAGCCACCGGGTTGTCCACCCGCTCCAGCAGCGGCAGGTCGTTATGGGAATCGCTGTAGAACCAGGCCCCCGCCAGGTTGAAGCCCGTGGTCGCCAGCCA
>Ga0172382_10011229_pt1 | contig 11877 bp, 10 predicted proteins | sample Leawel138RmetaG_FD_122245 | JGI IMG/M metagenome (GOLD analysis project Ga0172382, IMG submission 122245) | Leachate microbial communities from a municipal landfill in Southern Ontario, Canada - Leachate well 138R metaG | ecosystem: Engineered > Solid waste > Landfill > Unclassified | place...
ACCGTCTTAGGTCAAAAGGATAAATTCGCAGTTGTTTTCGCAGCGATCGGGATTACATTTGAAGAAGCTAACTTCTTTAATGAAGTCTTTGAAGCGTCAGATGCAATCGATCGAACGGTAATGTTTATTAACTTAGCAAACGACTCAGCAATCGAACGAATCGCAACTCCAAGAATGGCGATTACTGCAGCTGAATATCTGGCCTATGATTTAGGCATGCACGTTTTAGTTATCCTAACCGATATTACAAACTATGCCGAAGCACTTCGTGAGATTAGTGCGGCCAGAAAAGAAGTTCCAGGACGTCGTGGCTATCCAGGTTACATGTATACCGACCTAGCATCTATTTATGAGCGTGCCGGAAGAATTAAGGATAACGACGGCTCAATTACGCAAATTCCAATCTTAACGATGCCGGAGGAAGATAAAACACATCCGATTCCTGACCTGACAGGTTACATTACGGAAGGACAAATCATCTTATCAAGAATATTGACGATGAAGGGTATTCAACCAGCAATTGACGTTTTACCTTCCTTATCGCGTCTAAAAGATAAGGGTATTGGTGAAAATAAAACCAGAGGCGATCATGCCGATACGACAAACCAGTTGTTTTCCGCTTATGCAAGAGGAAAAGATGCGAAAGAATTAGCGTTGATTTTAGGTGATTCTGCCTTATCGGAAATGGATTTACTATATTCAAAATTTGCTGATGCCTTTGAAGGAAAATACATCGCTCAAGGGTTTGAGACTAACCGCAGTATCGAAGAAACACTTAATCTCGGCTGGGAACTACTTAGTATGTTGCCAAAGAGTGAACTCAAACGGATTAGTCCGAAATTTGTAAACAAATATTATCTCGAGGATGCACAAGATGAATAGCGTCGTTAATCCAACACGCATGGAGTTAATGCAGCTTAGAAAAAGATTACAGACGACAAGAAGAGGGCATAAACTCCTAAAAGATAAACAAGATGAATTCATCCAGCAATTTATTCAAATCATTAAGGATTATCGCGCATTAAGAATTGAAGTTGAAAGTCAATTGCTTGATGTAATTCATTACTATCAGCAAACATCAGTCAAGATGTTACAAAAAGATATTAACGAACAACTAGCAAAACAAAAAAGCGATGTTAAACTATCCATTTCAGGGTATAAAATGTTAGGCCTTAATTTACCAAAATTAAAAGTCTTAGAATATAAAGTTGACGATGAATATGACTTTCTAAGAACACCCGCTGCTTATGATCAACTATTGCTGCATAGCAGATCATTATTGGAACAGCTATTATTGTTAGCTGAAGTTGAAACGAAAATTGAACTAATGATTTCTGAAATTGAAAAACTAAAAAGAAGAGTTAACGCGATCGAAAACATTGTCATCAAAGAAATCGAAGAGGATATTCATTTTATTCGGATGAAACTAAGTGACTTAGAGCGCAGTAACACAATTAGAATGATGAAGAGTAAAGAAATCATTTTAAGCAAAAATCAGAAAAATAAAGATTAAAAGCAACAAATTTGATATGATCCCCTTAAACTAGCTGCACTAAACAATTGGTTTTAGAAGTGCGTATAGAAAGGGGATTTTTTTTATGTGGAAGCAATGTCAATAAATAGCGAGGTAATTTTTCTAAATTATGTTATAATTTAATGGTAAGCAATTTAATATAAGTAATTAATTATAGAAGAGGATGGTGTTATGCACAAAATATTACTTGGTAAAATAAAAGAATCAGCTTTTTCGGTTTTGCCGATTGCCTTAATTGGTTTATTGCTAAGCTTTATTGTGGGACTGGACACAGAGTTAATTATTAATTTCTCGATTGGTGTTGTCCTACTAATAATGGGGCTTTCCTTATTCTCAATGGGAGCAGAAAACTCAATGATCGAAATAGCATCAAGGATTGGCAGCTTCTTAATTCGAAGCAAGAAAATTATCCTAATTATCGTAGTCACCTTTGTACTAGGTTTTTTAGTTATGTTTGCCGAACCAGCACTTTATGTTTTAACAGAACAATTTCAAAGCGTTCAATCCTGGTTGTTGATACTAGTAGTATCTTTGGGGTTGGGATTGTTTGTCATGCTTGCAATTTTAAGAATCGTTTTTCAAATTCCGATTAGAATTGCAGTATGGGTTGGTTATGGAGCAGTCTTTGCTTTAGGGGCTGTTGTAACAATTGTTAATCCCGAGTTTGTCGCGGTTGGATTTGATTCAGGCGCAGTTGCGACAGGACCACTAGTTGTTCCCTTTATTATGGCATTAGGTTATGGTATCACTAGATCAATCGGTAACAAAGATGCAGAATTTGATTCATTTGGATTGATTGGGATTATTAGCTTAGGGCCAATCTTCATGGTCTTGATTTTAGGACTGTTCACAAACGCTTCCGAACCCTCAGCAACAGTTGAGACATTAGGTACAGCAGCTTTGTTCATAAGTTATTTAGGGAGCAATTTAAAAGATATGGCAATTGCCATTTCACCGTTCATCGCTTTTTTCTTGATTTTTCAGTTAGTCGCATTCAAGTTTGACAAACAGAAAGTTATTAAAGTCTTAGTTGCATTTTTATACGTCTATATTGGTTTAGTTTTATTTTTAACCGGAGCCAACGCGGGCTTAGTTCAACTTGCTAATGAATTGGGTAATACGCTAGCTAGTGGTAATGCAAACTGGATTATTATTCCAATTGGTATAGCATTTGGTGCTGTAGTAGTTGCAGCTGAACCAAGCGTAATGGCTTTGAATCAACAAGTTGAAGAAGTAACAGCCGGAGCAATCTCCAAGCGAATGATGTTGACAAGCCTAGCGATTGGGGTTGGTATCTCTGTTGGATTGTCAGCAATCAGAGTTTTAACGGGAATTAGTATTTGGTGGATTTTAGCACCTACATACACAATAATATTGCTGCTACTGATAGTTACACCAAGAATGTTTTACTCAATTGCACTAGATTCTGGCGGAGCGGTTTCGGGTGTACTTACGACAACATTCTTAATGCCCTTTATTTTAGGAGCTGGTAGTGGAACGGGTGCCAATTTATTAACAGATGCTTTTGGCTTAGTTGCGTTTGTCGCGATGACACCAATACTTGTTCTACAAGTAATCGGATTGTTGGTTAGTCGAAAGCAAGAAGCATTAAGTTTAAGTGCTAAAATTAAAAACGAAGTAATTAGTTTAGAGAGCGAGGAGAATTAAATGAAGCTATTATTACTCATTACGAGTAGAAAAAAATCAGAGATCATCCTCAAGCATATTGCTAACATGCATTTGCTAGGAGCTTACAGTTTCATGGGAAAAGGAACCGCAACTGGCGAGATACTAGACGCATTGAACCTAGTTGAAACTGATAAGGATGTAGTTTTTGCTTTAGTAGAAGATAAAAATATTGAACCGATTTTTGCAGCATTAGAAGATAAATTTCGGTTTACTGAAAAAGGAACGGGTGTTGCAGTTGCAATGTCACTAAATGGCATTAGTGCTCAAACACTGGAATTGCTAAGAAAAGAAATAAATGAAGGAGAAATAAAAGAATGAAAAATGTAAATAAATCTCTTATAGTTTATATTTGTAATCATGGATTTTCATATGATGCAATGAAAGAGGCTCGTAAAGTTGGTGCAAGAGGTGGAACAATCATTCATGGTCGTTCATCGCTTTCAACTGAGAAGCAAAAGTTTTTTGGAATTACATTGCATCCAGAAAAAGATCTATTGTTGATTGTTGTTAAAGAAGAGCAAAGAGATATAATAATGAAAGTCTTGTGTGATCGATATGGAGTCACAAGTGAAGCTAGAGGATTATGTTTTTCACTTAAAGTTACTGATGCGATTGGTTTCTCTTATGAACCAATTGAAAGTGTTTTAGAAGAAAGAAATAGATAAGACAAATAGACCATAACAATTGAATATACTAAATAAATTGAGTTTTGTATTGCATCGATAACTTGCCAAAAGATTATGTTAATGCAGTATAATGCTATTTAAGTCACGAACATTCCCGCTTTGATCAGGTGGGAGTGTTTTATTGTTGTTGATTGTAAGAATAAAGTTCAAAAACTAGTATTTTTTCCTATATTTTGCAGTTCGAAAAATATTCTCAACTTTTATTCTCAAGAGTATTAGAACTTATTTCTAAAAACCGATATATTACAAGAAAAAAATTAGAACAGACGCGAAAGCTTATTGATTACATTAATAAAAAAGCATCATTAGGGTAGTACTAACCAACAAACTACCCAGGAAATTGGTATTGTATAGAAAAGAGTTAATGGCTATCGATGTTTTATTAGGACATAAGTGTCTGTAAAGGGGGAATTAATGTCCTAATAAAAACTAATATGATATGAATGATTTCGTATAGAAATAACTCACTTCATGGTTTTTTAAGGGATTAGATGGCAAAATAAATTATATGACATTTGATGTAGGGAGATTAAGTTTATGCTATATGAATTGATTGCTGAAAGTTCGGATTATGAATTTAAGGAACAATTGGAAACGAAAAGACCGAAAAGTTGGTTAAAGACAATTTCATCCTTTGCAAATACTATTGGTGGAACGATATTTTTTGGCGTGGATGACAATCAAAAAATCGTTGGTGTAGATAATCCCCAATATGCGAGTGATCAAATATCGGAAAAAATAAATGCCAAAATCAAACCAACACCGATCTATGTTTTGTCATCATTTGTTGAAGAGGGAAAAACTGTGATTACAGTTAAAGTTTACCCAGGTATATCAACGCCTTATTTTTATGAATCTGATGGTGTAAGGGAATCTTACATTAGAAGTGGCAATCAATCGATTGTTGCGCCTAATCACATTTTAAATGAGTTGATATTAAAAGGAACAAATCAAACATACGATACAATCAGAACAGCACACAAAAAATCAGATTATTCATTTAGTTTCTTTGAAGCAACCTTCTTTAATACAACCAGCACCAGATTAACCGAAGAGGATTATATTTCATTTGGTTTAGTTGATGAAAATGGATTTCTATCGAATGCTGGTATTTTACTTGCAGATCAAGCAATTTATAGACACAATCGTATCTTCTGTACACATTGGAACGGATTTGATAAAGCGCCGTTTAATGATGAAGCCATTGATGATAAAGAATATTCAGGAAGTGTTGTAAAATTACTTTTCTCAGCACTTGATTTTGTTAAAGCAAATACGAAAAAGAAATGGAGAAAAGGTACACTTCAGACCATTGAAATGCCTGAATATGATGAGCTTGCAGTCAGAGAGGCAATCGTTAATGCCATTATCCATAGAGAATACACCAGAACAGGCTCAGAAATCACAGTTAACATTTATAAAGACCGACTTGAAATCACATCACCTGGTGAAATATTTTCGGGCAAGAAAATTGAAAAGACAATTAACAAGGTAGTTGCATCGGAAAGAAGAAATCCCGTCATTGCTGACATTTTTGCCAGAATGAAATTCATGGATCGTAGAGGCAGTGGTCTTAAGAAAATTACCGAAAGAACAAATGCCTTATTTAAAGATCATCATAATCACGTCGAATTTTATAGTGAGGATGGGTTCTTCAAAGTCGTTATATTTAATGCTAATTATGAGAATGAACCGATAAATGAACCGATAAATGAACCGATAAATGAACCGATAAAATTAAGCGAGAATGCTGAAGTGGTTCTCAAAGAAATTAAAAAAGATCCCTCCATATCACAACCACAGCTTGCAGAAAAATTAGGAGTTTCTCTGTCGACCGTCAAAAGAGGTATCAAAGAACTAACTGAAGCAAACATTCTAATAGGCAAGACATCTAATAAAGCGGGAACATGGATAATCAAAGAATAAAAACAACTGTTACAAAATGATTTTGCTTGCACTTTGCTTGCGCTATTCTTGTACCTTGCTTGCACTTATGCTAGTGATATAGACTTCAAAAGAGAATGAACCATTAGGCATTGTGCTATAAAAAAATAAGGGTATATCATTCTCGCACTTTCCTCGCATTTTGCTCGCACTGTTCATGCATATGTCTAAGAAAAATGATTAGTGAAGAAAAAAGGAGAAGTTATCATGTCAAAGAAAATGACTCCAAAAGATGCCAGCAGAATTCAATCCTCAACAGCTAAAAGTAATCAAGGTCAAACACCGAAGGGCAGCTTTGCAAGTAGAGCACAAAGCGCATCAACCAAGAATGGTAAAAAATAACTGTTTAGAGTTTATCAAGTAACTAAGAAAACGGGATATTTGATTTCCTGTTTTTTTAAGCTGCATACCTCAAACCTTTAACTTGTTATTAAGTGTAATAAGTGTTAAAATTGAGTAAGTAAAAGTGATTGGTTTTAGTTCTCATTTAGACTCAAAAACAGTCAAATCATACTGATTGTTTGTGACGAATTTCATTTGATTTTCTCTAGTTTTAGGTAGGTTTATTAAGTGAATTTGTGACTTTAATTTGTCACAAACCCCAAAATCAACAAAATCACCAAAAAAGTTGTGACGAATGAATTTTGATTTGTGACGAATTCTTGGTTGATAGTAGTTAAAATGTTATTACAAAAAAGGAGCATAAAATGTTCAAATTAGTAGCTTCGTTTAAACCTAGTGGTGATCAACCAGAGGCAATTGAAAAACTCAAGGAAAACTTTAATAATGGCTTAAAGGAGCAGATATTACTGGGTGCTACAGGTACCGGTAAGACTTTTACCATGGCACATATGATACAGTCATTAGGTAAAAAAACCTTAGTGCTGGCACACAATAAAACGCTAGCTGGTCAGCTATACGGCGAACTCAAGTCGTTATTCCCTGAAAATCGTGTTGAATACTTTATTTCATACTATGACTATTATCAACCAGAAGCTTATGTTGTTTCTACGGATACTTATATTGAAAAAGATTCATCAATCAATGATGAAATTGATGAAATGAGACATAGCACTACAGCATCATTACTAGAAAGAGATGATGTTATTGTAGTATCTTCAGTATCTTGCATTTACGGGATTGGTGCCAAAGAAGATTATTTTAATGCGATGATTTTCTTAAGAACCGGAAACAATCATGGAAGAGATAAACTAATTGATGATTTAGTTCGGTTAACATATTCTAGAAATGACATTGATTTTGCTAGAGGAACATTTAGAGTCAGAGGAGACTCAGTTGAAGTAATTCCCGCTTATGAACGTTCTCAAGGAATCAGAGTCAGTTTTTTTGGTGATGAAGTTGAAAGTATTAAACGCTTTGATGTCCTAACTGGACAAGCACTGGAATCACTAGAGTTTATAACGATTTTTCCAGCTACACACTTTATGACAAACCCAGAAAAAATGGCTGAAACATTAAGAAGAATAAGATCAGAACTGGAACAACAAGTAACTTATTTCAAAGAAAACAATCTACTTCTAGAAGCCCAACGAATTGAACAAAGAACTCGTTACGATTTGGAAATGTTAGAAGAAATTGGTATATGTAGCGGAATTGAAAACTATTCAAGACATCTTGCTCTAAGGGCAGAAGGAGAAACACCAGAAACATTAATCGATTTTTTTGGTGATGATTTCTTAATGATTGTTGATGAATCGCATGTTACTATTCCCCAAGTAAGAGGGATGTATTTTGGTGATAGATCAAGAAAAGAAAAATTAGTTCAATATGGTTTTAGATTACCAAGTGCACTAGATAATAGACCACTACAATTTGATGAGTTTGAAAACAAACTAAAACAAGTAATCTATTTATCAGCGACACCAGGCAACTATGAATTAGAGAAAAGTTTACCGGTTGTTGAGCAAATCATTCGTCCTACTTTTTTATTGGATCCAGTTGTTGAAGTAAGAAAAACCGAAGGTCAGATTGATGATCTATATTTTGAAATTAAAAAACGCATTGAGAAAAATGAACGTGTTTTAGTAACAACCCTCACCATTAGAATGAGTGAGGACTTAACTGGTTATTTTAAGCAATTGGGTTTAAAGGTTGCCTATCTACACAGTGAAATTAAAGCACTTGAAAGAATCAAGATCTTAAGAGACTTAAGAATCGGAAAATATGATTGTCTAGTCGGGATTAACCTTCTTAGAGAAGGCTTAGATTTGCCTGAGGTTAGTTTGGTTGCGATCTTGGATGCCGATAAGCAAGGATTCCTTCGAAGTGAGCGAAGTTTAGTTCAAACAATTGGTCGTGCAGCTAGAAACGAAAACGGAAAAGTGATCATGTATGCTGATCGAATCAGTGATTCAATGGAATATGCCATTAATGAGACAAACAGAAGAAGATCGCTTCAAGAAGCGTATAATCAGAAGCATAACGTTGATCCCGCAACCATTCAGAAAGAGATTCACCAACAGATCAGCTTCAAAGAAGAAATTTTAGAAGAAGAGAAAGATTATCAAAAGATTACGAAGAAGGATCGCGAGAAATTAATTAAGAAGATTGAAAAGCAGATGCAAGAAGCAGCTAAAAAGCTTAACTTTGAGGAAGCTGCTGAATTAAGAGATATTTTGTTTGAGTTGAGGTCATCATGAGCAAGCAATTCACAATTCTAAAGACAATAATAAAAGCGGATTATGAACAAAAGATAATCCAGTTCTCAAAAACAGAAAGACTTGTTTCCTATCTTTTGATTGGTGATTCTTTAATCGGTTATTTTCCTCAGGAGTTAATCCCATCTGTATACAACCAAGGAATACCAGGTGATACAACATTGGGCGTACTTAATCGACTTGATTTGGTGATTAGATTAAGACCGACAACAATTATTATTCATGTTGGTTCTAATGATTTGGTCTTAACTGATTTATCAACGGATGAAATTGTATCAAACATTAAAAGAATTGTTGAAACGCTTCAAACAGATTTACCAAACACGAGAATTTATGTTTTAAGTCTGTTTCCCATCAATGAAGCAGTAAGTAATAAAGCATATTTAAAATATCGGGATAACAAACGATTAACCCTTTTAAATCGACAATTGGAAGCACATCTGGTATCCTATTATTATCCAATTGATCATTTATTTAAAGACGAAGAGAATAACCTGAAATTAACATATACAAAAGATGGATTGCACTTAACACCTTCTGGCTATCAAATCTTTTATGAAAAAATTAAGGATTTACTGGAGGAAAGAGACAATGCAGGCTAAAGATTACTATAATTTAGGCTTAAGCTATTATGCACTTGATACACAAAAAAAGAATACTGTTGTTGCGATGCAACACTTTGAAGATGCTGCTATTCGTGGCTATCCAGATGCGTATTATTTTTTAGGGCGCTTTTATGCAATTGGCGATGGTGTTTCAATTGATTTAGAAAAAGCATTTTCTTTATACCATGAAGGCTATAAGCAAAAAAGTTCAAAATGCACCTATGCAATTGGACTTGCCCATTACACCGGTGCCGGTGTCTTAAAGGATGAACAGGTTGCCAATGTGTATTTTGAAGAAGCATTTTCAACACTTCAAGAAGAAGCCAAAGATGAAGATGCAGTCAGTATCTATTTAATGGGCACCTATTACTACTACGGTTTTTTTATAAAACGTTTTCTATTAAAGGCAATTGAGTATTTCACAAGATCAGCAGACCTTCATTATGCCGACGCACAATACATGATGGGGATGATCTATGAAACCATTTACAAAAATGAAGATGAAAAAGACAACCAGAAGAAAGCAGAAGCCTATTACTTAAAAGCTGCTAAACAGGATCACCCTTTCGCACAATATGCCTTAGGCATCAATGCCATCGAAACCGGCAATATTAAAAAAGCCAAAACATATTTACTCGCTGCAGCTAATCAGAATTACGCTTTGGCTCAATTTACATTAGGCAAAATTGCTCAATCAGAAAAGCGATTGGAAGCAGCCTTCGATTGGTTTTTGAAAGCCGCCCATCAAGAAAATGCTAAGGCTGAATATCATGTAGGTTTATGCTATCACTTTGGCTTAGGCGTAAAAAAGCAGATTGAAGAGGCGGTTCGCTGGTATTTTGCAGCAACCAAGCAAATGGAAGTTGAAGCGTTCTATCAACTTGGCAGCATCTATATTCAACACTACAAGGATTTTCAGACTGCTTTTAACTACTTGGATAAGGCAGCAGCCTTAAACCATCCTGAAGCACAATACAACCTGGCAGTTATGTATCAAAAAGGCGATGGTGTCCAGCAAAACATGGATTTAGCCTTTAAATGGTTCAAAGAAGGGGCTGAACGTGGTTCAGCCAGAGCTCAGTATAATTTAGGGATGATGTATTATGAAGGAATTGTTATTGAGAAAGATGAACAAAAAGCGAAAGCCTGGTGGGAAAAAGCTGCCGCACAGAATTTGGAAGTAGCCGTTAAACAATTATTGGCCTACAATAATTATCAAACGCTCTATAAATCGAAATGGCAATCATAAAGTACTTCTATTTACTTGGTGCATATACCTTATATGGTTATGTGAATTATGTTTCATATACAAATCCTGCTTATCAAGCAAATTTAACGACTAAAATTATCTTTTCAACCGTTTCCCTACTACTGTTAATCGGTTTTACGCTAATTATTTTGATTCCTGAAAAAATAATCAGAAGACCATTTTCATCATTCTCCCGCTACACAAGAGTTGTAATCTATATTGGTGTCTATATTGCACCATTAATAAGTTTATATTATTAAAAAGAAAAAAGGCTGATCATTTGTCAGCCTTTTACTATTTATTTGGAACTATTTCTTTTGGGCTGCGATTTTAACGATGGCAATCAAAATTTCAACCGCTTTTTCCATTTGCTGAATTGAAGCGAACTCAAATCGACCATGGAATTGATACGCACCAGTACCTAAGTTAGGACACAATAAGCCCTCAAACGTCAGTCTTGCTCCATCGGTACCACCTCTAATTGGATCAGTATAAGGAACAACACCAACGGATTTAATGGCCTTTTCAGCTAAGTCAATAATATGCATGTGATCTTTTAAAACTTCATACATGTTATAGTAGCTATCTTTGATTTCAACTTCAATTGCATTATAGCCATATAAATCATTTAAGTAATCTTTGATCCTAACAAATGTTTCTTTTTGTTTTTTAAACAATTCTTTTGAATGATTACGAATAATGTAATGCAAGGATGCTTCTTCAACGCTTCCATTAAAACTTGATAAATGATTAAAGCCTTCATAGCCTTCAGTGTTCGCTGGATCTAGGAAACGCGGCAACATTCTATGAAACTCAATTCCAAGATGTTGGGCATTTACTAATTTATTTTTTGCCGAGCCCGGATGAATGCTTTTACCAATACATTTAACTGAAGCAGAAGCGGCGTTGAAGTTTTCATATTCAATGCCACCAACTTCACCACCATCAGCTGTATAAGCAAAATCAGCTTTAAACCAATCATGGTTAAAATAATCCGTACCACGACCAATTTCCTCATCAGGTGTGAAACAAATATAGACATCTCCATGTGGCTCGTCCGGATTTTCCATAAAGTAAGCAGCCAATTCCATGATTTCTGCTACACCGCATTTATTGTCAGCACCTAATAAAGTATTTCCGTCTGTAACAATGATATCTTGGCCAATGACACGGTTCAAACTTAAAAAAGAACTAGGTTCCATCGATAAGTCTTGATTTAAGACAATCTTTTCACCTTGATAGTTTTTAATGATTCTAGGATTAACGGGATATCCGGGAGCATCAAAAGATGTATCAACGTGTGCAATAAACCCAATTGCAGGCGCGGTATCTACATTACCGGCAATCTTTGCATAAACATAACCATAGTCATCTAAAGTAGCCTTGATGCCCATTTCCTTTAACTCAAAAACAAGTTGACGACTCAAGTTTTTCTGTTTGTCGGTTGATGGGAAGGTTTTAGAATTTGGATTAGACTGTGTATCAATTTTTA
>Ga0172382_10011230_pt1 | contig 11877 bp, 11 predicted proteins | sample Leawel138RmetaG_FD_122245 | JGI IMG/M metagenome (GOLD analysis project Ga0172382, IMG submission 122245) | Leachate microbial communities from a municipal landfill in Southern Ontario, Canada - Leachate well 138R metaG | ecosystem: Engineered > Solid waste > Landfill > Unclassified | place...
AGATGAAGAGAAGAAGAAGATCTGCTTCACGAAGAGCTAAGTAAATTGTTACTAAATATACCCTATGTCTCTAACAGACACCCTCAGAAAGGACATGTTTAAAGCCATCAAAGATGGTGCTAAGGATGAATCCGAAATATTAAAAATGGCTTTAGCCTCAATTAAAAACGTTCAGATAGAATCAGAGGAAGAATTAACAGATAAAGATATTCAAAAGATACTAAGAAGTGAGGTCAAAAAGATAAAAGATTCCATAGAGCAATTCAAGAAGATGGAAAGAGACGACCTTGTTGCTAAGGAAGTTATCCAATTAGAAGTTTTACAAAGTTACCTCCCACAACCCATGAGTGAGGATGAAGTAAGGAAAGTTGTTGAAGCAAAAGTTAAAGAATTAAATGCAGAGAGCATGAGAGATATGGGTAAGGTAATGGGTGTAGTTATGAAAGAGTTAGAAGGAAAAACAGACGGGAATACCGTTAAGGATATAGTTCAAGATATCCTAAGTTAACTATCCATGACCCTAAACATCCATAACTGGACAAAATTACAAAAATATTTTCCTAATATTGAGCTACGTAAAGAAGAACTTAAAAAGATTCTTCTAAAAACCTTTGAGAGTTACACCAAGGGGAGGAGGGGAGAGGATGCATCTACTGAAATAGACACTATAAACATAATCTTTGCGTCGTCTAAAGAAATAAAAAGACTAAATAGAGAATTTAGAAAAAAAGATTCTGTAACAGATGTCCTTTCATTTTCAATAGAACAAAATCCACTAATTGGAGAAATATACATTTGTCCAGAGTACATAGCTGCTAAATATCCCTCCGAGGAGGTTCTTAGGGACATTCTCCATGGCTTTTTACATCTTTTAGGGTATGAACATGTGGGTCATTTCTCCGAAGCTTTAGAAAGCGACGAGGAAATGTTTGTAAAACAAGAGGATATGTTGCAAAATATACTAGATGAAATTAATAACAGGGTTAGGTAACCCAGGAGAAAAATATTCAAATACGAGACATAATGTAGGTTTTCTTTTCCTAGATGTGCTAAGAGAAATGTTCCTTTACCAAAAGGATATCTCTGCTACAGATTGGAAGAAAGAGAAACTCTTTTCTTCGGAATTAGCATTTTTGAAAGAGGGAAGTAGGGTAATAGCTACTATGCAGAAGCCTTTGACATATATGAATAGGTCTGGAGAAGCCGTTGCAAAACTCGCAAAAAAATATGAGATACTGGATCTAGCAGACAATTTTATCCTAGTTCATGATGACCTAGATATCCCCCTAGGCAAATTCAAGATACAGAGAGGGAAATCTCCTCTAGGTCATAATGGAGTAAAGAGTGTTGAAGATAGGGTAGGGATGGTCGACTTTAAAAGAGTTAGAATAGGGGTAGAAGCTAGAGAGAATAAAAATATCCCTGGGGAAGATTATGTTTTAACGAAATTCTCCAAGGATGAACAAGAGATAATAGATGAAGTTATCCAAGAGGCTATAAAAGGAGTTCTTGCGGATATCTTAATCTAGTCTTTTCTTATTTTACTAATACCTTCGGAGTTATTTCTGGATGTAGAGAATAAATCTCCCATTATATATCTCATTAACTTCTTCGTATGTATGCTTGGTTAAGTAATAATCTCCATCGATAACTGTTGCGAGGAAGTTCTTTCCAAGAGTTATTCCAAGATTGAGAATGCCTAACTCTGCTGATCTTCTATCTTCCTCTTCAAAATCATCCTCAATCCTCTCTACTAAGAAGAATATCTTTCCGGGAGTTATAGAGGATTCTTCATCTATTTGAACCTCCTCCAGCATCTCCTTCTCCTCAAGATATTTAAATAGGAGGGTAGGGTATTCATAGTCTGAGAAGAAGTAGGATTCAAAACCGTATTCTTTAATGTGGGAATCCCTTAAAACAGGTTCAATGGGGAGTCTTAGATTGTAATGGGCTTGTGAAATTATCCTGTAAGAACTAAATCCTCCAAATAAATCTTTAATTTCCTCTATTGACCTATTGGAATGCTGGTTTGTCCATTTCCCTGAGGTCATAATTTCTTCTGCCTCCATAAGTAGTTCTTCAGAATTAACCTTTTCAAGATTGTCTTCTTTACTATTTCCAACATCCGGATCTTGTCCATCTGAAATAGAGTCGTAATCTATGTCATGGACAAGCTCTTGTCCTTCTCCAGGCATATAACTTCTATTGTATGTATTAGCAGATGCCCATATTGTAAATGGAATGTATAAAACGCCTATTAGGATCAAGACTTTAAGGGATATGTCTACAATTTTGCTCTTTTTAACAAACTTTTTGTAAAGGGCATATATAAATAGTGCTATGAAGAATATTTCAATGGAATCCATTACAGAAAAAGGGAAGCTGGCAAAAAGATTTGGTTCAAATATGTACTTTATTAAATAGAATCTGTATTCCGATATCGGATAGGCAAACATAATACTATCGACTATAAAGTCCGCAAAAAGGTGTGAGAGAGTACCAATTAGGAATGTATTGGCTAAGATATGTGACAAGTCATTGTCCAAGGTTTTGTTGGTTTTCTTGTTTAGGAACTTTCCCTTGATGTAAATTAGCCCCTTCAGTATTGCCCAGATTCCAATGTAAAAGATTGGTGTATGTGTTACGATCCCGTGATGTATAAATCTTGGAACGTTAAGCATAGCGAGCAGGAAGATATCAAAGTCGGGGAGTATCCCAAAGAGGAGAGCACATAACGCAACCAATATCTGTTCACCCATTTTGAGGCGTTTGATTTTTTTACTCTGTATGGCCTCATTTGCTAAGTAAGAGATTGGTCCATGTGCTATATACATAGGGTTTTTGCTATCAAATTAGTATTAGATATTATACATATTCTCCCGCTATTGATAAAATAGCCGTGTGAAAGAAGAAAGAATAAGGAATAATCCAATAGAAGCTCTTTCTAAGAGTTATGTTCCTCTTAAGGAGGACATTTTAGCTTACGGAAAAGTTTCTGGTGTGGACTATGATTACTATGAACTTGCTTGTGAACTTTTAGGAATTCTTTTAGACAGAGTTGTTTGGTTATCTATTTCAAAAGGAGAAGAGGGAGATTCTAAGGAGAGTAATGCTATTAAGTTACACAAGGGAGAGGAGTTTAGCCTAAATTCTCTACTGGATCTTGGCTACGAGAGAGTCGAAAGGGTATGGAATGAGGGAGAGGTCTCTGTTCTGGGAGATGTTGTCATTATCTGGCCCTTTAGCATGAACAATCTTGTTAGGTTAAGTCTTTTTGGTAAGGAAGTTGAGGAGATATCTATAGTGGGTGTGGAGAGTAGGAAGAAAATAAGGGAGGTTAACGAGAGAACTCTTTTAAGTAAAGATAGTGAGTTATTGGTAGGAAATGAAGAATCTGGTAAGAGTATGAATATTAGCTTAGTAAGCAATCTTGGTGAAGAGGAAAGTAGGGTGGACCTTGGAATTAGAAACATCCCAGGGATAGAGGCTTACAGTACTAAATCTGCTCTTATGGAAATATCCAAGAACTACAAGAATAGGGGGTATGAGGTTTGGTACTTAACTAACAGTCTAGAAAAATATGACTTAGAAGTAGCAAAAGAGGTAAGGGATTTAATAGACGAGGTTTTTCCTGCAAAGAATGTTACAGAAAGGACTGTTAAAAAGGGTTTTGTATCTACCATTGGTAAGGTTTTAGTTCTAACAGATTTAGAAGTTCTTGGAGAGTTAGACCTTTCTTCTTACCAGAAGAGAAATATTAATATGGATCCGGGTAGTGTAGAGATTCTTAAAAAGATTGTTCCCGGAGATTATGTTGTGCATGAAGATCATGGGATAGGAAGGTTTGTTAAAGTTGTAAAAAAAGATAAGGGACCCTATATAGAAGTCGCATACAAGGGCGCAGATAAACTTTTCATACCCCTTACAGCCTCAGATAAGCTAACAAAATATATTGGGACTGGGAGAAAGAAGCCTATCCTAACAGGTTTAAGCAGTGGAGTATGGAGGAGAATTTCCAAAAAAGCTAAAGAGAGGGCAGAAGATATTGCTAGGGAATTACTCCAACTATATGCCCTTCGTGAGAGTGTAGAAGGAAAACCCGTGATTAGTTCAGAGGACTCTCTAAAAGAATTAGAGCTTTTTATTGACCAATTTGAATTCAAGGATACAGACGACCAACTTCTTGCAACTAAGAACATAATTGACGATTTACAGAGAGACAGGTCGATGGACAGGCTTTTGGTAGGGGATGTTGGTTATGGAAAGACAGAAATAGCAGCCAGAGCGGCATTTGCTGTTGTAAATTCAGGCTACCAGGTAGCTATTCTTGCTCCAACAACTATCCTAGTTAAACAACACGTAGCTGTTTTTAAGGAAAGATTTAAGGGTTATCCAATAAATATTGCTTCTTTATCAAGATTTTCCTCGAAGAGAGAGAAAGAGAAAGTTCTCGAGGATCTCTCTAAAGGTTTGGTAGATATTGTAATCGGGACACACGCTCTACTTAGTAAGAAAGTCTTTTTTAAGAAGTTGGGACTTTTGGTGATAGATGAGGAACAGAAATTTGGTGTTAAACAGAAGGAGGAGATAAAGAAGAAGAGGGTAGATACAAATGTCCTATCTTTGACAGCAACCCCAATTCCTAGAACTTTGAATATGGCACTTGCAGGAATAAGGGATATTTCTGTTTTAGCAACTCCTCCAGAAGGCAGGAAAGAGGTCATAAATCACTTTGAGAGATTCAATTGGGATAGCGTCAGAAATGCTGTAGAGACCGAGTTAAAGCGTGATGGGCAAATATATTTTCTACATAACAGAGTGAGCACCATAGAGTTTGTTTACAACAAGTTGACTAAAATGTTTCCTCACAAAGTAGTTGGTGTTGCCCATGGTCAGATGGGTGTTCAAAAATTGTCAAAGACTATGGATGCTTTTGTTAATGGAAATATAGATATTTTGGTATGCACAACGATAATAGAGAATGGTCTAGATATCCCTACTGTTAATACGTTAATCATACAGGACGCTACCATGCTGGGACTCTCTCAGATGTACCAAATCAGGGGTAGAATAGGGAGGTCTACGACACAGGCACATGCCTATTTTTATTTCGATAATCTTAAGGGCGATGCTAAGTTAAGGCTTGAAGCAATAAAGGAGTCCCAAGAGCTAGGTTCAGGATTTTTGCTCTCAAACAAGGATTTAGAGATAAGAGGGGCCGGTGATATTCTTGGAAGAAACCAGTCTGGGACTATAAATTCCGTGGGTTATGGACTATACTCCCAGATGCTTGCTCAGGCAGTAAAAAAGGTCAAAAATCTGGGTAAATAATTTTCACTTGGCAAGGGCCTAACTTTGCTTTAGTATGTAACCATGTCTTCAGTCCTCTACCAAAAATACAGATCTAGTGATTTTGACGAAATCAAGGGTCAAGATCATGTTACAAAGCTTTTGAAAAATGCTGTGAAAACAGATCAAGTCGCTCAAGCTTATCTTTTTGTCGGTTCAAGGGGAACAGGAAAGACTTCCACTGCGAGAATATTAGCTAAGGCTGTTAACTGTAAGAATCTTAAAAAGGATGGGAACCCTTGTGGAGAGTGTGAATATTGCCAGAGTATTGCTGCTGGAAGATTCTTAGATTTAATAGAGATAGATGCGGCATCAAATAGAGGTATAGACCAAATCAGGCAGTTAAAGGAGAAGATTGAATTTTCTCCTTCAGAAGGCAAATTTAAGGTGTATATCATAGACGAAGTCCATATGTTAACCACAGAGGCCTTTAATGCTTTGTTAAAGACCCTGGAAGAGCCTCCTGCACATGTAATTTTCATTCTAGCTACTACAGATGTCCATAAGTTACCACCAACTATTCTTTCTAGGTGTCAAAGGTATGATTTTAGATTGGGGACAGAGAAAGAGATAAAGGGGCTTATAAAGGAGATTGTTAAGAAAGAAGAAATAACTATCGAAGAGGGAGCTTTAGATGTAATTGTTCAGAATGCAAAGGGAAGTTACCGAGATGCTTTGTCAATTTTGGATGTTATATATACCGGACAAGAAGAAAAGAAAAAAGAAATAACTCTTGAGGAGACAAGGAAAATATTAGGTCTTCCTGATTTTGACAATGTTGTTCTTCTTCTTAAGAACCTTTTAGAGGGAAATGGTAGTAAGTCATTAGCTGTCATAGAGGAACTTGAGGAAAAGGGAGTTAACCTACAACAATTTACCAGTTATGTCCTAGATATCTTAAGAAGGATTCTTACCGGGAAGATAAAAGGGAAATTGGAGAAGGAATTTGATTTTGCTAAAGATATAGATATTAAGCTTCTTCACAGACTCATAAACCTCTTTTTAGAGGCAGAGAATAAGATTAGGTATGCTAATAACCAGGCACTCGTTCTTGAGATGATTATTCCTGAAATGATGAAAAGTGGGGTAGGACAAGATGTAGAGATAGTAAACAGGGATGTTAAGAAGAGAATCCCTAAAGATAAGGATGAGAAACCAGAAAAGAAGGATAAAGAGAAAGAAAGCAAGGAAGAGAAAATAGAGAAAGAAGATCTAAGTGTAAAGGAGATACAAGGTAAATGGGATGAGTTTGTTAATGCAATTAAGCCTTTTAATGGCCATCTGTATGCCTTCTTAGGGGGTGCAAATATTATTAACTTTGACAAAGGGACATTGTTTATAGAGGTTCCTTTCCAATTCCATATGGAGAGAATTGAGGTTCCAAGGAGTAGGAATGCAATATCTGAAACTTTTAAGAAGGTTTACGGAACTAACTGCATGATCTCTTGTTCCGTGAATGGAGATATTAAGCCAAAGAGAAAAGCTGATGCAGATTTTGTTTTAAGGAATCTTCCTGTAATTAAAAAGAAGAAACGGGAGGAAAAGGAAGAGAAACCAGCAAAAGGGAAGGTTGTTCAGAATATAGAGGCAATATTTGAGGGTATGTAGAGATTTTCATTTTAGGTTATAATAGGTTCATTATCTAAGTTTTTTGTCGTAATTATTATGTTAAATCCAGTAGAAGTTATGAAGATGCAAAATGATGCTAGAAAACTTCAGAAGAAATTAAAAGAGAGAAAGATTAAGGGGGAATCTAAGAATGGAATGGTTGTTATATACATGAATGCAGCTCAAGAATTCGAAGATGTCCACATAGATGACGAATATCTTTCTCCAGATATGTTTGAGGCTCTAAAGAAGGGCTTTAAGGAAGCTTTTAAGGATTACCAGAAGAAGCTTCAAAAGGAGATGGTTCAGGATATGGATATGGACCAATTAAGGAATATGTTTAGTAAATAGTATGTCGGTTTTACCTAAGAGTGTAGAAAAAGTAATAGAGGAATTTAGTAGGTTGCCTGGTGTGGGGCCAAAGTCTGCTGCACGTATGGCATACCACTATATTAGATCTCCTAACAAAGATGCTTCTAAATTAGCTTCTGCTCTTAATGATATGGAGGAGAATGTTAAATACTGTGAGAAGTGTTTTAATGTCACGGACAAGGATGTTTGTAGTCTTTGCTCATCTCCATTGAGGAAAAAGAATAAGTTGTGTGTTGTTGAAGAACCTCTAGATGTGGTGGCTTTTGAAAATAGTGGTGTCTATGACGGTCTTTATTTTGTCTTAGGGGGTGTAATTTCTCCTGCAGAGGGAATAGGTGAGGAGGAATTAAGGTTTAAAGATCTGGAAAAGAGGGTTAATGAACTTTTAGAGAACGATAAAGATATTGAATCTGTTGAAATTATTGTAGCTACCAACCCAAGTTTAGAAGGGGAGGCCACAGCAAGTTACATAATTGATCTCTTTTCCAAACTTGCTAAGGAAGAGAAGGTTAATATTACGAGATTGGCCATGGGGCTTCCTACAGGAGCTGATCTTGAATATGCCGACAGATTGACTTTAAAGAGAGCTCTAGAGGGTAGGAGAGGTATCTAGCTTATTTCCTGCGGATTGTTTTTGCTTTAATCCTATAGTATAATACATGTATTGTATGGATGTTTATCCTACAGTGTTATCTGCTCTTTAAAAAGGTTCTACTATATCCTCTAATATCTCTTGGTGAGCCCAATTTGTTTTCTATTTACAAAATGGAAAACAGGTTGGGTTCAGCTAAGAAGAGAGGAGTAACAAAAATGATAGGAACTGATTTTTACAGTATTTTTTATGTTGGGGTCATGGGTGTTTTAGCCGTGATAAATGGTATTCAGCTTGGAGCATCAAAGGGTTATCCCTTTCGGCGCTTCGCAAATGGTCTCCAGGTGTTAATCTTTATGATTATCCCTGTAGCTTTTGTATTAGGCGGACAGACGTCTGGATTCTTTTTCTGGACAATTATGGCTTTTGCCCTGTCTGTAGCTCTAGATGCTGTTGAGTTAACCATGATCTACTGTGGGAAGATTAAGGCTAAGGATCCTCTTGAGGAACCAGTGAAGCCAACTCCCGCAGAATCCCAGAAGAAGGGTTTAGCAAAGAAGATTGGTAAGGAAGCCGAGAAAATAGTGACCAAAAATCCGGTCGCAACTCACTCTCTTACTGTTATTATCTCCTTTGTCCTCAACTTTGCTGTCTTCTTTATCTCGGTACTTTTGGTAACGGGGTATTCATTTCAATAATTATCATTTCTTAGTAGAACCCGACAAGGAGGAGAGATCAATCGTTTTAGACCTAACCGTCTACCTCGCAATCTTTTCTCCTTGTAAAACCCCTCAAAATGGAAATTCCCATAAATACAGTGTAAAATAACTCAGTATGAAGTTATATAGTACCCTAGATAAGAAAGTTACAGAGATAGAGCCTATTAAAAAAGGTCAGATCTCTATTTATAGCTGTGGTCCCACAGTTTATTACAGAATGCAGGTTGGAAATATTAGGGCTTATGTTAATTGGGACATTCTACACAGAGCACTCTTATACCTAGGATACGATGTAAAGAGAATTATGAATATGACTGATGTTGGGCATATGACATCAGAAGATGACTTTGGTAGCGATTTTGGTGAAGATAGGATGGACAAACAAGCTCAGAAAGAAGGTTTACAACCTTTAGATATTGCAAATAAGTATATAGATACGGTTTTAGATGACTTCAGAGATCTTAATATCCTTGCTCCAAATGGAGAGGTTATTCCTGAAGACTTAAACTACGAGGATGTTCAAGAATATGGTTTTCCTAGAGCTACTGAATATGTGGAAGAGATGATAGAGATAATCAAGAAGATTGAGGAGAATGGCTATACCTATGAAACTAAGCAAGCCCTCTACTTTGACGTTTCAAAAGTAAAAGACTACACGATATTTACAGGACAGAACCTAGATGAAAAGGAAGTAGGTGTTAGAGAGGAAGTAGGTGTAGATCCAGAGAAGAGAAATCCTGCGGATTTTGTTCTTTGGATGAAGAGGTATGGTAAGTATGAGAACCATATTATGAATTGGGAATCTCCATGGGGAAATGGTTTTCCTGGTTGGCATATTGAATGTTCCGCTATGTCTACAGCTTTATTAGGAGAGTTTTTTGACATCCACACAGGTGGTGTAGACCATATCCCTGTCCACCATACTAATGAAAGAGCACAAAATATCGGAGCTTTTAATCGTCCCGTAGTTAAATACTGGGTCCATAATGAATGGGTTGTAAATAAAGATGAAAGTAAGATGTCTAAGAGCAAAGGAAATGCTCCATATCTCCCCAACATTTTGAAATTAGGTTTCGACCCTATGGATGTTAGATACTATTTGTTATCCATAAACTATAGAACTAGGATGCAGTTCTCTATTGAGGCTCTAGAGGGTGCTAAGAACGCCAGAGAAGCCCTTCTAAGAAGGATTAGAGAGTTGGGAGATACAAAAGGGAACGCAATCCCAGAATACATAGAGCGTTTTAAGAAAGAGCTTGAAAATAATCTTAATATGTCCGGTGTCTTAGCCCTCATAAACGAATTATTAAAAGAAAATTTTCCTAAGGAAGATATTCTTGCAACAATCTTAGATTTTGACAAAGTTCTCGCTTTAGATTTGGAAGAAGCTATCACAAAGGAAGAAACTACTGAATTGCCATCCGAAGTTGAAACTCTTTTAGAAAAGAGAATGCTTGCAAAACAGGAGAAAAATTACGAAGAGGCGGATAAGATAAGGGAGCAGATAGAACAGATGGGTTACAAATTATTAGATACCCCAGAAGGTCAAAAATTAGAACAAGTTTAGTATGAGTCAACAAACAATTTCACTAAAACTAACGCAGAAAGAAGTGGATTCCTTGAGGTATATCCTCAATAAAAAAGGCTGGAAGGAGGAGGGAATAAACAATGAGTATGTTGCTCTTCGTATGAAAAATGACAAGGGCTCTGTATGCACGTTGTATACAAGTATGAAAGTCGTCTTTCAGGGGTCAGAGGATTTTGAAGAATTAATAAAATTAGTTAAGGACAGGGCGGAGGATAATGACGAGATGAAAGTTCCTGTCGAGGTGGTTCCTCACATAGGTGTAGATGAAGTAGGGAAGGGAGACTATTTTGGTCCATTGGTAGTAGTTGCTTGTTTTGTAAACAGTCAGTTTCTTCAAGATACAGAACTCTTAGGGATAGGGGATTCTAAAAAAATTTCAGACAACAGGATAAGAGATATATACCAAGAAATTAAGGATTATCCCTACTACTATGTATCAATAGTCAAGCCAGAAGAGTATAACGAGCAGATAAAGGAGTTAAAGAATGTTTCTATACTTTTAGCAAAGCAACATTCCAAAGTTATAGAGATGGGGCTTAATGATCTTGCAGAGAAGGATATAGAGTGTAAAGAGGTTGTTATAGATCAATTTTCTTCGAAGAAGAGTCGGGTTATAGATGAACTTGGCCCATTAGGTAAGAAAATAAAGTTTGTCCAATTTCACAAGGGAGAATCAGATATTGCCGTAGCCTGCGCTTCTGTAATAGCCAGGGCAATATTCTTAAGGGAATTAGACAGAATGAAGGAAGAATATTATTTTACTTTTCCTAAGGGAGCCTCCAATGTTATTGAAGCGGCTAGGGAGTTTGTTAAGAAGAATGGGGTGGGGGAATTGGAGAAGGTTGCTAAGATAAGCTTTAAAACAACTAAAAAGGTTATACAAGATTCTTTTTAGATCTTTTCTTCATCTTTTTTGCTTCTTTCTTTTTTCTTGGCTTGTTTGGTTTCAATTTCTTTCTCTTGTCTAGTATTACCTTTGTAAGCGCTATCAGAGCCACGATTAGGAGTGCAATAGCTATAAATAACTCAAAATTGGGCTGTATAACGACTTCTTGTATTACTAAGTTCTCATCTATACCATTGTAGAAGCGACCCAATATCATTCTCTGTGTAAATAGATTGGAGATATGGTCTTTTTGAATCTCAAACTCTTCTTCTAGAAGCCCCCCTGGGTATAATTTTTGTTGTTCTTTATTGATTTTTATATACTCTGGAGTAAATCTGCCCTTTGTGCTGTAAAACTGTATCTCTCCCATAGGGTTAAGTACATAGTTACCAATATTCTCATATGTGTATTTAATTACAGTTGGAGATATGAACGGTATGCCTTTATCTATAATTTGGATGTCTACCTTTGCGAATTCTGAAGTTATTCCTTTTACATCTCTATCAGGGTCTGCAATATGTAGTACCACTAGGTGTGACAGGTTTTCTACTGTCCCAATAGGGTTTGTTTCCGCTACAAAGACTTTTTCTTCCTCTGTCTCTAGTATTATTAGATTGAAATATGTTCCAGGGCGCATATCTTTATCTGGAACTACTTCGTAGGGTAATTCAAAAGTCTCGGTTGGTCTAACAGAGAAGATTTCTTTGTCAGCTCTTGTGAAAATAAAACCGTCCTCCTTACTCATTTCTAAGGTCTGTGGGTC
>Ga0172382_10011231_pt1 | contig 11877 bp, 11 predicted proteins | sample Leawel138RmetaG_FD_122245 | JGI IMG/M metagenome (GOLD analysis project Ga0172382, IMG submission 122245) | Leachate microbial communities from a municipal landfill in Southern Ontario, Canada - Leachate well 138R metaG | ecosystem: Engineered > Solid waste > Landfill > Unclassified | place...
GTCTACTCTTTAACCTATTAACTTCGCGTTCCATATTTATGGCTAGACGTTCTTGATTAGAAGTATGCTCTGCGTAAGTTGGTAATAAATCTTGATAATGCTTTTTAAGTTTTTTAAAAGATTCATCATCTGTTTTATTAACAATTAAATCACGAATCATACGGTGTAATAAAAGGTCAGGATATCTTCTAATAGGTGATGTAAAATGTGAATAATATGTACTACCTAGACCAAAATGTCCGATTGGCTTCTCAGAATATATCGCTTTTTGCATACTACGCAATAATATCATATTAATAATATACGCATATGGTGTATTAGAAACTTTTTTGGTTAATCTTTGTAGTTTCTCGGCACTAGACTTAGCCGTTTGATCCGGACTAAACCCAAGTTTTTTACTAGATTCTAATGCCATCTCTAATTTCTCTACAGTTGGTCTTTCATGAATTCTATAAATACCTGGCAAGTCATTTTCATGGAAATGTCTAGCAACAGTTTCATTTGCTAAAATCATAAACGATTCAATTAAACTTTCAGCTTCATCCGTGGTGCGTTCTTCAACACCTAAGACATTACCATCAACATCTAAAATAAACTTGAGTTCTGTAGATTCAAAATCAATCGCACCACGTTTTGAGCGTAATTGCTTTAATTTTTGAGCAAGTTCATTCATATTAAATAGCATATCATCAATCGCTTTAGTACCTGTTGTTTCATTCGTTTTAAATAGTTTGTTCACATCATCATAAGTTAAACGATGTTTGTTTTCAATAATCGATGCATATATATCATGGGAAATTACTTCTGCATCTTTATTTAACACCATTTCACATGTCAATGTATATTTGTCTTCATTTGGATTTAAACTACATAAATCGTTGCTTAAACCATGAGGAATCATTGGAATGACACGGTCTGCTAAATAAACCGACGTTGCTCGGTTGTATGCTGCCTCATTTAAAAAACTACCGTCTTTGACAAAATAGGCAACATCTGCAATATGGACACCCAATTTATAATGCCCATCATCTAGTGGTTCTAAACTGATTGCATCATCTAAGTCTTTTGCATCAGCACCATCAATTGTAACGGTTAATTTATCTTTAATATCACGTCTTGTTTGAGCTTCATACGCTTTATCAATTTTGATTTGATGTAACTCATTTAATACATCTTTACTAAATTTAAGTGGCCACTCATAATCATAGACAATTTTAACAATAGCCATATCCGGATCATTAACATGTCCGATCACTTCACCAAATTTTGTATGTATTTGGGTGCGTGTGACTTCCATAACCTCAAGTAAGACAACATGGCCATCCACTAAATAATCTGGAATATTATCAACAATCACTAACTTATTTGCAGCATCAACAGCATCAAAGCGCATCTTTTTTTGTTTGGTGATTTTTACATCAGCAATCAACTTAGTTAAGTTTGAGTGTATGATTTCAGATATAAAAGGATTATAACTTGAGACATCTGCTAAAACGATATCACCTTCCATTGCGCCGTTTAAATCAAATAAATCAATCGCAATATCTTTTATATCTTCATTCATCATTAAAAAAGCTATCGTACGTTTAATTGTAAGTTTACCTAATGCATACTTTTTCTTTAATTGTATACCTTTATTTTGATCGATATCAAAAAAATCTTTATGATTATCCAGTATATGATCGACCTCATCTTTGTATACCGCACGCATTACATCATATGTCACATGTTGTTGATGTTGGTCAAAAAACCATTTTATAAATGTTTTATTCATTATGTCATATACCTCTTTTCTTTACTTTTCTGTGTGTTTAATTTGTTTCTGCATCCGCATCACTTAAACTCTCATAGAATTTAATTTCTGCCAGTGCCATTTGCTTTTCATTTAACATGTCATCTTTTTTCTCTTTACGTCCGATAATTAATTGACTGATTGCTTCCCATACAATGACCCAAACAAAGATAGTTACTAAACTGTCAATTACACTTTGCCATGTACCATTTATACCTAATAGTTCAAAATTAATTAAGTTGAACCCAATAATTAATAGAAAGCCTACAATAAAGTATACGAATATAAAAATAAAGTCTCTTTTTAGTTTAGATTCCATTTCTTTATAACTAAACCAATAATATCTTTTTAATGCTTCTTTAACATACTCTTGATTAATTGTACTTAAATCTTTAACTATAAAGTTAATCACTAAAGGATAAATATTAGGAATTGGATCTGCAATCGTATCTAAATAAGTGAATATCTCATTTTTAAGTAACATTTTATTGGAATATGGTGAAAAAAGCTGACTGCGATCATTGATGACAACATCAACAATAGCATTGCCTGCATCATCGATATAGTCTTTATTAATGAAGTCTTTCACATTACGCTTTTTACGACGTTCGCGTTCCATTCTTCTAATTTCTTTAGCAGTAAATTCTTGTTTCATATATGATTATTTTCCCTTCAAGTGTCTAATAAATAAATCAGCTGCAGCATTATTTGTTGCTAATGGGATGTCATAAACATCACACAGCCTTAAAAGTGCAGATACATCTGGTTCATGTGGTTGAGCCGTTAAGGGATCTCTAAAGAAAAACACAAGATCTAACTTACCATTTGCTATCATTGAACCAATTTCTTGATCGCCACCAAGTGGACCTGATTTTTTTAAATTCACCTTTAATTTTGTATTTTCCATAATACGCATGCCTGTTGTTCCAGTGGCATATAAAGTATGCAACCTTAAAAAGTCTTCGTGATCTTTACTAAACTGAATCATTAAGTCTTTCTTTTTATCATGTGCAATGAGTGCTATCTTCATATGTAAATACCTCTTTATTCATAACATTTCATAATATCTTACACTAAATATTATAACACGTTCACACTATCTTAACGACTAAAACAAGTGTTTCATGAGGTTATTAGAATCTTTCTTAACTAGTAATATCATTAAATCTTTATCTCTATAAAAATAAATGTACTGCTAATTTTAACTTAGCAGTACACTTTATCATATTTTTAAATATACAAAAGATTGAGGTGCATAGTTTAACCCAAAGTCAACTAAGGATTTTGGACTTTCAAAAGTAACTACTTTACCAAGTTTATATGCAAACGCAACTTCTCGATTTTCAAAATACAAATTATAAAACTCTTTTTCAATCCCAGAAAATTCTTTGGTTGATTCCCACAAATCAGAAGGTGTCATCTCGAGAACTTCTATAATTTCTACTTCCGCAACAACTTTTTTAGTTGGATAAGTCGAATAAATCAATAAACTATGAATATCTCTTTTTGCAGCCTTTGTTCTATACTCATATTTCTTTGTACCATTTAGTATTTTATCTACATGAACAGGATTTATTGAAATAATTATTTTGCCCATGTTGTACCACCTTTCTCAACAATTTTGATAAATGCTTCTTCCGATATTTCATGAAATGGTCTAGGACCATCAAATGGTTCAGCTACCTTAATATCTTTCAAATAACCTAAAGTTACTTTATTCATAAAACTTTGATCATTTATTAATTTTATCGCTGTTCTCCAGTTTTTGCTGTAACACGCTTAACACCACTCATGTAAGATTTTTTCTAATGCATATCGATGTGCTAAATTTTGATAAATTTTCATTTGAAACTTACTAATAATCAATACCCCTTATACCCTTAAGTAATTATAACACCAATAGTAATCAGATTGCTATTATACTATTGTAGTCTATTTTTATTAATTTAGCTATAATAAAAAAGCTACCAAATTTGGCAGCTTTTTCAAATTAATATTCGAGTATAATTATTTTTTTAAGTTATAGAATGAATCTATACCTAAGTATTTTGCATCTTCACCTAATTGGTCTTCGATACGCATTAATTGGTTGTATTTAGCAACACGGTCTGTACGTGATGCTGAACCAGTTTTAATTTGTCCTGTATTTGCAGCAACTGCAATGTCAGCAATTGTTGTATCTTCAGTTTCACCTGAACGGTGTGAAATAACTGCTGTATAACCAGCACGTTTAGCCATTTCAATTGCATCAAATGTTTCAGTTAATGTACCAATTTGGTTAACTTTAACTAAAATTGAGTTTGCTGTATTTGATTTAATACCTCTTTCAAGATATTCTGTATTTGTAACAAATAAATCATCACCAACTAATTGGATTTTTGATCCTAATTTGTCAGTTAATAACTTCCAGCCATCCCAGTCATTTTCATCCATACCATCTTCAATAGAGATAATTGGATACTTAGCAACTAACCCAGCATAGTATTCTACTAATTCTGCAGAAGTAAATTCTTCTTTAGTAGATTTTTTGAATACATATTTACCTTTTGCTTTATCAAAGAATTCTGATGCAGCAACGTCAAAACCGATAAATACTTCGCTACCAGCTTTGTAACCAGCATTTTTAATAGCTTCTAAGATGCTATCAATTGTATCTTCATTAGATGCTAAGTTTGGTGCAAAACCACCCTCATCACCTACAGCTGTTGATAATCCTTTTTTCTTTAAAATTGCTTTTAAAGCGTGGAAGATTTCAGCACCCCAACGGATTGCTTCTTTAAATGAAGGCGCTCCAACTGGGAAGATCATGAATTCTTGGAAATCGATTGGTGCATCTGAGTGTGCACCACCATTGATGATGTTCATCATTGGTACTGGTAATTGTTTAGCGTTAAACCCACCTAAGTATTGGTATAACTCTAAGTTTAATAAATCAGCAGCAGCTTTTGCAGCAGCAATGGAAACGCCTAAAATTGCGTTAGCCCCTAATTTACCTTTATTCTTTGTTCCGTCTAAAGCGATTAATTTTCTATCAAGTGCAACTTGATCTAAAACTGAATCTCCTAAGATTGCAGGTCCGATAATGTCGTTAACATTTTCAACCGCTTTTAAAACACCTTTACCTAAGTAACGTGCTTTGTCACCGTCACGTAACTCAACAGCCTCATGTTCTCCTGTTGATGCACCTGATGGTACTAATGTTCTACCAAAAGCACCTGAATCTGTCACGATCTCAACTTCTACAGTTGGGTTACCGCGGCTATCAAGCACTTCTCTAGCATATACGCTTGTAATAAATGGCATATTTTATTCTCCTTTATAAAATTTTAATAGAATTTTTACATATTCATTATACAATATTTCAAACTTTATATAAAGTAATGTCAAAATGAAAACGCATACTTTATAAGATTATAGTATTATTTACTAAATCTTTTTATAGACTACTGAAAGCCTTTTGTATAGTATGAATGTTAATATACTAACCATACTTGACAGTATAATGTTAAACGGAATGACAGCATATAATATATATAATAACATATAATTATCTGCGGTTACACCGGGTATAACAGTTAACATACCTAATACTGCATCAAATCCGTATAAATTCATGTAAAACGGTAAAATAAATAACCAGTTTGCGAGTACAGCTGCAATGACCCAAACGCCAATAATCGCAAATGACGATTTCATAGCAGTTTTCTTTGTCTTGTTTTTATGATACATCATAGATGATACCAGTACAGTAGCAAGACCGATAACTAAATCAGCTAGCTCGCCTGTACCTAAAGTTGATGATCCCGGTAATTTAACAACAAAGCGGATAATTGCGATAATACTACCACTAATTGGACCAAACAAGTAGCCACCAATATAAATTGGTACAGCTGAAAATTGAATATCCAAAAAGGATGGAATAAACGGTAAAATAAATCCAAGTGGAAACTTTACAAAATAGTAAAGAATGACACTTAATGCAGCCAATATGGATATTGTTACCATTTTCTTAATCCGTTTGGTGTTACTCTCTATCTTATTTTCCACTTTCCAAGCGAAAATAAATAAAATAGCTAATGTCAAAACAAAAATAACGATTAAGGTTATTTCAATTGCGACCATGTTGTTTTGCAGAAACTCTATAATTTGTTGCATCCGGCAACCTCCTTTATGTAAATAAAAAGTTACCCAACAAAATAAAGTTCGGGTAACCAAAAATACCTAAAAAAGGAATACTTTCTTCTCTCATCCAGACTATACTGTCGGTACCTGAATTACACAGGATCCTGCAAATAGATATTTGCTCGCAGACTTTAACTGCCGGTGAGGAATTACGCCTCGCCCCGAAGATTTGATTTAATTGGACATTAGAAATTATATCATTAAGATTTCAATAATTCAAAGCAAATGATAATTTACGCTATTAATTAGACTTTTGTGATAAGTTTAACATTTTTATCAAATAATTGTTGTACGTTTTTTAAATAGTCTATAACCTACAACAAACGTTACAACAACAATACCTGTGTAGATACTAAAACTTATCCACTCAAATTGGTAATCTGATTTTAATATGTCAACAGGATCAGCAAACGTATATGGCGTAATATATCTTAATGCCTTTAATATTTCATTATTTGTAGCATATGCAACAATATAAATTACATAAAGCACGACCGGTATTACAATAGCCATCATAGCCTTTGTCTTAGGTGAAACAACTGTTGCAATAAAATAACCAATAAAGCCCATATAGATTAACATAACAAAATTAAGAACACTAAAACTTAAATAACTGCCGTGATTGATAAGATCCCCAGTTGTTAAAAACGCAAGATACACGATACCATAATTAACAATACTAAATATAAATATAAAACTTACTAGCACCAAAACCCGACTCATATAAAAGTATTTTCTAGGAATTGGTTGTGTATATAAAACTTCTGCTGTCTTTTCTTTTTCAACTGTAGATACTAGATTATAACCTAACAACACTGCAAAGATTGCACCAAATACTTGGAATAAGAAGCCTGCCTCAGTTGCATAATATTCTAATACATTCGTAGGTATACCACCAAATGATTCCATAATCTCGATGATTTGTTGTGGCATATTATTATATAAGTCTTCAATCATCGGATATAAAGCCACAATGAAAAACATTAACAAAGATAAAGTGATTGTCCAAGTAATCATTGAAACATAATGACGTCTAACTTCCATTTTAACCAGTGCTTTAAACATCGATTTGTCCACTTTCATAATAACTTAAAAATATCTCTTCTAAGGACACTTCATTGATAACAATATCATCTAACTTATGTTTACCTAGAGCATTGAGTAGCAAATTGATATCGCCATGATATTGAAACTCAGTGGTCTTATCATTAATTCTCTTGATATTTTCAATACCTTCTAAATTTAGTTTAATACTTGGTGACATACGAATCACTTTATGTTCCTTCAATCTCAAATTGGACACTTCATCCACTAAAATGATTTTACCTGCTTTAACCAATGCTACTCTATTACAAACTTTTTGAACTTCACTTAAAACATGACTAGATAAAAAGATGGTTGAACCTCTTTTTTGAAGTTCTAAAAGTAAATCTAAAAACCTACTTTGTATCAGTGGATCTAAGCCACTGGTTGGTTCATCTAATATCAGTAGTTTCGGTTGATGCATCATCGCAACCAAAATACCTATTTTCTTCTTATTTCCAAATGAAAGTTCATGTATCCTCTTGTCTAGGTTAATATCTAGTTGTTTAATCATATGATTCATAAATTCTTCATCAATGAATTTAAAATTTCGATATAAAGAAATGACTTCACTAACCTTATAGTCATCAAAAAAATTAGCCTCACTTGGTAGATACCCAATGTCTTTATTAATACCCACCTGATCCATTTTACAATCAAGCCCGAAAATGGATGCTTCACCACTAGTTTTATCAATTAAGCCCATTAAAATACGTATCAATGTAGTCTTACCAGCACCATTAGGTCCGATAAACCCAAAGATCTCGCCTTCATTTATGGATAAAGTCGCATGCTCTAGACCCATGTTGGGACCATAATACTTTCTTAACTCAGTAACTTTGATCATAAAAATTTCAACACTTCCTTTTGACTAGATTTAGGTATACCTATAGTATTATTCTACATTATTTTTCCAGGATGTGTATATTTTGCCATATTTATATTTATTTAATGATGTATACCCTTTCATATACAATATCCTATGAACCCCATCATAAAATATAGTATAATACTAATGATATAGAAACGAGGTAGATAACACATGAAAGAAAAATTTGCAGCTTTAATTATTATGGATGGGCTAGGTTTAGCACCCGAATCTGAATCAAATTCTGTGACATTAGCAGATACGACTTATTTAGATAACTTACTAAAAACTTATCCAAATAGTACATTAGTAACATCTGGTGAAGCCGTGGGCTTACCAGAAGGTCAAATGGGTAATAGTGAAGTGGGTCATTTAAATCTAGGGGCTGGACGTATTGTTTGGCAATCATTATCAAGAATTAATGTCGCTATCAAAGATGGTTCCTTTTTCAAGAACCAAGCATTTTTAGATGCAGTTATGCATGCTAAAAAGCATAATTCTAAATTACATATTATGGGCTTAGTCTCTGATGGTGGTGTCCATGCACAAATGGCGCACTATATGGCATTATATGACTTTGCAAAACAACAAGATATGTTAGATAAAACGTATCTACATGTATTCACAGATGGCCGTGATACACCACAAGAATCAGGTTATGAATTTGTTAAAGCATTAGTCAATTATGGCTTTAATGTTGCTACTGTATCGGGTAGATACTATGCAATGGATAGAGATAATAACTGGGATCGTATTCAATTAGCATTTGATGCGATGACACTTGGTGAAGGTCCACACTTTAATAGTGCGCTTGATGGTATTGAATCTAGTTACAAAAATAACATTCAAGATGAATTCATCAAACCATTTGTTGTAGATGAAGCTGGCTTAATTGAAAATAATGATGCTGTAATCTTTGCAAACTTTAGACCCGATAGAGCAATTCGCATAGCAACTGCACTATCAAATCCAAGTGCTGCTAAAACAATTTATACAGATGGTAAACCAATGTTAAATGTTTCAAAAGCACCTAAAAACATTTTCTTAGTATCAATGATGCATTATAAAGAAACTGTTAAAGGACCTTTAGCATTTGAACTACAAACGTTTGATGATTTATATGGTGATGTCATTGAAAAAAATGGTATGAAGCAAATCCGTGCAGCAGAGACTGAAAAGTATCCACATGTTACATTCTTCTTTGATGGTGGTAAGGAAGTACATCTTGCAAATGCGACAAGAATCCTTGCAGAATCACCAAAGGTTCCAACCTATGATCTTCAACCAGAAATGTCTGCATATGAATTAACTGATAAAGTTATAGCAGCATTAAAAACAGGCAAATATCAAACCATGGTCTTAAACTATGCAAACCCTGATATGGTTGGACACACCGGTAACATAGAAGCAACTAAAAAAGCCGTTGAAGTAACTGTTGAGTGCGTTGGTAAAGTAACAGATTATATTATCAATGAACTTGGTGGTGTGGCGATTATTTTAGCTGATCACGGTAATGCAGAAAAAATGCGTGATGAATTAGGTAATCCGCATACAGCACATACAACCAACTTAGTACCAGTAATACTTACTAAAAAAGGTGTTACCTTAAATAGTGGTACACTATGTGATGTTGCACCAACATTACTTGATCTTTTAGGCATCAAGCAGCCGAAAGCAATGACTGGTAAATCATTAATTAAAAAATAGATCTTAATAAAAAGCCACTGCATGTACACATTAAAAATTTAATGTGTAGTGACAGTGGTTTTTTATCATTTAAGTCTTTTTCCGGTTTCGTCAAATATCAGTATATGTACTTCTTTTGTTAAAACCGTATTGGCATCAATACCAATGAAATTACCCATTTCAAAAATATCATTACTATCTATCCCTAATTCATAGTAGTTCATGGCTTTAGCATGTGCATGCCCAAAGACATAGTAATAACCCTTTGTATCAAAGTGTTTTAAAAAGTATGGTGTTGCAGCAAAATTATATATATACCAACCTTGTTTGTTGTCATATGCATAGCCTGCATGCGTGAAAATATATTTGCCCAATCTAAATTCATCAACCATACTTTCTAATAAGCTTATGAGTTTAGGAAAACGTTTATTGATTGACATACGCATACGTGGTATCGTATTCGCATTTTTATCTGCAAACTCTATCAAGGTATTACCAAACCCGTTTTTTTGTATATTAAAGATGCCATCACTGTCACCCTTTAAGAAATCAAGCAAAAAATCATCATGATTACCACGTATCATGTGTATACGTCCTAATTTATTAAAGTGCATCAAGTAGCCTAATACTTGTAAATTTTCTACACCACGATCAAAATGATCTCCTAATGATAAAAGCATATGGTCTTCATTATCCATATCAAAACCAGCTTGATCTAAACTTTGCACGAGTGCTTTTAAATTGCCATGAATATCTGAAAACACAAAGTACTTCTTCAAACTTTATCACCTCTTATAAATATTCTAACATTTTATAAACCACATTCTCATATAAATAACTTTTTTAGTTTATAATAGTAGTATCAATACATAAGGGTTTAGGTGAATTTTTCATGGATAATTTAAAACGCACAAGTCTATATGAAAAACATGTGTCTTTAGGTGCAAACCTCATTGATTTTGGTGGTTTTCATATGCCACTTTATTATACATCCATCACTCAAGAACATCATGCTGTAAGAAATGATGTTGGGATGTTTGATGTATCTCACATGGGTCAACTTGTTATAGAAGGTAAGGATGCATTAAAGTTTGTTAATTTTGTTGTATCTGCCCAAATTGAAGTATCAACCAAGATACAATATGGTTTGTTATTAAATGAATCAGGTGGTATTTTAGATGATTTGATGGTATACCCCTTTAGTGCAGAACAAATATTACTTGTTGTGAATGCATCAAATATTGATAAAGATTTAAAGCACTTATTGCATCATAAAAACGATTTTGTTGTGAATATTCGAGATTTAAGTTCTGATTTTTCATGTATTGCCCTACAAGGTCCAAGAAGTTATGTTACTTTATCAAAATTATTTGATAACTTACCTAAACATTCGTTAGACTATTTCTTTAGTCATAATGAAAATGGTCCATTATTAATCTCAAGATCCGGTTATACTGGTGAAGATGGTTTTGAGGTATATGTTTACGGCGATTATGCGCATAAATTATGGGATGCTTTGATTCATTTTGGTGTAACACCTGCAGGTTTAGGTGCACGTGATACCTTACGTTTTGAAGCCGCAATGCCACTATATGGGCAAGAGATGGATGCATCAATCAATCCAATTGAAGCAGGATTAGGCTTTGCAGTCAATTTTGACAAACCTGACTTTTTAGGGAAAACAGCCCTTATACGTTATAACGAAACCCCAAAAAGAAAAAATGTTGGGTTTGAACTATTAGAAAAAAACATTGCTAGATCTGGGTACGAAGTCTATTTTGATAATAAGTATATTGGTCATGTAACAACTGGTTACTTATCACCAACCACTCAAAAAGCTATAGGGTTTGCATTAATCGACATAAATTATACCAAATTGGGTACAATCATTGATATCAAGGTTAGAAACAAGTTTGTTAAAGCGGTTGTTCGTAATAAAAAATTTATACAAAAAAATAATAAAGTTTAAAGGAGAAAAGAAAATGAACAAAAACGATCTATTATATTTAGACACACATGAGTGGGTATTTATTGAAGGTAACAAAGCAAAAGTAGGTATTTCTTCTTATGCTGCAATGCATTTAGGTGACATTGTGTTTTTTGATTTACCAGAAGTTGGACAATCATTTAATAAAGGTGATGTATTTGCAGCTGTTGAATCCGTCAAGAGTGCATCTGATTTATATTTACCATTAACTGGTAAAGTTGTATCTGTTAATGCTGCATTAAGTGATGAACCACAACTTGTCAATGAAGACCCATTTGA
>Ga0172382_10011233_pt1 | contig 11874 bp, 7 predicted proteins | sample Leawel138RmetaG_FD_122245 | JGI IMG/M metagenome (GOLD analysis project Ga0172382, IMG submission 122245) | Leachate microbial communities from a municipal landfill in Southern Ontario, Canada - Leachate well 138R metaG | ecosystem: Engineered > Solid waste > Landfill > Unclassified | place...
CTGCCGCCGCCGAGAACGGGCACGCGCTCGTTGAGTTGTCCCTGTCCGATCCGGGTGACGGTCTCGGCCACTTGCCGTATGGGGACGCTGACGCCACGACTGAGCCGTGTCGCCAGGAGAATGCTGCCGATCATCACCAGCAGCACCGACCCCGCGCTGGTCAAGAGCAGGTCGTCACGCTGGCGCTGCAGCCGGCGCAGCGAGATTTCCACCACCACACTGCCGAGAGGCTCTTCACCCAGCTGAGCGGCCACGCCAGGCGTGATGGCAGCAAACCCGTCGTCAAGCTCAAGGCGGCTGGGCCGAATGGGCTCGATCAGACGCAGGGTCGGCCCCTTTACCAGACGCGTGGGGCCGTTCGCCGGGCTCGACGGCAAAGGGGGGAGCTGGCCGTCGAGCATGCCGCTGCGGGCGAGGGTTTCGCCGACGTTATTGACAATGCTGATGCCTGCGATGTCGTCTTCGGACAGGACTGCGCTGGTAATCTGCTGCAACGCATCGCGGTTACCGGAGAACACCGCGTATTCGCTTGCCGCAGCCAATTGACGGGCAACGGCCCGGCCACGTGCGCTCAAGGCGTCATCGAGGTCGGCCAGGCGCGAGCGAGTGGAGTATACGGTCAGGACCACTGCCAGCACGAGTACCGGCAGTATTGCTGCCAGCATCACCCGCGCACGAATACCCCAGCGCTTTATCATCTGCCTGTGCTCTCCTGCCGGATCAGGGCCTCGGTCAACGCCTGGGCGCTTTCGAGCGGAATGCCAAGGGAGCGGGCGACGTTGGTGTTGACCGCGACCTCGAATGCCTGCGGCGCCTGCGTCGGGGGAGGAGGGTGGCCGTCCAGCACGCGCAGGATCATGTCGGCCGTCTGGCGCCCGATCTGGGCCGGTGTCGAATACAGGCCAAGCAGTGCGCCCGCACGCACGTAGGCCGCAGAAAAACCGAGCACTGGCGAACGATGGCGGTAGGCGGTCAGGAGCACATTCTGTACGGTATAGCCGTTGAAAATCCGGGCGTCAGGGGTCACGATCAGCACTGCCGGTTCGCGCAGTACCTTCTGCAGCGCGGGGAAAATTTCATGTTCGGAATTGACGGCAGTTTCTCTTACCTCGAACTGTGCGGCTCTTGCTGCATTCGTCAATTGGCGTTGCGTCGGCCCGGTTTCCGGTCCGGCGAGCAACGCGACGCGTCGCCAGTCGGGCAGCGCCAATTCTAGCAGTGCCACCTGGCGGGCTGCGGGCTGATCCAGCACGATCGAAAATGTATGGCCACGGCCGTTAGGGTTTGCCGGCAGACTATGCCACGCACGATCGGACAGCAGGCTGTAGATGACCGGCAGGGAAAGCTGGTGTCCGGCCACGACTTGTGCCGCATGGGCGCCAAGACTGACGACGACGTCCGCTTCTGCAAAGTCGGCCTTCCCGTTTGCTGAAATGTCGACCTCGTTGATCTGCAACGCCGGCTGCGGAGTTTTAAGCGCATCCCTGATCGCTGCAAGCGCTTCGCGATGGGTGTCATCTGCCGTGCGCATGACGACAGTAATCTGGCCTCCCGCACATGTCTGCCCGCATCCCACTATCAGCGCGATGGCAAACAGCCAGGGCAGGATGCCGGACGGTCGCATCGGGGATCAGAACTCCACGCGCAGACTTGCGTGCGAGACAGGCCCCGATTTCTGGTCGGGCAGATAGTCTGCGTCATGAGGCCCGGCATTTGACACAGTGATTGCAAACTCGTTGCGGGTCGGGCCGAGCTGGAAGCGATAGGCGAGCCGGACGTCGGTCCGGTAACTGGCCGGCAACTGATCCGATTCGCTGCGGTACCAGGACATGCTTCCGGTGCGGTGGTGATTGGCGCTGAGCGTCCATCGCGGTGTCGGACTCCAGGCAGCCAGCACCGACCAGCTGGCACGCGGCGCCGAGCGCACATACCTGTCGCTATCGCTGTCGATATCGAGCCGGCTGTAGTTGATGCCGAGCCAGGTTCTTGCGGCTGGACGCCAGAGCACTGCGAGTTCCGCCCCGCGCACGGTAGCGCGCCCCAGGTTTTTTGCCTTGCTGGCCTCAAGTGCGGTGTTGAGCGGGCTGTCGGTACTCCTGAACTGGATCAGGTCGTCCGTCCTTTCCTCGAACAGCCGGAGGTCGACGCTTGTCCTGATTGCGTTGAACTCTCCAAGATAGCCAAGTTCGCGAAACCGCATGCGTTCCGCCTCGATATCCGGCGCAGGCTGAAAGGTGTGACGCAACAAGGTGTTCGTCACCGCTTCGCTGAAGCGCATGTCCGCATAGCGCTCGAACAGTACCGGGTTGCGGTACGCCTTGCCTGCTGCAACCCGCAGGGTCTGTCCGCCGCCGAGGCGATAGTTGATGCCCACGCGGGGGGAAATCTGAATGTCATCGGCGCTGCTGCGCTCGGCCATCGCGCCAAGGTTGGCGAGAATGTCCGGGGTGATACGCCATTCAAGGTTTCCGAAGAGCCGGGTCGAGCGATATGAAAGTGCATCGCTGCGGGCAAAAATGCCGGGACTGACGACCTTGTCTTCACGGTAACCCATTCCCCACAATGTACGGATGTCGTGCTTGAGATTTACAGTGTGCTCGAGTTCGATGTCATCGCGCGTGATATCGTTGTCATAGATGATATCAACATGCGCAAGTGGCGGGAATAGCTTCAGCAACGGCACGTCTGCAGCGGTCAGGGTGTAGGCGTCGCGAGCAGATTCTTCCTGGTGCGAGTAGCTGATGTTCAGTTCGTCGCCGTCGGCCTGTTGCCAGCTCCAGCGCATCTGGCCAAAGCTGAGCGTGCTGCGCTGGGTTCGAACCGGATCGGTCGTGGCGGGCTCGGTGTTGCCGATTTGCTCACGCAGCCTGATTGTTCCCGCCTGCAACTCAAGGCGCTGGTTCAGTGTCAGCTGAAACTCGGCGCGCAGCTCGGCCTTCTGCCTGCGATAGCTGTCAGCGAGTCCGGGCAGGCCCCTGTCCTGCGCCTCGCCAGCGTTCAAACGTATTGCAAGAACGTCCGTTGCGTAACCCAGACTGGCGTTCCGGTCCCTTATGCCGTTTTCACCCTGATCGATGCGCAGACGCATGCGTGGGGTTTCCGCTGCTGTGCGGGTGATGATGTTGACCGTGCCCATGAAGGCCTGGCTGCCGTAGGCCACGGTATTGGTGCCGCGGAACACCTCGATGCGGTCGATATCGTCGATATCGACTGACAGCTTCTGCCACTCGATGCCACTCGTGACGTAGGGCGTGTAAGCCGAACGCCCGTCGACGCGGACCAGCATGCGGCGCGGTGCGTTATCGGCGAGTCCGTGGTACGTTGTGACTGGCTGATGGCCATTGATTGCGCCGACCTGAAAGCCGGGAACGAGGAGGAGCAGTTCCGGGATTGAGCGCGCACCGGACGCACGGATCATGTCGCTGTCAATGACTGTCACTGCACCAGGTGCGTCTCGCGTCGGCTGCGAAAGACGGGAGGCCGACAGGATGACCGGAAGTTCTCCAAGGAAATTCGGTTCGAATGTCTCGCGATCAATCGCTTGAGCGGGCATCATTCTTATGATTAGCGGGACGACCAGCATCGCTCTCAGAAGGCTTCGCACTTTCATTATCCGGATATTATGACTTTCGTCGTGGTGCCCAGAGGGGCACAAGATGACCAGACTGAATTCTTGCCACTTTTCGTTTTCTCCGATAGACGAAAAACCAATGACAACGCCGCTGTGATATGCTCGGCGCATCTTCCGCCTCGATGAAAATGATTTATGGAGCCCTTTGTGATCAAGATACTCATCGTTGAGGATCACGCGCTTGTGCGTGAGGCCGTCGCGCAGACGCTTTCGCGTCTTCAGGAAGGGGTTGTGTGCGTCGAGGCCAAGGGGGCCGACGACGCCCTCGCGAAGCTGGAAGGCTCGTCGGACTGGGACTTGGCAGTCATCGACCTGATGCTGCCGGACATGAATGGATTCTCGTTGCTGGCGGTCCTCGCCAAGCGCTTCCCGGATGTACCTGCCATCGTTGTCTCGGCAATGGACGACGAGGCTTCGGTCAGGCGTGCCATCAAGGGTGGCGCCTCCGGCTTCGTGTCCAAATCCAGTTCCGGTGAAGAGATGCTGCAGGCGGTCAGGGTGGTGCTCGCCGGTGGCGTGCATACGCCCGAGACCACGGATCGCGCCCCCGGACGCCGGTCAGGCGCGCCGGTCAGTGAGCGTTTTGGGCTGACCGCTGCACAGACTCGTGTGCTCGAATTGCTTGCCCAGGGCAAGACCAACCGCGAGATTGCGGATCTCCTCGGACTTTCGGAAGGCACGGTCAAGGTCCATATGTCGGCGATTTTCCGCGCATTGGGCGTCTCCAACCGTGCGCAGGCACTGGTGGTCATCTCGCGCCACGGCACCCGTCTCTGAGTCGCTGCGTTCGAGTACGCCGTGTGTGAAACATCATGCGCTGCCGTGCGTGTCTGATTGCCGCGCAGCTCCGTGACCGAGGCGCGGCGGCACGCAGCAGATCATGGTTTTGTTCAGTGCGGGCGGCGTGATGTCACATTGAGCCGCATCGGCATTTCCGCTGGCGGCAGTCGTTCTCCTGCCCCGCTTTCACCCCGAAGCTCGCAGGCACCACCAACGTCGATCTCGAGCACTTCAAGGACCTGGCGTGCCACTGCGCGACAGGCGTTGGCCAAGGGCGTGGGGAGTTGGTCGGGCACCTTCTTTTGCAGCAGCAACTTGGAAGCAGAGAGTGCGCCCACCGGATTCAGGATGCGGTGGCGATACGCGTTCATCAGGTGTGCCACGTTGCGGTCGGCGGCGTCACGCTGCCAGGCGTTGCTCGGCCACTGTGAGGGCACGGCGTAGGCGCGGGGAAACATCTCCAGATCGCGGATGACGGTACGGATGTCCTCGTGTGATTCGCGAAATGGCAGCAACACGATGTCGGACAGCGCGTAGAGCTTGCGGTCCATCTCGGTGCGGTTACCGCCGCCGTCAATGATCCCGATCCAGTCGTCGAGCATGCGCAGCTTGTCGACGACCTTGGTCAGCGCATCGCGGGTGCGGGCGTCGGCCGTGATATAGCGTCTCCCTTCGGGGGAGAGCGGCTCGCGGGATGTGTCGGTCAGCACGCAGGCGGAGCGATGTCCGAGCAGTCCGAGTCCCTGACACAACATGTGCGAGAGAGTCGTCTTGCCGGTGCCGCCCTTGTTGCCGATCACGCAGATGATCTCAGCCATGAATCCATTCCTCAGCTCAAGGCAAGGGGTTGCCGTACGCTCGCATTATTTCGCGTTTGCAAGCAAAGGCAGGCGTGAAAAAGCGGCGTTTCGTCAGGCTAATTCGGCGCTTTCGTCGGGGGGATGCGATAGACGAGCAGTCGAGTCCTGCGGCGATCGTCTACTTCGACGACGCGCTCTGGGTCATGACCCGGAATCGCGAAGCTGTTGCTGACCAGCATGCTGCCTGCAGGCATTTCCCGGCTTGCCTTCTGCCACACTGCGGACATCGGCACCGGGGAGAGGAAAGCATACACCACGTCCTGCCCCTGCCACGAGCGTGCAAAGAAGTCGCCGCGGCACCATTCGAGGTTGGCAATGCCCCGGCCCAGCACCCAGCCCATGGCCCAGGGCGCAGGAGCACTCTCGATTCCAGTGAAATGACTGTCCGGGCGCAGGCGCGCGAGCATTCGCAGCAGCGACCCGGTGCCGCTGCCAATGTCCATTACCTGCTGCGGGCGGTCTGTGGGCAGCAGGTCGGCGAACGCGGCGGCAGTCTTGCTGTTGCTCAGGTAGAGCGGTACCTGGGTGCGAAAGCTGCTCCAGTAGATCAGCGCGAGCAAGGTAAAGGCTGCCAGATACCACGCCGGGGCGAGATCAATGCGCAGGGTGAGGACGGCCAGCGGTGTGAACGCGAGATGGATGGGTAGCCACCAGCGCGCACTGCGCAGCAGCGCTGCGCACAATGTGGCGCCAAGCGCCTGAACGAGGGTCAGCGGCCACAGGCCAGATGGAAGCAGACCTGCGCGGCCAAGCAGATAGGCGATCAGCCAGCCCGCGATCTGAGCGACGAGAGCTTTGAGGGCAGGGGGCATGGGGCGCTGCGCAATGAAGGGTGGACGGCATCATAGCGAAGAGGCCGGGGATGCGCGAAGCCCGGCCTCGCCGGCCTGAATGGTGAGCGCCGGTTCCGTCCCCGTGGTGGCGGCGCGCGGTCCTCGCCTCGGGGCGGGCTCAGGCCACCAGCGAATTCGCCGTTACGCTGCGCCAGCGCGTCAGCAATTGCTCGCGTTTGTGCGCCGCTGCCTCCATGTTGCGCATTTTCACGTGGCCGAAGCCCCGAATGCCTTGCGGCAAGGCTGCGATCTCCTGCGCCAGCGCCAGCCGGCTGTAGCTCAGGGTGTCGAGCAGTTCGCCGATGTCCTGCTCGTACTGAGTGATGAGCGCGCGCTCGGCACGACGTTCGGCGGTGTAGCCGAATACGTCCCAGCGCGTGCCGCGCAGGCCCTTGAGCTTTTTCAGCATGCCGAAGACGCGCATCATGCCCGCACCGAAAGCCTTCTTCGGGATGCGTCCGGTGAGCGGGTCGAGGCGGGATACCAGCGGCGGGGCGAGGTGGAAGCGGACGTCGAAGTCGCCTTCGAAGCTGGCATTGACCTTGTCCCAGAACGCAGGATCGGTGAACAGGCGGGCAACCTCGTATTCATCCTTGTAGGCCAGCAGCTTGAAGTAATTGTGGGCGACGGTTTCGGCCAGGCGGGTGCTGCCACGGCCTGCGCGTCGCTCCTCGGTTTCGCGCACGCGGTCGACCAGCAGGCGATAGCGCTCCGCATAGGCTGCGTTCTGATACGCCGTGAGGAACTCGACCCGGCGTTCGACCAGTGCATCCAGGCCGGGCGGACGGATCGGCGTCGCGGGGTCGGGGTGGATAAAGCGCTTGACTGCGGCGAGGTCGTGGGCGGCCCGTCTGCCCCACAGGAAGGCCTTGCGGTTCATGTCGAGCGCGACACCGTTGAGCTCGATCGCGCTCATCAGCGCGGCACGCGAAACCGGCACCATCCCTTTTTGCCAGGCGAATCCGAGCAGGAACAGGTTGGTGGCGATGGCATCGCCCATCAGGGCGGTGGCAATGCCTTGTGCGTCAAGAAAGTCGACGTTTTCGTCACCGATGGCTTCACATATCGCAGCCTGCATCTTCTCCAGCGGGAACTGCCAGTCCGGGTTGTGAGTGAAGTCGGACGTCGGCGTTTCCGACACGTTGATGACGGCGCGGGTGCGCAGCGTCGACATCTTTCCCAGCGCTTCGACACTGGCGCTGACGACCATGTCGCCACCGATCACGGCGTTGGCCTCTCCGGCGGCAATCCGCACCGCATGGAGCTGCTCCGGGTGGTCGGCAAGGCGGATGTGACTGAAGACCGAGCCGCCTTTCTGCGCCAGCCCGGTCATGTCGAGCACGGTCACGCCCTTGCCGTCGAGATGGGCGGCCATGCCGATCAGGGCGCCAATGGTGACCACGCCGGTGCCGCCCACGCCGGTCACCATGATGCCGAAGGGGCGGGCCGTGTCGGGCAGAACCGGCTCGGGCAGCGCGGCGAAGTGCGATTCATCGGCCTGCAGGGCGCTACCCTTGCGCACCTTGCCACCTTCGATGGTGATGAAGCTCGGGCAGAAGCCGTTGAGGCAGGAATAGTCCTTGTTGCACGAGGACTGGTCGATTGCGCGCTTGCGGCCGAACTCGGTCTCCACCGGGACGATGGACATGCAGTTCGATTGCTCGCCGCAGTCACCGCAGCCCTCGCACACGGCCTCGTTGATGAACACCCGGCGCGCGGGGTCGGGGAAGGTGCCGCGCTTCCTGCGCCGACGCTTCTCGGCGGCGCAGGTCTGGTCGTAGATCAGGGCCGTGACCCCGCCCGAGACGCGCAGCTCGCGCTGAATGGCGTCGAGTTCGTCGCGGTGGCGGATCGGCACATGCGGAATGTCTGACGGGCCGTATGCACGTGCCGTGCCGTCGGTGACCACGACAATGTTGTGCACGCCTTCGGCCTGCAGCTGGGCGACGATCCTCGGCACCGACAGATCGCCGTCGTGCGGCTGGCCACCGGTCATGGCCACCGCATCGTTGTAGAGGATCTTGTAGGTGATGTTCACCTTGGCCGCGACCGCCTGACGGATCGCGAGCAGGCCAGAGTGGAAATAGGTGCCGTCGCCGAGGTTGGCAAAGATGTGCTTCTCGCTGGTGAAGGGCGCCTGGCCAACCCAGGGCACACCCTCGCCCCCCATCTGGGTGAAGGTGCCGGTGCGGCGCTCGGGCATCCACGTCACCATGTAGTGACAGCCGATGCCGGCCAGCGCGCGGCTGCCTTCCGGCACGTGGGTCGAGGTATTGTGCGGGCAGCCGGAGCAGAAGGTCGGCACGCGGTCGATCGCGAACAGGCGCCCGGACAGGGACTTTTCCTTGGCCTGAAGAAAGGCGAGGCGGGCCTGAATCCGGTCCGAGGTGAAAAAGCGTTCGATGCGGGCCGCGATGACGCATGCGATCATCGCCGGTGTCAGCTCGCCTGCCGCGGGCAGCAGCCAGTCGCCGTGATCGACGGTGCCGTCGCTGTGGCCGATGTGCGCCCATTCGCCCTTTTCGTCGAACTTGCCGATCACGCGCGGGCGCACGTCTTCGCGCCAGTTGTAGAGCTCTTCCTTGAGCTGGTACTCGAGCAGCTGGCGCTTTTCCTCGATCACCAGTATTTCTTCCAGGCCGGCCGCGAACTTGCGCACGCCGTCGGCTTCGAGCGGCCACACCATGCCGATCTTGTACAGACGGATGCCGATTTCGGCTGCGAGCGCCTCGTCGATGCCGAGGTCGTCGAAGGCCTGGCGCACGTCGAGATAGCTCTTGCCACTGGTGATGATGCCGAGTCGAGCGTCGGGGGTGTCGATGATGACCCGGTTCAGCCGGTTGGCTCTGGCGTAGGCAAGTGCGGCGTAGAGCTTTTGATTGAGCAGGCGTTTTTCCTGCACCAGCGGCGGATCGGGCCAGCGGATGTTGAGGCCGTCGGCGGGGATCGCGAAATCTTCCGGGATCACCACCTGCACCCGCCCCGGATCGACATCGACCGAGGCCGAGGTTTCAACCGTGTCGGCCAGGGCCTTGAACGCCACCCAGCAGCCCGAGTAGCGCGACAGCGCATAGCCATGCACGCCGAAGTCGATGTATTCCTGCACGCCGGCCGGGGCCAGCACCGGCATCATCATCGACTTGAAGAAGTGGTCGGTCTGGTGCGGCAGGGTGGAGGACTTGGCCGCATGATCGTCGCCGGCAATGGCCAGCACGCCACCATGCTTCGACGATCCCGCCGCATTGCCGTGGCGGAACACGTCGCCGCTGCGGTCCACACCCGGCCCCTTGCCGTACCACATGGCGAAAACGCCTTCGTACTTCGCCTGCGGCGACAGGTTAACCTGTTGCGAGCCCCATACCGCGGTGGCCGCCAGGTCTTCATTGATGCCGGGCTGGAACACGATGTCGTGGCTGGCGAGGTGTTTCTTCGCTTTCCACAGGGTCTGATCAAGGCCGCCCAGCGGCGAGCCACGGTAGCCGGACACGAAGCCGGCGGTGTTGAGTCCGGCGGCGCGGTCGCGCTCTTTCTGGATCATCAGCAGGCGCACCAGCGCCTGATAGCCGGTCAGATAGACGCGACCGGAAACGAGGGTGTATTTGTCTTCCAGGCTGGGTTTGTGCGTGCTGCCCAGCGGATCTGATTCGGCCATGAGAGGACTCCTGCCAAGAATCGTAATTCTGGAGTGCTGCACATCACAGCGCCCGTCCGCCTTGTGAGCGGATGGCGTGTGAATACAGGCAGGTTAGTCGCGCACAAGGCGTGACTCAATCCTTGGATACCCTAACCGAAGCAAAGGTTGCGGCCAGGCCGCATCCGGGGGCCGTCAGGCCGGCGGCAGAATCTTGCCCGGGTTGAGCAGGTTGTCGGGGTCGAGCGCCTGCTTGACCAGGCGCATGGCGTCGATCGCGGGGCTGCCGTGCTCTTCGAGCAGGAAGGCCTGCTTGCCGATGCCGATGCCGTGCTCGCCGGTGCAGGTGCCGCCGAGCGCGAGCGCGCGCTGCACGATGCGGTTGTTGAGCGCTTCGGCGCGGGCGATCTCGACCTCGTCTGCGGGGTCGACAAGGATGATGGTGTGGAAATTGCCATCGCCGACGTGGCCGACGATGGGGGCGATGAAGCCCGAGGCTTCGATGTCGTCGCGGGTGCCGGCGATGCATTCGGCCAGCTTCGAGATCGGCACGCACACATCGGTGGTTACGCCGCGGCTGCCGGGGCGCAGATTGAGACTGGCGAAGTATACGTCGTGACGGGCGGCCCACAGGCGGCTGCGGTCTTCCGGGCGGCTGGCCCAGTCGAAGGCGAGGCCGCCATTTTCGGAGGCGATTTCCTGTACTGTCTGCGCCTGCTCTTCCACGCTCGCTGGCGAGCCGTGGAATTCGAAGAACAGCATTGGCGATTCGTGCAGCGTGGTCTTGCTGTAGCGGTTGATCGCCTGCACGGTGAGCGCATCCACCAGCTCGATACGCGCCACCGGCACGCCCAGTTGAATGGTCTGGATCACGGTATTGACCGCGCTGACGATGTCGGGGAAGGCACAGGTGGCGGCCGAGATCGCCTCCGGCAGCGGGTGCAGGCGCACGGTGAGCTCGGTGGTGATCGCCAGCGTGCCCTCGGAGCCAACCAGCAGGTGCGTAAGGTCGTAGCCGGCAGATGACTTGCGCGCCCGGCTACCGGTGCGAATCACGCGGCCGTCGGCCATGACTGCGGTCATGCCGAGCACGTTCTCGCGCATGGTGCCGTAGCGCACGGCATTGGTGCCCGAGGCACGGGTGGCGGCCATGCCGCCGATGCTGGCGTCGGCACCCGGATCGATGGGGAAGAACAGGCCGGTGCCATGAAGCTCGGCGTTGAGCTGCTTGCGGGTGACGCCGGGCTGGACGACGACATCCATGTCTTCGGTGTTGATGGCGAGGACCCGGTTCATTTCCGAGAAGTCGATGCAGATGCCGCCGTGGATGGCGAGGATGTGGCCTTCGAGCGAGCTGCCGACGCCATAGGGGATGATCGGCACGTCGTGCTCGCGGCAGGCCTCAACGATGGCGACAACGTCTTCGGTGCTGTGCGCAAACACCACAGCATCGGGCAGGGCGTCGGGGAAATGGGATTCGTCGTGGCCGTGATGGGCACGCACGCCTTCGGAGGTGCTGAAGCGGGTGCCGAAGCGCTCGCCCAGCGTGTCGATGAAGGCTTGCGGAAGCGGCTTGCGGAAGGTGTGGGGCGCGTTCATGTTCGTCTCGCTGACAGTCAGCCCTTGATTATCGGCTTTTGCGCGCCCCAATCAAATCCCCAGCGCAGGCGCTCACCGACCGGATTTGCGCGTGAATGCTGCGGCGTGATGGAAACGATGCTTAAATGTCCGCCCCGTTCAAGCGATCCTGACCATGAACTCACAACGTGAGAGCGTGCCTGCCCCGACTGATACTGGCGACCGCCGGATACCGGTGACCGTCCTGACCGGTTTTCTGGGGGCGGGCAAGACCACCTTGCTCAACCATCTGCTGCGCCAGCCCGAAATGGATGGCGCTGCTGTGCTGATCAACGAGTTTGGCGAAATCGGCGTCGATCATCACCTGGTGGAAAAGGTCGACGAGTCCATCGTGTTGCTCGACTCTGGCTGTATCTGCTGCAGCGTACAGGGAGACCTGGTAAAAGCGCTCAAGGCCATCTTCATGCGCGCCCTGCGCAAGGAGATCCCGCCAGTGCAGCGGGTGCTGATCGAGACCACCGGCCTGGCCGATCCGGTACCGGTCGTGCACACCATCATGGA
>Ga0172382_10011234_pt1 | contig 11874 bp, 10 predicted proteins | sample Leawel138RmetaG_FD_122245 | JGI IMG/M metagenome (GOLD analysis project Ga0172382, IMG submission 122245) | Leachate microbial communities from a municipal landfill in Southern Ontario, Canada - Leachate well 138R metaG | ecosystem: Engineered > Solid waste > Landfill > Unclassified | place...
CCGAAGACTCCAGTATTGAAAATCTTCTTCGCCAATCCATTGAGCTGATATCCAGAATGGGTACTATTGTGGCATATTCCTATCATGCAAGACGCCATTATTTTGATAATCAGAGTCTTTATATTCACCCGCCCAAGCCTGAAGATTCAACTGCTCAGAACTTCCTGCACCTTATAAATCCGAACGACGATTTTACCCCGGAAGAGGCGGAACTTTTAGATATTATTCTGACACTTCACGCAGAGCATGGCGGCGGTAACAACTCGGCCTTTTCCTGCCGCGTAATTTCCTCTACAGGAACAGATACATATTCTGCGATAGGTGCGGCAATTTGCTCATTAAAAGGGCCTCGCCACGGCGGTGCAAACAAGGCTGTGCTTGATATGATGGACGATATTAAGGCGAATGTCAAGGATTGGTCAAACGAGGGCGAGCTTGCTGATTATTTGCGTAAAATAGTAAATAAACAGGCAGGAAATAAATCCGGCCTGATATATGGTATGGGACACGCCGTTTACACCATTTCCGACCCGAGAGCAATTCTTTTAAAAGAAAAAGCTCAGGAAATGGCAGAGAAAAAGGGATTCCTTGACGAATATAAATTATACACGCTTATTGAAGAGCTTTCACCTGAGATTTTGTGTGAAAGAATGGGTGTGAAAAAAGCAATTTGTGCAAACGTTGACCTCTATTCGGGATTTGTTTATCAGATGCTTGGTATTCCGTCCGAGCTTTACACTCCTCTTTTCGCTGTTGCTCGAATTGTCGGCTGGTGCGCTCACCGGATTGAAGAGGTTTTGACTAGCGGAAAAATCATTCGTCCCGCTTATAAAAGCGTTTGCGAAAGAAAAGAATATATCCCCATGGAAGACAGATAAACAATATAAAATTTCTCCTAATTTTCAGGAGAAATTTTTTTATGTTTTACCCCTTAAATGACTTGAAATTTTTTTATTATTGTGATATAATTGAATATGTGTAAATTAATAAATTTTTATGCTTGTTTTTAGTATGATTTATAAAAATTTTTCTTGTAAAGACGGAGATAAAAGATGGAAAAAATTAATTTTTATTGGGAAAGAGCTCGTGAACTTTTAAAAGAAAATTTAACAGGAGTTTCCTTTGACACCTGGATAAAACCATTAGAACCCGTTTCTTACAGTGCCGGGGTCTTTACTCTTGCGACCGAAACGGAATTTCTCAGGAACATGATTTTTTCTCGTTACTCCTCAATTATTTCCGCTTGCCTTTCAACCGTTATGGAACAGACGGTCAGCGTTAATGTTATTTTATCATCGGAAAAAGGAAACGAACCGGAAATTAAGATTGCAGGATTTAATAAAAATGCTGTTGGTCTTAACCCGAAATATACTTTTGACAACTTTATTGTTGGCTCATCCAACAAATTTGCGCACGCAGCCTCTGTTGCAGTTGCGGAAACACCTGCAAAGGCGTATAATCCCCTATTCCTCTATGGCTCGTCAGGTCTTGGGAAAACCCATCTTCTGCACGCCATAGGGAATTATATTTCTGTTCTTAATCCTACGACAAAAGTTATGTATATTCCTTCTGTGGATTTTACAAATGAGCTTATAAATTCTATTCAGAAGGGTACAAACGAAAGTTTTAGAAATAAATATCGCCAGATTGACGTTCTTTTGATTGACGATATCCAGTTTATTGCAGGGAAAAACTCTACTCAGGAAGAGTTTTTCCATACTTTTAACTATTTACATCAATCGGACAAGCAGATTATTATTTCAAGCGACCAGCCTCCTAAAAAGCTGAACAATATAGAAGACAGACTTATTACAAGATTTGAGTGGGGCATTGTTTGCGATATTCAATCGCCCGATTATGAAACGCGATTTGCAATTCTGCAGCAAAAGCTGCTTGGAACTCATGCTGAAATTCCGACAGATGTGCTTGATTACATAGCAAGTAATGTTGATACCAACATTCGTGAGCTTGAAGGGGCTTTAAATAAGGTTTCGGCGCTTTCAACACTAAGCAAGACCTCCATAAGCCTTGACACTGCAAAAAACATTCTGGGTGAATATAAATCAGGGGAAAATAAAATATACACGGTTGATGAAATAAAAAGCTATGTAAGCGACTTTTTCGGGATTACGGTTGAAGATTTGATGTCCCAGAAGCGAACAAAGGAAATTTCCTATGCCCGTCAGCTTGCAATGTATATTTGCAGAACTCTTTTGGACCTGTCTTTACCGAAGGTTGGTAAATCCTTTGACAGAGACCATTCAACCGCTCTTCACGCTATAAATAAAATCGAAAAATCAATAAAAATAAATAAAAATGTCGAAAACGACTACAGCGATATAGTTTCTAACATAAAAAACAGCTGAGTTTTCCACATTATCCACAATTTTCCTGTTGATATGTTGATAGTTTTATTAAAACCCTGTTTAATAAAAAATAAAATTTTTAAAGTTGTAAACATTTTATACAAAACTGTCAACGGGTAATGTTTACAAAAAACCCCCGAGTTTATTCAGAAAATAACACTTTTAAGCAAAACGAACACCCCCTACTACTAATACTATTTATTAAAGATAATTAAGGAGGAACTCCAATGAAATTTTCCTGTTCTAATTATGATATGATGACAGCTGTCAATGCTGCAGGCAAAGCTGCATCTACAAATTCATCCTTCCCGATATTAGAAACTCTTTTGATTGAAGCAAGCGGCAGTACAATAAAAATTACGGGCAGCAATAATGAAATTACTATCGAATATGTTTTTAACGCCAATGTTTTTGTTGAAGGCACCATTGCGATAGATGCACGCATGCTTTCGGAAATTATCCGCCGTATGCCCGAAGGGCTGATAGACTTTGAGGTTAAAAAGGATTTTAACGTTAACATTAAATGCGGCGAACTTGATTTTAATATTATGGGAATAGGCGGTGAGGAGTTTCCGAAAATTCCTGAGGTGCAGTATGACAAGGAAATTATCACAACTGCGGACAGTCTGATGTCTGTTATAAAGAAAACCTCCTTTGCGGTTGCGGCAACTGACATAAATCCTATCCTGACGGGAATTAAATTGGAAATTTCTTCAAATAATATGAGGGGTATTGCTGTTGACGGGTACCGTCTTGCAATAAAAAATACTCCTATTGACGTTTATCATGACCTGAGCTTTATTATTCAGGGAAGAGCTTTAAATGAGCTGTCGAAAATAATTATGCCGGGTGATGATAAGGTTTCGATAAGCCTTGCGGAAAAAAATGTTTTAATATCCTTCGGCAGCTGCCGATTTTTCTCAAGACTTCTTGAGGGAGAATTTATAAACTATAACAATGTAATTCCGAAGGAAAAGCTTTACAGCGCAAGAGTTGAAGTAAAAGAGCTTGTTAAAAGTATAGACAGAGCGTCACTTCTTGCGGAAACGGGTGGAATTATAAACCCCGTTAAAATTGTTTATGATTTAAACAGTATTACTATAACCTGTGACACTTCAAAAGGCCACCTTAAAGAAAAAATTTCTGTTATCGGTGAAGGAAAGGAAACCTTTGAGGTGGGTTACAACTGCAAATTTATGCTGGATGCGCTCAGAGCCATTGATGATGAATATGTAATTATTGAGCTTAACGGCAATATAACCCCAACGGTTTTAAGACCTGTTGAGGGTGATGAGTTCCTTTATATCGTATTGCCCGTAAGAATAAGGTAGAGAATTATGGAAATTAAAATAACAACGCCATTTATCAAGCTTGACCAGCTGTTAAAATTCTCCGGAATGGTTTCAACCGGCGGAGAAGCAAAAGAGGTAATTGCGCAGGGGCTTGTATCGGTAAACGGCGAAGTGGAATTTCAAAGAGGCAAGAAAATTTATCCCGGATTTGAAGTTTCCTTTGATAATGAAGTTTGTAAGGTAATCTGATTATGTATATAACCGAAATTGAGTTTAAAAATTTCAGGAATTATGAGACCTTAAAAATTAACCCGTCCCCAAACATAAATTTAATTTTCGGCGATAATGCGCAGGGAAAAACTAACTTAATTGAGGGTATATATTTTGCCTCAATGGCAAAAAGCTTTAAATTTTCGCCCGACATGGGGTATGTGAATTTCGGCAGGAATAATGCGGAAATTTCCGTAACCTATAATTCAGGCGGGAGGATTAAAAATAACAAACTTCAGTTTTACAGAAATAAAGGAAAAAATATAGAAATTAACGGCGTACCGATTAAAAAGCGAATTGATTTTATCGGCAACTTAAATGTGGTCCTGTTTTCCCCGCAGGATATGGATACCATTAAGGACAGTCCTAATTTCCGGAGGAAATATATGGATTTGTGTGCCGGGCAGCTGAGAAGGAAATATCTTTCAGCCCTGACAGATTATAACAGAACTCTGCAACAGAAAAACAAGCTTTTAAAAGAAGAGGGCGCAGAGAATACCATAGATATATGGAACGAAAAGCTTGCGGAATACGGCAGCATAATTATGTGGTTCAGGATTTCGCTTGTAAATAAAATAAAAGAGATTATAAAGCCGGTTTTTGACGAAATCAGCGAGGGCAAGGAAGAAATTAAGATAAAATACTTAAAAACAGTTCCGTTTGACGAATCGGGAGATGTTTGTTATATAAAAGAGGAATTTTTAAAGGCGTTATATGTCCATAAAAACAAGGAAATAGATGAAAAGATTTGTCTTTTGGGGCCTCACAGGGATGACTTGATATTTTATATAAACGGGAAAAACGCAAAAATTTACGGGTCGCAGGGACAGCAAAAAAGTATTGTTTTAGCGCTTAAAATAGTACAATCGGAACTTTTTTACCAGCAGACGGGAGAATAACCGATCTTGCTTTTAGATGATATAACAAGTGAATTTGACTTAAAAAGAAGAAAATATTTAATGAAACAGCTTGAAAATAAGCAGGTAATAATTACGGGAACGGAAAAATCAATTATTCCGCCCGAGCTTTGTCCCAGGCTATTCAGAGTTGAAAAAGGAATTGTTAAAGAAATTTAGGTGAAAAAAATGTATTTGCACATCGGAAGCGATTTGATGGTGCATTCGGACGATATTGTTTCAATATTGGACTTTGAAAACACCACCACATCAAAGATTACGCGGGAATTTTTAGCAGTTTCTCAGGAAGAGGATTTTATAGTAAACGTTTCGGAGGAGGATTTGCCTAAATCCTTTATTGTGACGGAAAGAGACGGAAAAACAACCGTTTACATCTCCCCTATTTCGTCCGCAACTCTGCTTAAAAGAATAAAAGAAAATGCCATAGGCCTATAAAGACTTAAGGTATGGAGGAAAATAAATGGAAACCGAAAACATATTGAACAATATTTATGACGAAAACCAAATTCAGGTGCTGGAGGGTCTTGAAGCTGTAAGAAAAAGACCCGGTATGTATATCGGAAGCACCTCAGAACGCGGGCTTCATCACCTTGTTTATGAAATTGTCGACAACTCGATTGACGAGGCGCTCGCCGGATATTGTTCCCAGATTGACATTATTTTGAACAAGGACAATTCAGTTACAATTAAAGATAACGGCCGTGGTATCCCCCACGGAATCCACCCCAAACTGGGAATTTCCACCATTGACGTAGTATTTACCGTGCTGCATGCCGGCGGTAAGTTCGGTGGCGGCGGATATAAGGTGTCGGGCGGACTTCACGGCGTTGGTGCATCTGTTGTTAATGCGCTGTCAAAAAGGCTTGAGGTTAAGGTTTTTGACGGTGAAAAAATCTGGTCGCAAAGCTATAAAAGGGGTATTCCCAACGGTCAGGTTGAAGAAATCGGTACAACTGACAAAACAGGTACCGAAATTACCTTCTGGGCAGACGATGAAATTTTTGAAACCACTGTTTATGATTATGATGTACTTTTAAAAAGGCTTAGAGAACAGGCTTTTTTGAACGCGGGAATTAAAATTGTGTTTACCGACCTTCGTGAGAAGGAAAAGGTTGAAGAGGTGCTTCAGTATGAGGGCGGAATAAAAAACTTTGTATCCTACCTTTTTGAAGAAAAGCACAGCAGAAAAGAATCCCTTACAGTGGTTCATGAAAATGTAATCTATGTCTGCGGTGAGAAAAACGGAAGCATGGCAGAGGTTGCAATCCAGTGGAATAACGGTTATGACGAAATAATCGAATCCTTTGCAAACAACATTTCCACCACAGAGGGAGGAACTCACGAAACAGGGTTTAAATCAGCGCTTACAAAGGTGCTTGTTGATTACGGCAAGAAATATAAGCTTATAAAAGATAACGAGGAACTTACGGGCGACGATGCCCGTGAGGGTATTATTGCTGTTATTTCCGTAAAACTTACCGAGCCGCAGTTTGAGGGGCAGACAAAAACCAAGCTGGGCAACTCGGAAATGCGCGGAATGGTTGAAAATATGGTTAAAGAAAAGCTTGCCGATTTCCTTGAGGAAAACCCGCAGGTCGGCAGAGCTATTATTGAAAAAGCGCTTCTTGCTTCAAGAGCAAGACTTGCCGCAAGAAAGGCAAGAGAAGCTACAAGGAAAACTCCGCTTGGCTCAAGCGCACTTCCTGGTAAGCTTACCGACTGTATAATTAAGGACCCTACAATGACCGAGCTTTATATTGTTGAGGGTGATTCTGCGGGGGGGTCTGCGAAAAACGGTCGTGACAGTAAATATCAGGCAATTCTGCCTCTTTGGGGTAAGATGCTCAACGTTGAGAAAGCAAGAGCGGACAAGGTTTACGGTAACGAAAAGCTCACGCCTGTTATTCAGGCGCTGGGCACGGGTATCGGTGATGAATTTAATCTTGAAAAATTGAGATATGATAAGATAATTATTATGGCCGATGCGGACGTTGACGGTGCACATATTCAGACTTTGCTTCTCACCTTCTTCTTTAGATTTATGAGGGAAGTGGTTGAGTCGGGACATATTTATCTTGCAAAACCTCCTCTTTATAAGATTACAAGAGGCAAAAAAACAAGGGTTGCATTCAGTGACGAGGAAAGGGACCGGATAAGCCTTGAATTCAAAGACGGTGATGAAAACGCAAAGGTTGAAATCAGCCGATACAAAGGTCTTGGTGAAATGAACCCCGAAGAGCTTTGGGAAACCACTATGGACCCGAAAAATCGAATTCTGCTTAAGGTTACTTTGGAGGACGCTGAAAGAGCCGATGAAATTTTCAGCATACTGATGGGTGACGAGGTTGAACCCAGACGAATCTTCATTGAAGAAAATGCGCAGTATGTAACCAATCTTGACGTATAAGGAGGTGGAGGATTAAAATGGCTAAAAATAAAAAATACGAGGATACTCATTTTGAAGAGTATTTTGATACGCAAACCATTGTCAATGTAGATATAGAGAAAAGAATGAAGGAAGCGTTCATTGACTATGCAATGAGCGTTATAGTATCGCGTGCGTTGCCCGATGTTCGTGACGGTTTAAAGCCCGTTCACAGAAGAATTTTATATTCAATGTATGAAGAACATCTGACGGTGGACAAACCCTTCTTTAAATCAGCTACAACCGTTGGTAATGTTATCGGCAGATACCATCCCCACGGCGACGCCTCCGTCTACGATGCGATGGTTAGGCTTGCGCAGGAGTTCTCAATGCGCTATCCGCTTATTGACGGGCACGGTAACTTCGGTTCTGTGGACGGGGATCCCCCGGCTGCTTACCGTTATACCGAGGCGAGAATGAGCAAGCTTGCAAACGCGCTGCTGGAAAATATTGACAAAAATACGGTAGATTTTGTACCTAACTTTGACGAAAAACGAAAAGAACCTGTGGTTCTTCCGACAAGAGTGCCGACACTGCTTATAAACGGCAGCTCGGGTATTGCTGTCGGTATGGCGACAAATATTCCTCCCCACAATCTTGAGGAGGTTTTAGACGGCGTTGTTGCTCAGATTGACAATCCTGATATTACCGTAGAGGAATTGATGGAATACATCAAAGGGCCCGACTTCCCGACAAAAGCGTCTATTATGGGTATAAGCGGTATAAGAAGTGCATATCAGACGGGTCGCGGCAAGGTAATTATTCGCGCAAAGGCGGAAATTGAAGAGAGAAAAGACGGATCTTCTTCAATTATTGTTACAGAGCTCCCCTATCAGGTTAATAAAAAGATGTTGGTTGAATCGATAGCCGAGCTTGTTAAAGAAAAGAAAATTGAAGGCCTTTCGGATATTGATGACCATTCGTCCGACCGAGTTGGAATTAGGCTTGAAATTTTCCTTAAAAGAGATGCAAATCCGCAGGTTGTGTTAAACCAACTATATAAATATACAAGACTTCAGGACAGCTTTTCCATAAATATGCTCGCGATTTGCGACGGAAAACCCAAAACTCTGGGCCTTAAAGAGATTATTGCAAGGTTTATTAGCTTCCAGGAGGAAATTGTTACTCGCAGAATAAATTTCGACCTTGAAAAAGCAGAAGCAAGAATGCACATTCTTGAAGGTCTGAAACTTGCTCTCACCAATATTGACGAGGTAATTGCGGTTATCAGAAATGCATACGACGACGCGAAAGAGCAGTTAATGGAAAGATTCGGTTTTTCCGCAATTCAGGCGCAAAACGTTCTTGAGATGAAGCTTGGACAACTCCAGAGATTAAATGGAGAAAAAATTGACGAGGAATATGCAAATCTTGCGGAAAAAATCAAGGAATATAACCTTTTGCTCTCAGACAGGGGCAGACTCATGGAGAAAATCAAACTTGAGCTTCTTGACATCCGCGATAAGTACGGCGACGGCAGACTTACCACGATTGAGCCGGCTATCGACGATATTGAGGATGAGGATTTAATTCCGATTGAAGAAAATATTTTGACACTTACGAAATTCGGTTATATCAAACGTCAGACGGTTGACACCTATAAACTTCAGCACAGGGGCGGCAGAGGCATTACGGGACTTAAAGCCCGCGAGGAAGATGTTGCCGACACCATTCTCCCCTGCTCATCACACGATTTTATTATGTTCTTCAGTAACAAGGGCAGAATGTTTAAGATTAAGGCGTACAGAGTTCCCGAAACAAACAGAACCTCAAAAGGTATGGCTCTTGTTAATCTGCTTCAGCTGGACGAGGGTGAAAAGATAACGGCTATGATTCCCGTCAGAGAGTTTGAGGAAGACAAATATTTAATTATGTTAACCAAGTTCGGAGTTATAAAAAAGACTGAATTAGTGCGGTATAACAGCAGAATCAAAGGCGGACTTATTGCAATTAAGCTTGATGAAAATGACGAACTAATTGGCGTAAAAATGACCAGCGGAAATGATAATATTGTTCTTGCAACCCATCTTGGTATGGCAATAAAATTTAATGAATCCGACGTGAGAACTGTAGGCAGAGATGCCCGCGGTGTTCGCGCAATGAGGCTGAAAAATAATGACTTTATTGTCGGTATGGAAATTGCAGAAGAAGGCAAGATGATTTTAACGGTCAGCGAAAACGGGTTCGGTAAATGTACGCCGACAGAAGAATATAAAGTCCAGGCAAGAGGCGGCATGGGAGTTAAAAACTATGCAATTACTGAAAAGACCGGAAAGATTGTCGGCATTAAAATGGTTGACGGACAAGAAGATCTGATTCTTATAACAACGGGCGGCATAGTAATCAGAATATCAGCTAATGAAATAAGATGTTGCGGAAGAGTATCGCAAGGCGTTACACTTATTAAAGTTACTGATGACACCAAGGTTGCATCAATCGCAGTTGTTGATAAAGAAGAGGAAGAAGAAACAGAAGATGAAGCCCTGATGACGGAAGAAAATCCGGAGGCTGCCGAAAAAACGGAAAAGACAGAATAATTTTAAATTGTATCTGCTTAGATGGAATGTTTCACGTGAAACATTCCATCTTTTGTTTATTATTGCGTTTCACGTGAAACATTATTAACTAAATGCGGCAAAAGACTTGAATTGTTGAGAAAATGGTGATATAATATATCTAAAGAAAAAGTGGGGTTCTCCCCCTATCTTTTAGGAGAAAAATATGAGTAAAATAATTGCGATAGCAAATCAAAAGGGTGGAGTCGGCAAAACCACAACTGCAATTAACCTTGCCGCGATACTTGCAGAGCGTGGGAAAAAGGTGCTTCTTGTTGATGTTGACCCTCAGGCAAACGCTACAAGCGGTCTTGGTGTGGAAAAAACAGCTGAAAATAGCATTTACAGCGTTTTGATTGAGGATTATCCTATGAGAGACGCGGTTAAGGCAACAGAATTTGAAAATTTATTCATTGTAAACTCCTGTGAAGAACTTGCAGGAGCAGAAATTGAGCTTGTTTCAATGGAAAACAGAGAATTTAAGCTGAAAGATGCTATAAAGACAGTAAAAAACGACTTTGATTTTGTTTTTATTGACTGTCCCCCTTCTCTTGGGCTTGTAACACTAAATTGTTTGACTGCTACCGACAGCGTTCTTATACCTATCCAGTGCGAGTATTATGCTCTTGAAGGTCTTGGACTTTTGATGGGTAACATAAATAGAATAAAAAAAGCGCTTAATCCTGATATAGAGATTGAGGGAATTCTTTTAACAATGCTTAATTCCAGGACAAACCTCGGTATTCAGGTTGTTGAGGAGGTAAAAAACCATTTCCCGGGCAAGGTTTATTCCTCTCTTATCCCGAGAAATATTCGTTTAGGTGAAGCACCAAGCTACGGACAACCTATAAATGTGTATGATCCGACATCAAAAGGAGCTGAAAGCTATCAGCTGCTTGCGGATGAATTTTTACAATTAAATGAATAAAAGAAGGTGAAAATGTGGCAAAAAAGACGGGAGGTTTAGGGAAAGGCATTTCTGCGCTTATTCCTGAAGCCGATATAATACTGAAAAAGGATGAAGAAGAAGGCTCAAAGCCTGTAAAAACACTGAAAATATCGCAGGTTGAGCCAAATCCCAACCAGCCGAGAAAATCATTTGACCCTGAGAAGCTTGAAGCTTTGGCAAATTCAATAATGGAGCACGGACTTTTGCAGCCTATAGCTGTTAAGAAAAATGAAAACGGATTTTATACAATTATAGCCGGCGAACGTCGCTGGCGAGCTTCAAAAATGGCAGGACTTAAAGAGATTTCCGCAGTCGTTTATGATTTTGACGATAAAGCAGTTGCCGAGCTTTCGCTTATCGAAAACCTTCAAAGAGAGGATTTAAACCCTATTGAAGAAGCGACTGGTTATGAAAGACTTGCGGTTGAATTCGGTATGACACAGGAGGAAATTAGTCGGTCTGTCGGTAAAAGCAGGTCTGCAATTACCAATACTTTAAGACTTTTAAATCTATCCGAGCCTGTAAAAAAACTGGTTGAACAGCTTGAAATATCATCGGGACACGCAAGAACACTGCTTGCCATTGAGGATAAGGATTTGCAGGAAAAAACGGCATATATGGTGATTGAAAAAGATATGTCCGTACGACAGTTGGAAAGTTATGTAAACTTGCTTAAAAAGCCTGACAGACTTCCGAAGATTGCTGATTCAATAAGTGTTGTAAAAGACGATATTGAAAAGCTTTTAGAAGGTGCACTCGGCACAAAGGTCAAAATAATAAAAGGAAAAAAGAAGGGCAAGATAGAAATAGAATTTTATGACAAGGAAAGTCTTGAGCGAATTGTCAACAAACTAAAAAGAGGTTGACATAACATATAAAAGGGAGAGTATATCATGATAGACATTAAAAAGCTCAGAACAGAAGCTGAAGATATTAAAAAAATAATGGAAAACAGGGGAGAGGCAATCGGCGATATTGATAAAATATTAGAGCTTGACAAAAAGCGCCGCGAGTTTGTTTATGAAACTGAGCAGCTTAAGGCTAAACAAAACGAGGTTTCAAAACAGATTCCCGCTCTTAAAAAGGAAGGCAAGGATGTA
>Ga0172382_10011238_pt1 | contig 11873 bp, 14 predicted proteins | sample Leawel138RmetaG_FD_122245 | JGI IMG/M metagenome (GOLD analysis project Ga0172382, IMG submission 122245) | Leachate microbial communities from a municipal landfill in Southern Ontario, Canada - Leachate well 138R metaG | ecosystem: Engineered > Solid waste > Landfill > Unclassified | place...
AAATCAGCTTACTAAGAGCTGAGACTATGAGCATAGAAGATATAGGCAAGGAAGAAAAAAGATTAAATCATGAGCTCGATTTAATAGAAGAAAAAACTAGCATTCATAGAGAGGCGGCAAGTGAAATGTTGAAATATATCATTACCTTTTCAGAACTCGTAAAAATGGCTAACGTTTACTATAAACATGCACTTGATACTGAAAGACATGAAATAGCTACACAGGTCTTTTCAGAACTATGTATAGTAGACAGAAAATTAGCTAATCTAAAAGCAAAAGAAGGCTTTCAGGCCCTCTTTGTTCGTCACTCTGTGACATCTGGCTCCCGGGGTCGGATTCGAAAAAAATCTCGTAAGATTGCTTAAACCTCTAATATTAAGTTAATTAATGTAACCTTAAAGAAAATACCGCGGCTCAATATCTATCAATTTAGTTTACTTTATATATCAATTTATCACTTTTATGGCACCATATTGGCACCGCTTTCGGGCCATGGCGATATGAAGGAAAAGTGATTATTGAAAATAAACTTCTTAAGGTAATTTTAGTAAACCGTGCTCTTCCACTTCGATGTTTTCTATTTTACCAGAAAAAGAATATTCTATAATTGCTCTTTTTTTTGATTTTTCGGCCGGGTCTCCTTTTATGTTATTATCTATTATAATTTCGAGAGTGTCATTAATAATTTTATCATTTAGCTCTTCGGTAATATTAAATTCCGATCCTTCAATACCATATGAAGCCTTTATAATATTAAGCTTTTTGTCTAATGGGGCTGCTGATCTTCTTTTAATTTCTTCTTCAATCTCATTCATATAATCTATCACAGAACCTTTACTATCTTTGTTAGACGAGTTAAAAGATCTTGCAACAATAAAAAGAACAATCATAAAGCTAATACTTCCAATCGCTGCTGATATAAAATATTCCTTATATTTCAAGCCGTCTCCTGTCGTTAAAACAGGAATTATCAACGCCGAGGCCATTGCCAACATAGACCAACCAGCATTTTCCCAACCGCTACTTCTAAAATTTATATCATTTATATCCTTCTTTATTCTTTTCCAGTCTTTATAATCAACTGGCAAGAGTTTTCTAGTAGGCGGAAGATCAATTTGTGTCTCTTCGGAAACAGTCATTATATTTGCATTTTTGTTTTCTTCGGACATTTTATTTTTGAATTACTCCTAATAAAATAGCATTAAAATAATGCGTATGACCACAAGTTTTACAAGCAACAGCAATAACTGGATAAATACTACTAGCCTCACCTCCAATAACTAAACCTCCGCCCGAAAATTCTCTTAATTCAAAAACTGTATCATTCAATATCCATTCATTGCCGGCACAAATTGGGCAAGAACTTCTAAAAAAACTTGATAATTTTTCAAGTGCTATTTTTTTTTGTTCTTCTCCTATTTTCATAAATTAATCAAATTATTTGAATTATATATAAATAATAGCATAGTTTTAATTATTTCACAGTAAAAATTAGATATAAAGATTATTTTCAATTATTAACTTTACTCAAACTCATTAAGCAGATCTAGATATTTTGCTTGTAACTCTTTACTGATTATTTTCTTTTTTAGAATCTTTTTTACTCTTTTTCTTCTTAACTAAATAAATAATGTAACCAACCGCTCCCCAAAAAATTAAACCACCCCAAAATCCATTATCATTATTTTCACTTGTTTTATTTTCATCAATAGGAACTTGAACTAACGAAGCCTGATCTGTTTGTATGCTATCTTCTTTGCTAACATCATTTTCTAAATTTAGTATTTGTTTTGGCTCATCAATTAATGGAATTATTTCTTTTGTCTCTGCGTTATCAATTTGATTATTTATAACTACTGGACTAACAACATTTGAATTACTAGCTTCAGCGCCACTCATAACGGCGGCTGCTTCATAAACCGGAATAACCTTGTTTTCTGTTACGGTATTAATTTCCCTCACATATACTGGTTCCATTGGATTACTATTACAACTTGGATAATACGGGGCACATGTTGCCGACAAAGAAGTGCCATCACAACATTCACAGCCGCAAACGCCGCCATGATGAGAACAACAACCACTACGAGCTTCAGCAGAATTAACTAAAAATATAGAAAAGAGGAAAAAACAAAATAAGAATAAGACTAATTTTTTCATAATTATTTTTTCTTAAAAACGCTTTTGAATAAAATTGATAAAAGTTTTATAAAGCAGAAGAAAAATACAACAATGGAGATAAGAGTTAATATTGATAGTCCCCAGGCTAAATATATATTAAATTCACCGAAATTAACTTTGCTTTGAGCTAATAAAATTGAAAAGACCGGAAATATTGGAGATATTATTAAAGTTTTAGATAATTTCAATATTGCAATACTGTCCTTACCTTCTGATATTTTATCTAAATTAGATATAAAAAATGAGGAATATGCTATAGAAAGACCAAGGATTGTTAATATGATTACTATCTGCTCTCTGTCTGGAACGAAGAAGCCGGAAACTCCTAATATGCTAACAGCAGCTACCAAAGACAAGCATAAAATAGTTATATTTTCAAAAAAAGCTTCAATATTCTTAGTTGAAAAAATATTATTTAATTTTCTGAAAAGTTTTTTCCAAAATTTATTCATATTTTTTATTTTTTCAAATTTATATTCATCGACCCACAATTGCACTTAAGGACTTCCCGCTCTCCTCTATTAGGGACAACCTCTGGTAAACCATTGCAATCATTACAAAATAAAAAATTAACAAGACTCTTAAATGCATCAACCACGGGGATAAAATCCCGTTTTGTAAAATTAGCCCATTCATTACAATGAATTGCTTTATTTATTTGCCACTGCTCTAAATACGATGCTGTAACCAGAAGATTAAAATTATCTTTAATCTTTCTAATTTTTTCCGCTTCTTCTGTCTTCTTCCAAGAAGTTGCGATAGACTCTCCCCTTATAAGTAACTCCTTAAAGCACGACATAGCTGACGGCAATAAGTCCCCTAATTGAAATTGGGCATCGCCACGAAATTCAACCTTAGCTCTTAACCGATGGCATAATTCCGTGGAAATAAATTCTAAATAATCGCGCAAAGTTGCCGCGGCTGATTTAACCTCATCTTTATCTAAATCATCATAAATCTTTTGCCAAACATCAACTTTATTCCAATCTGCTGGCCCGGAGTCAACATTCCAATCTCTAAAATGCAAGGAGGATCCTTGTGATATTAAACCGACTGTCGACATGTGTGTCAGCCAAACACGATCGTGCGTAGTCAAAATAAACTGGGTATTTGGAAATTTACTCTTTAACAAATTACAAACTTCACGCCTGTGGCCTGAATCTACCGACATAAGAACATCATCTAGCACTGCCAAAGTGAAACCATTCCCCAAAAGATGATTCATTAAAGCTAAATATAAACAAAGCCCCATCGAATCTTGATGTCCCTCGCTATGATAAGCGCCCGGCGGGAAAAATCCTCGACCATAAAAATTTACATCAAAACCTAACTTGCCAGTCGATGGTATCAATTGTGCCGTGAATTCTCCTTCATCGTGACTATTAATAATTCTATATAATTCAGAAAAGTTTGATTCAACTTCTTTGTAAATATTATCTAATATTTCTGTGCTTTTGTTTGAATAGATTTCATAAACTTTACTTGAAAGAGAGGCTCTACTCTTTGCTTGAGCTAGTTTAGCACTATTACTATTAAAAGCTGAAAAACGTTCTTGGCATATTGTTAAATACTCTCTCGCATTATCTTTTTCAGTCAAACTGGGTAGTTTACCAATAAACACCTCGAGACTATTTACTACAATTTCTACACCATTTGAAAATTTGCTAAATTCTTTTATCTCTTTAATAGTATCTGCGACAGGTATAAAGGCTTCAATTTTGATAATCCTATCATTGATAATTTTATAATGATCTCTAAGGCGGCCAGTATCTATAACGGGAAATACCTGTGTTCCATAGTTTGCCACTGTCAATAATAAAGACCTAAGTTCATCTAAAATAGACAATAACGGTGATAATTTAATCTCAATAGCTGTTCTTTTGCTTTTTACCTCCTCGAATGTTTTTAATTTAGCTTCAACAATTTTTTTCAAATTTTCCAAACTCAGCTCCGTATCACACACTGGACAAAAATCATCATTTATCAATAAAAGGGCTGATCTTAAAAAATTTTCTCTAGTCAAATGTTTTAAGACGTCAGAATTATTTTCTATAGATAATAAATCTTTCTCAATATCGGCACATATGTCTCGTGCTTCCTTCGATTTAATATATGAAATTAATATATTTAATCTTGCTATATCTTTTAATGCCGTGGTTTTAGAAAACACAAATTGGTTAGAAGATGCAACTACGCTCAAACCATCTTTTAATGACGTCCTTGTTGTCAGGGACGCTAGGGGAGAAAGCCCAAGCGTATCACGACGTCTATTTACTACTTCTAAAATATTCTTTTGATTAAAATCAACAACCTCCAGCGCACTAATCAAACGTATTTTTGATGAGTCGCGCTCTCTCTCAAGTGGGGCTATTTCTTTTGAGCAGGAGTTAGCAACTTTATTTAATATTTGTCGTAAATCTTCTATCTCACTTAATCTTAAAAGAGCCTGCACTTCTTCTGCACGCTCGCCTGGGGTAGTAACTACATATTTTATAATTTCACGTCTAGATAAAACAAATTCTGGATGAATTGATACTTGATCTAATATTTTTTTAATATCTAAATCATCGGGGGCGATTATTGGACTTGAAGGACTTTTTACATTACGCACTATAGTCGCAATCTTTTTAATAGAGGGGATATATATTTCTAATGTCACTTCTGCCTTCTCGGGATTATTACGGCTATCCACGTGCGGGGCGTGATCTTTTAGCGACACAACACGAGTTCCTTTACCAGATAAACGCGATATATTACCAGTAAGAGCGAACTCTAATGCGTCCACAACTCCACTTTTACCAGTCCCGTTATGCCCACATATTGCAAAATTCTTACCATTAAAATCGATGGATAGATTCCTAATACCTCTAAATTCTTTAATGGTAATCTTGCGGGCCTGAACCATAATTATTCATTTAATAGAGCTTTCTTAATTGTTTTCTCAGAAAAAGACTCATCATCTAAAATGGCAATCCTAAGTCTAGCTGTTATATCTTCAGATATTTCGGCTTTTTGTAGTTCATTTAAAAATTCACTAAATATCTTCTTAGGAACTTCTGACAAAGTTTTCTGTTTTTTGATATCTATAGCCATATAAAAACTTTACAATCATTTTAATAAACTGTCAAAAAAATAAAGCACATCGATGCTTTATTTACTGATCATTACATATAACTTTTATATATTCTTATGCAAAAAATGACTATGTTATATATCACATCAACCAGACAATAAAGTAACGAAAGAAGTATAATGAAACAAACTATTATTGTTGTCCCATTTAAAAAAGCATTAAACCATTTTTCAAATCCCTTAGCGTCTTTTGTTAGAGCTTTCCAGAAAGTAATTTTATTATTCTTTGTGCTATAAGTTTTTGGCATTACTGCCCCCAAAATCTGATAACCCATTCCCTCTTCTTCTTTGGTTTTATCAATCATTTTGTTAGTTATTCCCTTTAAATATTCTGATTGCGTCGGGAATAGTAAATTAAAATCTCTTATTTTTTGATTTAATTTTTTCTTTAATCCAGAAAAAACCAGATATTGCCCCAAATATAGCTAAGATATCCACTAACAGATCTAGAAATAATCCGGCCGATTCAAAGTAAGCACCCTTAAATCCCGCTAACAACAGACAAATAATCGCCGTTTTTCCATAATCCTTAGACGTCATTTTTCGAAATGTAAAGCTTTTAGGCTCTTCTTTACTTTTTAGATTCTCCATGTTTATTTAAATAATAAATAATTAAAGCTGCATTTAAGAAAATGGATATAACAAGACTAAAAAGTATCATGCCGTCACCCTTTACCAATATTTCATAATTCCACTGATAATGAAAAGCAAAAGCTCCAAAAACATAGAGATTTAAAATCGTATAAATAATCAAAGTAAATGTTGAGATCTTTTTATTCATATTTTTATTATTAAAGACCATTCCGAGGAAACAGAAAAGGCTCCCCATCATGGCGACGCCTTGCGGCATCCAACGCCCTTTCGAGCATTGACTACACGAATAATACCAGATGGAAAGCCATCTCTATATTCGTGTAGTTTTAAGACCATGCCAGCCAATAGCTAGTTTAGGTCAATTCAATTGTATTTATATCATATCAAGCTATTTATTGCTTATCAAGTCATCTTAACTTATTAGTGTTTATCACTATTGCTCAAAAGTGTCGGAATTACAGAGGGTGAAGTATATAGCTATCTAATTACTTCACGGCAGACCCCCCACTACCTTATTCTAATAAACAGATATTACAGAAAAGATATTCAGGCGGGGCGATAGACTACCCGTCACTGATAATATTTCACTACCCACGCTACGCCTAAAGGCATGCACAAATAATATTTCCCCAATATTAAATAAATTTATCTCGTATCAACAATGATAAATAAACCATAAAATATATCATTTGTATCACCCTGCAAGCATGACTACGGTGGTTCATTTACAGTTATTTCAAAGTAACTAGTTTTAATAGTATAATAGCTATATGGAAAATATAATTAAAATTATAGATAGGCTCTTATTTACTAAAACCAAGCAAGCTGCTCAATACCAGATAATCAAGGACAAGCACATAGATACCGGACACAAGTTCCCTGATTCTATTTCAGTCTCCGAACTATTAACCTCTGGTCTATTTAAACAGGATATTAGAGCCATACTGCTGAATCTAAAAGAACGCGGCTGTATTAGTAATATTCTAGTGCTTGGTTATGATATCCCCTGGCAAAGGGCCATTCTCTTATCATCTACCAATTATAGATTTCAATTAAAGATCAATGAGAAGAAGCTTAAGTTTTATAAACATTCATTAATTGGAGAAATGAATGATTGGCAGATTGCTATAGTCGTATCCGATAACGGAGATATTTATCTTAAGGATAATCGAAGCCTAGTTTACCATCTGGGCGACTCTAAAAAACTCAAAATCATTCAGAGTTTAAAAGATCTAGATACTACCATAAGCTCCCGAAACCTGTGCAAAAAAATACCATATCAATCAGCTCAATTGTTAAGCAAGGAAATAAGGAATATAAATGAATCATTAAAGAATAAGCTTGAATTAGATAACAAATTTATTGTTAATGAGAAAAATAAAGGATACAAATTAAACTGGAAAAGTTATGATATAAAGTTTGAAAAATTCTAGTTAACCTAAATCTTGTGGAAAAACAATAGATAATGGCCTATTTTACGGTCATTATTTTTTTATTTAGGTCAATTACTAAATTCTCCCAATTTTATATTATAAGAGTGCAACACTGGACATATCCATATCAAATAACCAAGTTCTTTTCAACCATGAAAAACCTACTATCATCAACACACGTGCGCACAAGTGTATATGATTCAAGGGAAAATGAGTCTACAGATCACACATAAACACAAATAACACTTAAAGGCATTATTTGAGAGGAGCGGCCAAGTTGCTATATAGCCATCTACAGCTATATGTTAATAAATTAAATACAAACAATATGCGAAAACCTGATCTAGTTCTTACCAAAAAAGTATACCTAACCCAAAAGGTATATAAAATTTTACGAAAAGAAAAAAGTAAACAAAAGAAGTCGATGGCCCGGCTTGCTTGCGAGGGAATCTTAAAAACCTACACCACTGGTAATTTCACTGATTTATAAATAAATGTTAGAGTGGTATTGCCGTCATAACAACATGTTATGCCTTCATATCGCTCTTTAACAATTAAAATGATAAGTGAAAATACTAAATTATTAACTCCAATACAGATAATGGCGATATTACAAATATCCAGGCCAACTCTCTATAGATTAATGGGGAGAAGACTGATTCCGTTTTGTAAAATTGGAGGAAATATTCGTTTCTGTTTATCCGACATTAATGAATATATAAAAGAAAATAGTATAAAATCGCTTTCTAATAATCTATGAGCGTATTCAAAAAAAGAAATAAATACTGGATAGGCTTTAGTTATCGCAGTAAACGATATCGGCACCCTAGTCCAGATAACTCAAGAGCCGGGGCGATTGCTTTTGAAGCTTTACTAAAACAAAGAATAACACGAGGCGAAGATTTGTTTCCTAAGGTAAAAGCTAAGACATTAACCCTAAAAGAATTTTCCGAAAAATGGATGGAGTCATATGTCAAAGTTAATAATAAACCCTCGGAAATAAAAAATAAAACAACCTATCTGAGATCCTGTCTTCTGCCATTCTTTGGCAGCAAAAGATTAAATGAAATCTCTAGCTTGAATATTGAAGAATTTAAAGCCGTGCAATTAAAGAGATTGAAACCTAAAACTATCAATGGCCAAATAGGCACACTACTTAAATGTCTTAGAACGGCTGTTGATTGGGGCGAACTCGATAAAGTGCCGATATTTCGTCCTCTAAGATGCGATCCAGAAAAATTCGACTACTTAAACGAGGAAGAAGCTAATCGCCTTCTAGGCGCCGCTTCTGAGCCCTATAAAACAGCGATTCTTCTTGCACTGCACACCGGAATGCGTCTCGGCGAACTAATGGCCTTAAATTGGACTAATGTTGATTTTGAAAAACGACAAATTATTGTGAAAGATAATTTCTCAGTTGGGGTTTTAGGATCAACTAAAGGAAATAAAATTAGATATATTCCGATGACTCAAGGTCTTTATGACCGACTAATGGCAACCACATCTAAAACTGGTTTTGTTTTGAAGGGCCCAGACGGATTAAGATTTCGACCGGAATGTTCACGGACCAGCATCCACACAATTTGCGATAAAGCAAAATTGCGTCAGATAGGCTGGCATAAACTCAGGCACACTTTTGCTTCTCGATTAGCTGAGAAAGGCGTAAATCCAATTGTGATAAAAGAATTAATGGGCCATTCAGATATTCGCACTACAATGAAGTATGCCCACCTCGGACAACACACTCTTAGAGATGCCATTAAAACATTAGAGACTCCAATAAAAATAGAACTCTGGCACCATGATGGCACCACGCTAAATTCTGACTTACAAAATATTGAGACTATAAAACGAGAAATCACTCGGTAAACAAAAGAAAAAACGAGATTTTACTCTCGTCTTTTCTATGCTCCCGGGGTCGGATTCGAACCGACGACCAATTGGTTAACAGCCAACTGCGCTACCGCTGCGCTACCCGGGAATTAAATTAACTTACAGCTAAGCTACAAAAAATAAAAATGTCTTACACATTTTGTTTTTTTATTTTAGCAAATACTCACTTTCTGTCAATTATGCCAAGCCTCCCACAATTTTGGGGGCTTGGCAAAACTGAAAAAGATTTTTTCTATTTTAGAATGACTAATCTTCAACTTTTCTTTAATAATCTTTGAGCTTCTCTAAACCTTTAAAACGACGAATTTTTTCCAAAGCTTTAGATTCAATCTGACGAATACGTTCACGGGTCACTTCAAATTCTCGCCCCACCTCTTCTAGGGTATGAGAAATTCCATCTACTAAACCAAAACGCCACTCCAAAATTTTCTGTTCCCGCGGTGACAATTGAGCCACTATTTCTTTGACATAATCTTTAAGCAACTGAAGAGCAGCAACTCTGTCCGGAGCCATTGTTTTTACATCTTGAATAAAGTCCTCTAAAGTGGAGTCTTCTTCATCATCGCCAATAGCTGCTTGTAAAGAAATTGTGTCCTGAGATATTTTAATGATATAACGAACTTTTTCTAAGTCTTCACCCATCTCCGCGGCCGCTTCTTCAGCCATCGGCTCACGTCCCAGCTCCTGGACTAAAAAGCGCTGCGTTTGTTGAAATTTATTAATTGTTTCCACCATATGAACCGGAATACGAATCGTTCGAGATTGATCAGCCAAGGCGCGGGTAATCGCTTGACGAATCCACCAAGTAGCATAAGTTGAAAATTTAAAGCCTTTTCGGTATTCAAATTTTTCCACAGCTCTAAATAAACCAATATTCCCTTCTTGAATTAAATCTAACAATGAGAGACCCTTAGCGCCCGCAAATTTTTTGGCATTTGAGACCACTAAACGAAGATTAGCTTCAATCATTTGTTTCTCAGCCTCTTTGTCGCCTCTTTCTTTCCGCTTGGCTAATTCCACTTCTTCTTCGCCAGACAAAAGCGGAACTTTACCAATTTCTTTTAGATACATCTGAATTGAATCAGCTGACATTTTTGATAAATCAAAACTAAGGCCGCCACTCTTAGCCAGCGCCTCCTCTTCACGACGAGTATTATCTAAGATGTGTCCAGAATCCTCAATGATTCTAATTCCATTTCGATGCAAGTCACCTAAAAACAAATCAAATTCATAGATATATTCTTCCACTTCAGAAAATAGAACCAAGAGCTCCGTCTCGGTAACAAAACCCCGGGTACGCCCCTTTTTTATCAAGCGCTCCTTCTTTTCCTCGCTCGGAAAAACAATCTCCCGGGGTGGAAGAATTTTCTTTGGCGTCTTTTTGGTTGGTATTTTCTCCTGACTACTTTTTTTAGTCACCTTTTTAGATTTTGAATTTAGGGAAACTTTTTTAGCGGTGACTGGTTTAAGAGTCTTTTTTGAAGCAACTGATTTCTTAACCGCGGTTGCCCGAGCGGTTTTTTTTGTCGGTTTTTTTCCGGCCGTCTTTTTAGTGGTGACGGATTTTTTTACCGTCAGCCTTTGAGCTTTTTTTGAATCCGATTTTTTGATCGGATTAGTCTTGGCTGCAGTTTTTTTGACTGCAGTCAACGATTTTTTAGTTTTTTGTGCCGAAGACTTTTTAGTCGAGGCCATATAAACTTCTTAACTTAGATTTTGATTACGTTGCCTTTCCTGATTTAAATATTTTAACTCTTCCATTAAAACATTAATTTTTTCCTCATTTTTTTCTTCTTCAGCCGCCCCCAGTTCTCGGGCAATAACAGCTAAACGATTTTTTAAATAGGCAGCCTCTAAATCGCCTAAAACTCGAATCAGTTCCTCTCGTACTTCCTTAAAATCAGTAGCGTAAAAATCTTTATCGCCCAACAAAACTAAGCGGTCTAATAAGTTAAATTCCTCTTCATCACCGCTTAAATAATTTCTAAAGTTTTGATAGGAAAAATCAGTTTCTTTATTATAATAGATAATTAGATTATTGTAAAATGTGCTTAATTTCTGAGGTTGGAGCCAAGCGGAATTAAGCTTGGCAATGCTGTAATCTAAAAGTTCAGGAAATTTAATAATAATCGCTAAAAGTCTTTCACTTAACTGCTCTTCCCGGCTAGGTAAAACTAGGGCTCGATTTTTTTCAACCTTTGCTGTTTGTAAATTAGGCGCTTTTTTATTTATTATTTTACTTAAAGATTCACGCAATTCTGTTTCCGCTACCCCAAGACGATCGGCAAAACGGCGCAACCAATAACTCGCCTCAATCTTATTGGTCATCAGCGCCAAAAGGGGCATAATTTTTTCAATTACTTCCCCACGCTGCTTAACATCATTTAAATCAAGCCCCTGACTCAGTCTCTGAAAATAATAATCCATCATTGGCGGCGCATTTTTAACAGCTGCTGCAAAAGCTTCCTTGTTGGCGCGCAAACTCTCATCGGGGTCCTTACCATTAGGAATAATGACGACTCGAACATTCATCTCTTGAGCTAAAGCCTCAGCAACCCCACGGTCAGCGGCTAGTTGCCCAGCCGCATCAGCGTCAAAACAAAGAGCAATATTTTTGCTATAACGTTTAATAAGGGCCAC
>Ga0172382_10011240_pt1 | contig 11873 bp, 10 predicted proteins | sample Leawel138RmetaG_FD_122245 | JGI IMG/M metagenome (GOLD analysis project Ga0172382, IMG submission 122245) | Leachate microbial communities from a municipal landfill in Southern Ontario, Canada - Leachate well 138R metaG | ecosystem: Engineered > Solid waste > Landfill > Unclassified | place...
GTATTCATTTCAACAGATTCTCCACCAAAAGGTATTGTTGCAGTATCTTTTAGTGAAAGTGCCTCAATCACAATCATATATCTTACAATAACACCACTCGTTGATGTATATGTGATTTGTATTTTATAAGTTCCAGATAACTGAAGAATTAAATAATCTGTTAGCTCCGCACTTGTCTGTTCTGTTGATGTATTCCACCCTATTTTTGTAATTGGGTCATTACAACTGGTAGGAATTCTTAAAAGTTCCCACAAAACGGTTCCAGAATCACACACAAAACTTATTTTTTCTTTTTGATTATGTGTGAATGTTGTTATTGGGTTAATAATTGGAACATTATTGATTTTTATCATTATATATCTCCCTTAAGGTTTAAAAATTGTCCAGATATATTTATGATTTAAAAACTCTCGTTGGTTTCAGTCCGAGAAAAACATATGGTTAATTATTTATTTTCGACTGCTTTTTTCTCTATTTCTTTCTGATTTATATACATCTGATAAAAGATGTCTTTTTCAAAAGGAAACATTCTCATTATTTCTTCTGATTCCCATTTTGTAAAATATTTGAAATAAAAAAAATTCTTATACATCGTTTTCAACTCACCACCAAATATTAAAAAAGTAAAGAGAAAAAATCTTCAAGTCCAATTACATTGTCTTTGCCACAATGTGAGCATTTAGGTTTTCTTTCATAAACAAGTGTTGGGGGATTATTTATAAATGCTTCTATTTCGGGAAAGAATTTCTTTGGTATATTTTCAATGAAGAAAACCAAATCATCTTTCTGGAAATCTGAAACTTTACCCATTTCATCTCCATATGCAATTGAATCAATACAATCCAATATTGCTGTAGCCATATCATCAGTAGATACAAAAGAATCTGTTGCATTATCATAACTCTTAATCAATTCTACGAAAGATGCTGTTTTAAATTCTATCGATAGTGGTTTAGGTAATTTATCGGATTGAAATTTAATTGTTTTTTTGAAGTCAGTTTTGTTAAGTTTAATTTCAACTAAATTCAATTTATAATCAAATTTTTGACCACAAGAAGAACAAGTTACTATAATTGGTATTTCATGTTCATCAGAGTTGATTTTTAAAGCCGCTAATAACCATTGAATGTCTGTAAGTGTCAAAGTTTCAATTTGTTTTGTTGTCAATGTATAATATTTGTCTTTTACCAAGTCAAATATTATATTCAAAATACCTTTTCTATCAATGCTGTTTTGAATTTGTGCCATTTTAAATTCATCACGAATGGTATATGGTTTTCCGTTTACAATATCACCCGTTGATGGGATTTTCGTTGAAAAAACAAAATCATTCATTGATGTTGCCAATTCTCTTAAATTAATCGTCATAATTTTCCTCCATTATTTCTGTTCAAAGTGTGTATATTTAAATGTTACAGTAAAAGTTGTTAAATTTTCATTTTCTGAATCCAATGATTCGTACGCTATCCCAACAGGGTAAACATCATAAAAAACAAAGGTCTTTATTGGATTGACATATAATTCCTGTTGTTCTTCTCTTTTATTTTCATCATATATGTTATTCATTTGACTAAAAACATCATCTCCGATATTTGATTCTCTAAATCTTTCATCTTCTTGTATATTTGAAAATACTTTGGCATTTAAAGGTAAATCAAATAATATTGGATAATCAAATTTTAATTTATTTTCATTTTTTATTAAAAATTTTATTAAAGCTTTAATATAATTATCTTTGAAATTTATAACAGCAAATCTATCTACTCCAGCATATCTTGCGGCTAATGTTCCAGCTAAAGCACTTGGTGATATTTTTAATATATCTTCATTATTTTTATCTGCATACCAATCTGGTGATAATTTTGATTCTGGATATAGTTTATGTGCTATTATTTTGGCTATATCAACAATACTATATGCCACTGACACATAAGCTAATGCCTCAGCCAAATAACTAAAAACTTTTGCACTATCCTCTTGTCCGAACATTGCTGGTCTTGGTGCAAACCTTGCTTCTTCTATTGCTTTTTTGAAAGCACCTTTAGATAATTCTTTATTCGGTGAGAATCCTGCTCCATCAACTTCTTTATCACTTTTACCAAAGTGTTTGTCTTTATCGACATCATTAAAAATATCCATCATATCTCTGGTTGGTTGTTTTGGTGTTGGGAGATGTTCATCAAAATAAGTATCACCCTTTCTTATAATTTCATCTAATATATCTTCCTTTGGTGGTTGTGCTTTTATTTGGGTTGGAACCACACCCGAAAAACCACCTGTGGGTGGTTTTGGTTTAGATATATTATCTCCGAAATATTCGTTTGCATCATCAATAAGCTCATCTAATAAATCATCTTCAGCATATTCTTTTTTTCCAATTAAAGTCATGGTATTAGCATTTGTTACTACTATATCATATGGTTTTAATTTATTTTTAAAATCTTCTTTGTATATTTCAAATAATTCAAAACTGGTCTCTGTTATTTCAGTCTCAAGTTGTTTAAATTTTTCAGCTTCTTCTTTTTCAAACAGTTGATTTAAATCTCTTTTCTTTTTCCATTCATCTAAATTCAATTCTTTTTCATTATAATTTTCAAAGCCATCAGCTAAAGTCATTGAAAAACTGGATGTAACACCAACCATATTTATAACATCATTTATTGGCTTTAAAACTGAGGTTATTATACCAATTATATTTTTTCTAAAACCCCCACGCAACCTATCATACTGTAAATCATTCAAATATTTAGCCAATAAATTATCTTCATTTGATTTTAAACTATCCCAATATCCATTTTTATCTAAAATAGCAAATATACCATCATTATATTCACCTTCATTTTTCTTCACAATATATTCTTTTATATCACCAACTTCAAGTCTATTACTGAATTGAAGAACTTCTAATTTTGGAATTGCATAATTGTTAAAATAATTGAGAACTGTTCCATATGTGTTATATTTATTTTTATCAACTTTATTATAGAATATATTATCAATCCAAGTCTTGAACAATTCGCTGACACAAACCCACTCCATGATTCCTTCTTTATCTTGAACATACATATCATAGAATGTAATTTTTAGAGCGTCAAAGTTTCTTCTAACACCAAATGACCATTTTGTATTTAATAATGAAATATCCTTTAATTCTAAACTCTCATCAAATCCACCTATATTTTTGGTTAAAAAAGGAATTCTTTCTTCAATATATGTTATAACATCAGGATTATATTTCTGATAATATGATTCGTCCTCTATTGGGTTTCTTGCTGTTGGCATTGAAATAGAGTTATCGTAATTTCTTGGTAAATTATTTCCATCACTTGTCTGTTTATCAAAAAACATTTTCCCTGGGAATCTGAATCTAACCTCAAAGTTACAATTAAATGGAACTCTGGAAATTGATTTTTTCAATTCCTGTATGTAGGGACTTCTCACATCATGCAATTGAATTACATTTTTTCCGTTTCTTCCTCTTATCTGACCTTTAAATTCATTGCCCATATTTTCCTACCATTTTGAGAATTTTATTTTTGCTGTTAACCCGTAAAAGGTATTTTCATTGATTATATTTAGTAATTTAATTTTTTCTATACCTTTTTTAATATAATCATTCAAATCTTTTCCCTTTGGTCGTAGATATGACGGCAATAAACAGACACCAATTTTTATATTGTTATTTCTCATGCTTTCTTTTATAATATGTTCAACTTTTTTCTTTATTTCTTTATTATAAGGTTCATTATCAAAGATTATAACCATATTTTCAACTTTCAGCTCTTCCATTTTATCAATTGTTGATTGATATGAACTCCCATTTAGAGAAACACAATTTTTAACAAACAATGAGTCTATAAAACCCTCTGTAACATACACAGTTTCATTCAAATCGATTTTTTCAAGGTTTCCTATCATTGGGTCGTCTGTTATTTTAATTGTCAAATAACGCAATTTGGCTTTCGGATTTAAACTTCGTCCCTGAATACCAATTATATCATTAGTTCTGTTCTTGATGAACCAGAATATTCTTGGGTCATAATTAAAATGTTTTTCTTCATCTATAAAATTTTCATTTGTAACATCTTTAATTAGCTGTTTCATTGGGTTGTATAGTTGATTATAGAAGTTTTCAACATAAAAAATATCATTTAATCTGCCTCTTGGTATTTTTCTATCATATATGTATTTCATAACATTGAAATCTTCGAGTTTTCGAGCTGGAATTATAATTTTTTCGTGTATTTTTTGATTTAAAAATTCTTTTATTATAGAATTATCAATTTTTTCAACAAAAAACTCTGTGTTTTGTTGTTTATTATCTTTTTTAAATGTGTGTTTGGTCTTTAGTTGGTCAAAGATATATCTTTTATATAATGCAGGGTCATATTCTTTCAAAAAATCAGTAAAAGAAAGATTTAGACCACAATTATGACATTTAAAATTATAAGATGTTTTAGTTTTTTTATTAATATAAAAATATCCTCTTTTTTTGGATTTATCTTTTTTAGAGTCACCACATATCGGGCATCTGAAGTTAAAAAGACCACTGCTAAACTCTAAACCCTCTAAACCGAAAGATTTTATTATTATTTCTTGTTCATTTAATTGACTACACATATTTTCTCACAATAAAAAACTAATTCGGTTATATTATATCACATTTTCATGAAAAAACTAACTATTCGTGGATGAAATCCAACTCCAGAGTATCATATTTGAATTTACAGGTCTCATATATTCTTGTCTTATCTCTTTTCCAACTATATGTTGTATTCTCTTTCTTTCCTTTTATTGGGATGTTATCGATTATATCATAAATCATAGACAATTCCTTATCTTCATATAAACGAATTGACCTACCGATAGTCTGTAACAATAAAATATCAGATTTTAGAGGATTTGCCATAACTATCGTTGAAACATTGGGAATATTTATACCAGTTCCCATTATAGTTACATTTGCTATCACTATTCCACCATTTTCTTTTACATATTGAATAACTTTTTTTCTTTCTTTGGGTGGAACATTACCATGAATAAAGAATACTTTTTTCATACCAGCGTCTTTCATTTTAACATATAAATCTTCGATATATTCAACTCTTTTACACATAACTATTATCGTTGATTTTTCATATGACCTGTCTTTCCATAAATTTTTAACAAATTTGACAATAAGATTTTTTCTTGGCTCATTTTCTATAATTCTTTTAAATTCTTCATCATAATCTTTAATTTCAAGTTTGGTTTGCTTAGGTTCTGAGCTTTTCCAATTCAACACAACGCTTCTAACATGAAACTCAGATAAATATCCTAAATCTATAAGCTCTCTTGTTGTACTTGCTCTAAAAGGGAATCCGAAGTTAGCCATAATTGAATATTTATAAAATCTATCGGTATATACAGTTCCAGATGTTGCCATTCTCCAACGAGAGTTAATACAATTCTCACACACATATATTAATTCATCTGCCTTTGCCTTGTGACACTCATCCACTATTAAACCGCTAAATTGTTCAAACCAATCATATGGTTTTGTGTATATAGATTGCCAAGTTGAGATTACAACAGTGTTATCAAAATTTTTATCAGTGTCTTTATGAATTTTTGATATTATTTCTGGGTTCATACCATAATCAATAAAATCATCAGCCATCTGTTCAACTAAATCAACAGAAGGAACAACAACAATGAATTTCTCACCATTTTTAAAATCATGGTCTAAAATCCATTGTATATATGTGTATATAATATTTGACTTTCCGCTTCCAGTTGGTGATTCTAATATGCAACGATTAAGTTTTAATGCCTTTGTAACAGCAAGATATTGATATTCTCTATCTGTTATCTTCTTTGTGTTATGTTTTTCTATTTCTTCCAACCATTCATCGAAATCATCAAAATCAACATCCATTATGCCAATATCATCATTTTTAAATTCATATTCTATATTATGTAGGTCTAAAAATTTAATTATTTCTGATATTAAACCAATGGGAGCAATTGCAACCTCTTTATTTCTATCTAAATATTTTACGAATCTTACTTTTCCATCCCAATTACCTTTATTCTTATATCGTGTCATATTTATTTTGTTAGGATGTTCTAATGTGAATTCAATTTGTAGTTCCTGAAGTTCAACATAGTTGGAAGACACATCGGGTTTAACTAAAAAATAAACATCATCAATTTTTTCAAAAATAAGCATATAAATCCTCATAAAAATCAAGGTATCTATATGTATTTAGTACTTTAAAAAATTATCGATTTTTCTACTTGTTGCCTTGGGTGAAAATTTCCCAATCAATGATAGTTTTGATATTCCAAGATTTTTGTTTTAGCTGTTTCTGAATTTCTTCAAAAAAAGATAGCTGTGCCCTTAGAATATTTATTTTATGTTCCTCTTCGGCTATATCAACATCGTTCTTAATAGCCATTTGTATCTGTGTCGCAGTGAGTTTTCTCTGACTTTCAAAGTTGTAGAAATGTATTGCACTGTTTGCAACTTTTTTCAATTCAATTTCGGCTTCACTTATGGCTATACTCAATTTATAACAGTGTTTGATTATCTGTGCATCGTCGTGTAAAACCCTCATTAAATCGCCCTTTAAGTCGGTCATATTAACTCTTAACATTTCATCAACTTCTTCAGAAAGTTGTTTTGGAATATCGTTGGGTTTATCCCACTTAATATTTAGATAATTCATATATAATCTCCATTAAAAAATGGGGGAGCTAAACTCCCCCAACAATACAACATCAATTAATCTTCGTCTGAGATTTCTTCAAAGTAATTTTTCAACTTCTTGTTTGTCTCTTTACTTTCTATTTTTGTTTCTTTCTTAGCAGATTCTTTTTTCTCTTCTACTTTTGTTTCAGCGGTCTGCTTCATCCTTGAATAACTTTCAGAACTTTCTTTTTGTGTTTTTTCCATTTCATTTGTTTCGCTGAGACCATTCATATCAATAGTGGCAAGAAATTTGTTGAATTTTGTTTTCAATTCAGCATATTCTTTATATGAATTTTCAGAAATAACATCATCGAGATTATAAATGGCATTCAACCAATATTCATCGTCAATATTAAGTGTTTCCAAATCTTCATCTATTGGTGCTGGTGTTGCAAAAGAGCTTCTTGTCCATGTTGGGAACTGACCATCCTTTTTTACCTTAATCTTAAAGTTTGCACCGCCATCTGGACAGTAATAGAAAAGAGGTTCTTCTGTTTTATCCTCTGGCTGAATGGCTTCTTTAAGAATGTCAAAAATTTGTTTTCCAAATTCGAAAAGGAAAACTTTACCCTCATTTTCTCTGTTTTTAGGGTCAGAAATAACAAGAATATTGCATATCCAAGATTTCTTACGATAAGTTGTGTTTTTCATAATGAAATCTTTTTCCTGTGTCTTGTTCCAATCACAGATAGGACAGTCTTTTCCAATTGTCGTTGGACATCTGTCGATAAACTTCTTACCATTTATATCCATAGAATGTTTAAACATTGGCTTAAATGGAAGGTCTTTTTCATTTTTGTTTGGGAGAAATCTGATAACAGCACTGCCAGTACCAGAATCATCACGGGTTAGAACCCAAAATCTTTCATCTTTGTAACTTCTTGAATTACTACTGTCAAAATTTTCTTTGAATTTCTCAGCATGAATTTTTGCATAATCTCTTCTTTTTCTTTCACTCATCTGTAAATCTCCTTTTTAATAAAACTGTAAAACTGTAAATCACCAAACCTTTGTGATTTGTAACTATAATATCACATAAATCCGAAAAAACCAAAACTATTTTTCAATTTTTTCTATATTATTTATTATTTTAAAAATTTTTATAATAAATATATTTTTTATAATAAGTAACAATAAGTATAATTAGTTGGCTTCGCCAACCGATGCGAAGCATCGTAACTATATTCCTTATATTTTTTATATTTATTATTATATTATATAAAAAAGAATAAAAGAAAAATATATACAGTTTCACTGTATATATAAAAAGAAAAGAGAAAAAAGAAAAGAAATAGTTTTATTTTTTATAAAAATGTGATATAATATACATGAAAACTGTTAGAGGAGTGTTTTTTATGAGAAAAAAGAAAGAAAAGATAATTGATTATGAGTTAATCAAAATGTTAAATGACTATAAAGACAGAGGATTGTCTTATATAGATGCATTAGTTGACATACAAGAGAAATATGAGGTTGATGCAGACGATTTGGTTGATGTTTTGCCAGATGAAATAATCGAAGATATAAAAATAGAGTTTGCTAACAAAAAAATGATAAGAAATAAAAAGTTAAGAGATACAGCAGATATGAAAAAAGGTATTGAAAATCTACTTGATTGGTTAAAATGAGTGCTATTCATCCGTTTGAATTATATAAAATGTTTATTTCCTTAAGAACGCATTTTAGTTCTATAAAATTTATTTATAATCATAATATAATTAATTTAAAATATGAAAATTTTTACAGAAGCAAAAATCATATTTATTATGAGAAATATGCTTCCAAACTTTCAAAAGAAGATGCCGAGAAAATTTTTATATCTAACTTTGTAAAAAATATTGATACATCAATACACATGATAACACCAACGATAAGAAATGATGTGACTAAAGAGTGGATAAATAGACTTAAAACAATTGATTCACTTTTTGAAAATGATGTTAAAAGATTATTTAAAGAATATAAAATAAAAACAACACATGATTTTTATTATAAGTTAACAGACATAGAAACGATTAATAAATCAGATAATAAAGTTTCATCAATTGATGAAATAACAAAGGCACCAACAACAGTTAATCATTTTTATACGGATTTGATATTTAATTATAGTCCTGAAGTAATAGTCGTACTTAATCATTTATACTATAAAAAATATACATTTGATTTTTTGAGAGAATGTCTTGATAAGAAAATAGAACCAAAAAAAGAATTCATTAAGCTATATAAATATAATAGATTCATTGATGTCGAAAGTTTAATTGGCAACAATAAATACGAAAAAATAAACACATTTTTTAATAACATGTGAGGATATATAATGATATTGGAAAAAATAACTTTTAGAAATATAATGTCATATGGTAATACAAACACAACATTTGAGTTTGGTGATATTTATAATTATAAGACAATTGGTATAATTGGTAAGAATGGAAATGGTAAGACAAGTATATTTGATGCCTTATTCTATGCTCTTTTCAATAAGCCATATAGAAAGATAAATTTAACAGACCTTATAAACAGGGAAAATGGGAGAGATTTATATGTTGCTGTTGAATTTAGAGCAAATGGACATCAATATAAAATAGAGCGAGGCATGTCTACGGCTTCAGCAAAATCAAAAATGATAAAAATATGGGTTGATGGTAAAGAAGAAAATTTAGATGCACACTCAAAAGATATCCAACGATATATTGAAACACAAATAATTGGTGTAAATGAAAAAATATTCAGACTTATATTCATGATTGGTTTGGGTTCTTTTACTTCTTTTTTTGAACATTCACTACCAGAAAGACGAGCCATATTAGAGTTTATCGTTGGCATAAATGTTCTTTCCGTTATGTTGAAGAAAGTTAAAAAAACCAATTCTGAAGATTCGGCAACGGTTGAAAAGTTAAAAAGTAAAATAGAACAGCACATTAAAACAAGAGAACTTTATGAAGAAAAAGTAAAAGATATTAAAAAATTACAAGAATCAACTGATTATACCGATGATATAAAAAAACTTGAAAAATTGATAAAGCAGATTAATAGTGAGATTGAAAAAATAAATGTTGAAAAATTAAAATTGGATATTCAGGCATTAAATACAGACATTGAAAAAATTGAAGAAAAAAGAGATGTTTGGATAAACGATTTAAAACAAAATAAAATATTCTTAAAACAGAATATTGATTTATTATCTTTTTTTGAAAAAAATGATGTGTGTCCTACCTGTACACAGCCAATAACAGGAGAATTCAAGGAAGATAAGATAGAAGACCTTTCTTCTGATAATACTAAATTGGAAAAAAACATTAAAAAAACACAAAAAAGTATTGAAGACGAAGAGGCTCTTAAAAAAGAAAAGGATGCTGAAATACAAAAATTAAATGAAAAAATATCAAGATTCAGAGACCTTACAAAAGACCTCAATAATAATCAGACAACACGAGAATCATTTCTTGAAAAACAAAGGATTGCAAAAGAAGATTCGACAAAAATAATAGATGAAATTGATGAAAAATTACAGGATATCAAAAAAGACATTAAGGTTCTGGCAAAGGAAGGAAAAGAATTAAGTAAGGTGTTGGATGTTAATAAGATAATCATTGAAACACTTAATGATGACGGGGTTAAGAAGTATATATATGATATCATATTGAAACAAATTAATAAGTATATAAATCATTATATAACAGAGTTCAATTTTAATGCAAAGGTTAAAATAGAGAGTGATTTGAGCGAATTCTTCTTTCATAAAATTGGTGAAAATATTCAATATGCCAGTTTTTCAAACGGTGAAAAACTGATTGTTAATTTTTCCTTTGTGTTTGGATTATTGAAATTTATTGAAGAGTTTTATGGATTTAAATCTAATTTCTTGTTTTTTGATGAAATTCTTGATACGAGTCTTGATAAAGATAATAAAACATTTTTGTTGGAGACCCTTAAGCGTTTTGATAAGAATATAATAATAATTTCACATGATTATACACTCGATAGTCTATTTAATGAGTGTTATATAGTGTCGAAGGAAGATGGTTTTTCTATTCTAACATCAACAAAAGCTTGATTTTTTGATAAATATGTGATATAATATAGGTGTTTCGTTGTTTTAGGAGATTTATATGAAAAGTGCAACTGTTACAAAATTAGGTCAGATAGACTATGTTTTATTGCGAAAATCAATGTATATTGGAAATAGTAAAACAATTGAAGAAGTAAGATGGGTTATAGAATCAGATAAAATGATATTTAAGAAAGTCCCTTATAATGAGGGATTTTTTAAAATAGTAAATGAGATAATCGATAATTCAATAGATGAGTATCTTAAAACAGATGGAAAATTCAGCACAAAAATAGATGTTTCAATTATGTCAGACGGAACAATTAAAGTAACAGATAATGGTAGGGGAATATCATCCGAAAAAGATGAAGCAACAGGAAAGTTTCAAACTGAATTAGCTTTTTGTGAAAGAGAAGCTGGTTCAAATTGGGATAGAGATGTTAGTGTTGGGATGAATGGTCTTGGATGTACCCTTACAAATTATTTATCAGAGTCTTTCGTTGTAGAGACAGGTGACGGGAAATATATAACAAAACTCACATGTAAGAATAATTGTAGACTGATTGATATTATAAGAAAGAAAAATTCCACAAGAGGAACAACTGTAGAATTTAAAATTGATATGCAACAGTTTGAGGGTTCGGAATTGTTGGATGTGATGATTATTAAGGATTTCCTATATAAAAGATTGGTAGAATTGAATACCATATATCCCAAGATAAAATTCACTTTCAATTCTGTTCCAATAACAACCACAATTTGGTCTTGTTTTGATTTCAAAGATACTTTTTCATATAAAAAAGGTGGTGTTGAATTATATGTATATTATACCAACAATACTGTATCAGATATTTCATATGTAAATGGTCTTGATACTCATCGTGGCGGAACACATCTGAAAGTTCTGAAAAATGAGCTATCAAAATATATAAAAGAAAAAGTCAACAAAAAACATAAAATAGATTTTAAGAATATATCAAGTGTTTTTAATAATTTTATGTTTGCACTGTCTATGACAGGTTTTTCAAAGCCAGAGTTTAATACCCAAACAAAAACAGAATTAATAAATTCAGAAAAAGAAATTAA